>Ga0007794_10000314_pt1 | contig 14844 bp, 11 predicted proteins | sample CryBogmetaGMA5M_FD_60365 | JGI IMG/M metagenome (GOLD analysis project Ga0007794, IMG submission 60365) | Freshwater microbial communities from Crystal Bog, Wisconsin, USA - MA5M | ecosystem: Environmental > Aquatic > Freshwater > Lake | place: Crystal Bog, Wisconsin, USA | collected 2009-07-06
GGTCAGATTGGGTTGGAGCCATGGTGACGACGAAATTTTCAGCCGTGATGAGATGATCCAAAAATTTGACATCAACAATGTCGGCCGTTCACCCTCGGTCTTTAATACGGAAAAACTGCTCTGGCTGAATGCCCACTACATCAAAAACGGTGATTCGGCACGGCTGGCCGGCCTGCTGCTGCCGCATCTGTCAAAACGCCAGGTGACAACGCTGGATGGGCCGGATCTGGCAACGGTCGTCAACACGCTGAAGGAGCGGGCCCAGACTCTGGAGGAAATGGCCGACCGGGCCGCGTTTTACTACAACGCACCGAAAAACTACGACGAAGCGGCTCTGGCCAAGTTCGATAAGGAGCTGCTCCAGGCGGTTTTTGCCGCAGTTATCACAAAACTTTCCTCGACTCCGGCGACCGGCGCCGCTGAAATCGATCTCCTCTTCAAGGACGTGTGCAGTGAAAACGGCTGGAAGATGGGGCAGGTGGGACAGCCGGTCCGTATTGCCCTTTCCGGGGGAACGCAGGCGCCCGGTATCGGGGAAATAGTCGCGACGCTCGGGACGGAGGAAACGATCCGGCGGATTCAGAAAGCCCGGGAGTACACGGGCGCACGATAATCTGCCGCCGTCTTGCCATCGATTTTATGCCGATATTCAATCTTACCACCACATATACACCGCGCGGTGACCAGCCCCAGGCCATCGCCGAGCTGGTCGCCGGCGTTGAGCGGGGTGACCGCCACCAGACCCTGCTCGGTGTTACCGGCTCGGGCAAAACCTTTACGGTGGCCAACGTCATCGCCGCCACCTCCCGCCCCGCTCTGGTCCTGGCACCCAACAAGACACTGGCGGCCCAATTGTACGGTGAATTCAAGGAACTGTTTCCGGATAACGCCGTGGAGTATTTTGTTTCCTACTACGACTATTACCAGCCTGAAGCGTACATCCCGTCCAGCGACACCTTCATTGAAAAAGATTCCGCCATCAACGACGAGATCGACAAGATGCGCCATTCGGCAACGCGCAGTCTGCTGACGCGGCGCGATGTCATCATTGTCGCATCGGTCTCCTGCATCTACGGCATCGGTTCCCCCGAGGCGTATCAGTCCATGCACATATTCTTCCATCAGGGGGATGAATACGGGCGGGACGAACTGCTCAAAAAGCTGATTGAAATTCAGTACGAACGTAATGATATGGATTTCCACCGTGGCACCTTCCGGGTGCGGGGGGACGTGATTGAAATTTTTCCGGCGTACGACAACGACCGGGCGCTCCGGATCGAGTTCTTCGGCGACGAGGTGGAGGCGATCAGCGAAATTGACCCGCTGCGCGGTGTGGTGCTGCAAAAAATCGCCAAATGCGCCATCTACCCCGCTTCGCACTATGTGTCTACCCGTGAAACGCTGGAGCGGGCGGTGGAGCGGATCAGGATAGATCTGGCCGAGCGGCTCCGGTATTTCAGCGAACGGAATATGCTGCTGGAGGCGCAGCGCATCGAACAGCGCACCTTCTACGACATTGAAATGATGGAGGAGATGGGGTTCTGTCACGGCATCGAAAACTATTCCCGTTACTTCGACGGTCGTCAGCCGGGCGAAGCCCCCTATACGCTGATCGATTATTTCCCGGATGATTTCCTGCTCTTTGTGGACGAGTCACACATCACCATCCCCCAGACCGGCGCCATGTACCGGGGGGACCGCTCGCGCAAGGAGACGCTGGTTAATTACGGCTTTCGCCTGCCGGCGGCGCTTGATAACCGCCCGCTCAATTTTCAGGAGTTTCAGGCCCGCATCCGGCAGGCGGTGTACGTGTCGGCAACGCCGGCGGATTATGAACTTGAAGCGAGCGACGGCCTTTTTGTCGAACAGATCATCCGTCCGACCGGCCTGGTTGATCCGGTTATTGAAGTGCGTCCGGTAACGGCGGGCGCCGGCTACGGTCAGGTGGACGACCTGCTCCACGAAGTCCGCGAAACCGTTGCCCGGGGCGAGCGGGTTCTGGTCACGACCCTGACCAAGCGCATGGCCGAAGAGCTGACCAACTACTACCGGGAGCTGGGGGTGCGGATCAAGTACCTCCATTCGGACATCGTCACCATCGAAAGGATGCAGATAATCCGTGATCTGCGCCTGGGTGAGTTCGATGTGCTGGTCGGCATCAACCTGCTGCGCGAGGGGCTGGATCTCCCGGAGGTGTCTCTGGTTGCGATCCTTGATGCCGACAAGGAGGGGTTTCTCCGTTCCCAGCGTTCACTCATTCAGACCTGCGGCCGGGCCGCCCGCAATATCAATGGCCGGGTTCTCATGTACGGTGACAGCATAACCCGCTCCATGCAGGCCTGTATTGATGAAACCGGGCGTCGTCGAGTCAGACAGCTGGAATACAACGAAGAGAATGGTATCACCCCTGAAACGGTGAAAAAGGGGTTCCGCAGCATTCTGGAATCGATCGAGGAAAAAGATTACGTTACCCAGTCGATGAGCGTCGCTGAAGCGGGCGAGGAATACATCGCCCTGAAGGATATCCCGAAACTGGTAAAAAAACTGCGCAAGGAGATGCTGACGGCTGCCAAGGCGCTTGATTTCGAGACGGCGGCACGGCTGCGCGACAGGGTGAAAAAGCTTGAAGCGCAGGAGCTGGCGCTGCGGTGACCACACTGACGCCGGAATATCTGACCGCACATTTTCTCCGGGACAGCCGGCTCTCCCCGGAGGTGGTAACCGCTTTCCGCACCATGATCCATGGCTATTACCGTGACAACCCACGTCCAATGCCGTGGCGCGAAACCGATGACCCGTACCGGATTCTTGTGTCGGAGATCATGCTGCAGCAGACGCAGGTGGAGCGGGTCAAACTCAAGTACACCGAATTTCTGAACGTTTTTCCGACAGTTCACGAGTTAGCGGCCGCTCCGCTGCCGGAATTGCTGAAAGTCTGGCAGGGGTTGGGCTACAATCGCCGGGCGTTGTACCTGAAACGCTGTGCCGAAGCAATCGTCGCCCACTGGGGGGGGATGTTTCCCCGCACGGCCCATGGGCTGCGGTCATTACCCGGTATCGGGCCCTATACCGCCCGGGCGGTGGCGGCCTTTGCCTTCGGCGCGGCAGAGCCGCTGATTGAAACCAATATCCGCACGCTCTTTATCCATTTTTTCTTCCACGGCCGCGAACAGGTGAGCGACGGCGAAATCATGCCGCTGATTGCCGTGACGCTCGATGGCGAACACCCTCGAGACTGGTATTACGCCCTGATGGATTATGGTGTCATGCTCAAGCAGAACCATCCCAATCCAAGCCGTCGCAGCAGGCATCACACGCAACAGAGTCGTTTCGAAGGCTCCAACCGGCAGCTGCGCAGCCGGCTGCTACGGGAGATACTGGCGCAGCCGGGAATAACGGTTGCAGAGTTACTGGTTCAGTCGGCGGCGGAACGGGATGCGGTTGAGCGGAATCTGGAGGCGCTGCAGGCTGAGGGTTTTCTTGTGAAACAGAAGCGGGGCTATCTGGTCGCGGGCTAAAAAAAGAGGACAGCGCAGCGGTGCGTTGTCCTCTTCGTCACTTGTAGTTCTGGTTCAGCTTACTTCTTGTGGCAATCCTTGCAGGAGGTAGGCCCTTTTTTCATTTCAGTGTGGCAGCCTTTGCAGGTTTTGTGAGCCCAGTCCTTGCCGAGTTCGGCAATTTTGCCCGGCCCTTTTTCGTGGCACTTTTTGCAATCCTTCAGCATTTGCTGATGCTTGACATGGGGGAAGGACACTTTACCCATTGAGGCGGGCAGTTCGATTACGTCAGCTGCAAGGGCAGCTCCGGCAAAAGCGGTTACGGCGAGCATGGCTACTACGGCACTGATTTTTTTCATCGGCTTTTCTCCTCAGGTGGTTTTTTCTGCGTTATGACGCAGTGGTTGTTTGCGTTGGCACTCTATTGCAGTTTGGTTGCCAGTGAACTAGCATATTGGGTGCCAAACCGCAAGAGCAAATATAACCACTCGATTCTATGGGGGAATGTTTTTTAAGCAGTTACTGCAGCGGCAGCCTGTGCCGCAATTGAGGTGCGTAAATTTTTTTTGAGGCGGATGGCGGCTTGAAAGAGCTTGCTATACAGTCCAACTATTGAGTAGAGTTCACCGGTAATAAATCCACACAGGAGGAACTCCCCCACATGTCACTCGTAAAAAGCAACAAAGGGTTTACGCTGATTGAAATCATGGTGGTAATCGTTATTCTGGCTCTGCTGGCAGCTCTGGTCGGACCGAAACTGATGGGGCGCACTGACGATGCCAAGATCACCGACGCACGGGTGCAGATCAAAAATATTGAAACGGCACTCAAGTTGTACAAGCTTGACAGTGGTGACTATCCCTCCACGGAGCAGGGGCTGGATTCATTGGTGACAAAGCCGACCGTCGGTAAAATTCCGAAAAGTTACAAGGATGGCGGCTACCTGGAGAGCAAGAAAGCTCCCAAGGACCCGTGGGGTAACGACTACCTGTACGTCTCTCCCGGAGAGCATGGTGACTATGACCTCTTTTCCTATGGCTCGGATGGTGCCAAGGGGGGGGACGGAAAGAACGCCGATATATCCAGCTGGGATACGAAATAATAAATATTTTCACAATAAGTTTTGATATTTTGCCAATCTGCGTTATAGTCTGATTCGCCTAAACTGTTATTTTCATTATGAATAAATGTTTTTAGCGGCTGTAAAGCGCTTGTAATTATTCTACGGAAGAGGAGACGGAACAATGACGCAGAAGTTTGTGTATTTCTTCGGTAATGGCATGGCCGAGGGCAGGGCTGACATGAAGAACCTGTTGGGTGGTAAAGGGGCCAACCTGGCCGAAATGACCAGCATCGGACTGCCGGTTCCCCCCGGTTTTACCCTTACTACAGAAGTTTGTACTGAGTTTTACAAAAATAATAACAATTACCCCGCCTCACTGGCTGCCGAAGTTGCCTCCCATCTTGCCGAGGTTGAAGCACTGATGGATCGTAAATTCGGCGATCCAACCAACCCCCTGCTGGTTTCGGTCCGCTCCGGTGCCCGGGCTTCCATGCCGGGCATGATGGACACCATTCTGAATCTCGGCCTCAACGACACCACCGTCCAGGGTATTATCGCCCAGAGCGGTGACGAACGTTTCGCCTATGATGCCTATCGCCGTTTCGTTCAGATGTATTCTGATGTGGTCATGGGGATGGACAAGCATTCCCTTGAGCATCTTCTGGAGCAGAAAAAAGAGCAGCGGGGCGTTCATCTCGATACCGATTTGAGTGCCACCGACTGGAAGGAACTGGTCGCCGCTTTTAAAGAGAGAATCAAGGACGAGCTTGGCACCGCGTTCCCGGAAGACCCCCAGGATCAGTTGTGGGGCGCCATCGGTGCTGTCTTCGGTTCATGGATGAACCCGCGCGCCATCACCTACCGCCGTCTGAACAATATTCCGGCCGAGTGGGGTACCGCAGTCAACGTACAGTCCATGGTGTACGGCAACATGGGCGATGACTGCGCCACCGGAGTCGCCTTCACCCGCGACCCATCCACCGGTGAGAATTATTTTTACGGTGAATACCTGGTCAACGCCCAGGGGGAAGACGTTGTTGCCGGTATCCGTACACCGCAGCCGATCAACCGTGCCAAGGCCACCAACCTGCCGCCCATGGAAGAGGTGCTGCCGGAGTGTTACCAGCAGTTGGCTGCCATCCGCTCCATCCTCGAAAAACATTACAAGGATATGCAGGATATCGAGTTTACCATCGAAAAAGGGAAACTCTTCATGCTGCAGACCCGCAACGGCAAGCGCACCGCACCGGCAGCGATAAAGATCGCGGTGGATATGGTCGCCGAGGGGCTGATCGACGAAAAAACCGCAGTTAAGCGTGTGGCTCCGGAACAGCTTGATCAGTTGCTGCACCCGTCACTTGACCCGAAAGCTGAAAAAACGGTCATCGCCAAAGGCCTGCCGGCATCGCCGGGAGCGGTTTCCGGCTCCGTCGTCTTTACCGCTGATGAAGCTGAATCGGAAGCCAAGACCGGCCGCAAGGTGATCCTGGTTCGTGTTGAAACCTCCCCGGAAGACATTCACGGAATGCATGCCGCACAGGGGATTCTGACCGCGCGCGGCGGCATGACGTCCCATGCGGCCGTTGTTGCCCGTGGTATGGGCAAGTGCTGTGTCGCCGGTTGTGGTGACATCAAGGTTGATTATGCCAACCAGATCTTTACCGCACGAAACGGTGTTGTTGTCAAAAAAGGGGATATGATTACGCTGGATGGCACCCTGGGCGAGGTTATGCTGGGTGCGGTGCCGACCGTATCGCCGCAGCTGACGGAAGATTTTAACACCCTGATGAAGTGGGTGGACGGAATCCGTCGTTTGAAGGTGCGCACCAATGCCGACACGCCGTATGATGCCAAGGTGGCCCGCCAGTTCGGTGCCGAAGGTATCGGCCTCTGCCGTACCGAACATATGTTCTTTGATGCCGAGCGGATTGCGGCGGTGCGTGAAATGATCCTTTCCGATGACGTGGAAGGGCGTGAGCATGCTCTGGCAAAAATTCTGCCGATGCAGAAGGGTGATTTTATCGGTCTGTTCCGCGAGATGAAAGGGCTGCCGGTAACAATCCGCCTGCTGGACCCGCCGCTGCACGAGTTCCTGCCGCAGGGGGAAAAGGATATCGAGGACCTGTGCAAGACCATGAAGGTCCCGGTCAATGCCCTCAAACACAAGATAGACACGCTGCACGAGTTCAACCCGATGCTGGGTCATCGCGGCTGCCGTCTGGGTATAACCTACCCGGAAATCTACAATATGCAGGTAACGGCGATCATGGAAGCGGCCTGCGAACTGGTCAAGAACGAAGGGTTCAGTATCGTTCCGGAAATCATGATCCCGCTGATTGCTACGGTGAAGGAACTGTCGGTTCTCAAACAGAATGCGGTTGCCATCTGTGATGAAACCATCGCCCGGTACGGCGTCAAGGTTGAATACCTGATCGGCACGATGATCGAGCTGCCCCGTGCCGCCCTGACGGCCGATGAAATTGCGGTCGAGGCGGAATTTTTCTCCTTCGGCACCAACGACCTGACCCAGACGACTTTTGGCCTCTCGCGTGACGATGCCGGTAAATTCCTGCCGTTCTACGTGGACAACAATATTCTCCCGGAAGACCCCTTCGTATCGCTGGACCAGAAAGGGGTTGGCAAACTGGTCAAAATGGCCTGTGAACTGGGGCGCGCAACCCGGCCGAACATCAAGCTCGGCATTTGCGGTGAGCATGGCGGTGATCCGGCATCGGTTATCTTCTGCCACAACGTCGGATTGGATTACGTTTCCTGCTCCCCGTTCCGGGTGCCGATCGCCCGGCTGGCAGCCGCTCACGCGGTGCTTGGCTAGAATCAGGCGGTAAGATTTTGCACTTTAAAGTCCGTTCAATCGAGAGGTTGAACGGACTTTTTTGTGTTTGGTGTGCGCTATGGACGACGAACTCAGCAGCAACGTTGTCTGGATTCTGTTGCGAAGTCCCGTAAGGACTTGCCTCCTTCACTCGTATATAGATCAAACCCCCTATAGTAAAAAATAGATAATCAGTTCTTGATAATAAATCCCCTATTATCAGATTGACGGCGGCTCATGCAAGGTGATATTGTCCATACCGCTGAAAAGCAAATTCCTATCCTTCCACCCCTTATCCCTCTCTCTGAAACATATCAATCCGTGCAATGGAGGCTTTAGAGTAGGATGCATAAGTTCCGCCCCCTGTTAAAAAAACTTTTGACGCCGATCACCATAATGTTGATCCCCCACTCAAGAACATCATCAATCAACTTCAAGATACCAACAGCGGTGCTGGGGATGATGCTGGTTTTTGTCTGCATAGGGATCGTATATACAATTTCCCTGACAACCCATCTGGTAGATTACTATTTGATGAAAAAAAAATACGCACAGATGAATGGTCAGATCCAGTCGATGCAGACAACGGTGCGCTCTTTGAAACAGTCAGAAGAGGAGTTCAAGCAACTCTTTTCACTCAAGTCAAAAAAACAGGTGCTTGATGCTGTGAAAAAGGATGATAGCGATGGCTCCATTGACCTTGAAGAGCTGCAACGGCACATAAACGAATCATTGAAATCAGTGGCCGAGATTAAGCGCTATCTTGTAAAGGAAAAAGATCTTTACCGTTCTACTCCCTCGGGATGGCCAGTTACAGGAAGAATAAGTTCAGGCTTTGGTGAGCGGATACACCCGCAGACCGGAAAAAAACAATTTCATACCGGGCTCGACCTGTCTGCCGCAAGTGGTACACCGGTACATGCTACCGCAGATGGAATTGTCAGCGTTGCCGATCGTACCAATGGAAGCGGCAACGTACTTGTTATAGAGCATGGTCATGGTTTCAGAACGGTTTATGCCCACAACAGCCGGCTTGATGTCAAGGTCGGACAAACTGTTGAACGGGGACAGATAATAGCTTCTACCGGTTCCACAGGAAACTCCACCGGACCGCATGTGCACTACGAAGTGTGGAAGCAAGGGCATTACATCAACCCAACCCCTTTTATACTTGAACGTACGAGCAAGAATTAAATGATAGAACGTGCTTAAGTGAATTTAAAATAGGAAAAACACAAAAACAGGAAATGGAGAAAATAAAATGTTCAACAGCAAACAGGAAAAACTTGAAGTGATCGTCGGAGCTGATTCTGCTATTCACGGCAACGTAACGTCAAAGGGAACTATCAGGATCGACGGCAAACTGGAAGGCAATATTACCTCCGACTGCCTCATCATAGGAGAAAAGGGTGTTGTTACGGGCGACGCAGCTGTCAGACAGATAATAGTGGGTGGACGTTTGACCGGAAACATCAACGCCTCTGAGGGAGTAGATATACAACGCACCGGCAATATCTATGGTGATATATCTGCGGCACGCATAAGCATGGCCGAGGGGGGCAACTTTGACGGACGCTCCACCATGCACCGGGGAAAAGAGGCCAACAACAAAAACGGTGCCGCCAAAATAGCCTGAATATGTTGGTGAAAACATCCCACCAAATGGAGTTTGTCTTTACCGTGGTTACCGATATCAACTTGGCCACCTCATTCAACACATAAGTAAATAGAATTACGGAATTTGAAACTCACTTTAAGGAGGAATAAATGAACAAAAGAATTATTGCCCTAGTGTTTTCAGCCCTTTGTCTTTTAGCTGTTTTTTTGCCTTTGGCCCAGGGCGGTGCTGGGTTGTATGTGAATGTGACTCATATCGGCGGCATTACCTACCTGCTCTATCTTTTGCCTCTGGTGCCGGGGGTTTTGTCTCTAATCGCCATCTATAAGGGCGAGATACGCTATGCGAAGGTTTGGATGATTGACGTCTCGGTGTTGGGTTTATGCCTGTGCGGTCTTGCGGTTAGTTTGGGCAAGGGCCAGATTGAATATATGGCAAATGCGTTTGGCAACATGAACACTATGTTTAATGGTTTTTCTGGTGGCGGCAACGCCATTGCCGAACAGCATCAGGCTGTAAAGGCGTCAATGGGTTTAGGGGGAATACTGATGATTATCGGCTTCCCAGAATACTTCTTAGGTATAGACTTTTCTGGATCAACAGATTTAATCACAGTAACTCCATGTAAATGCAGTGCGAATGGGACCAACTTTTAACAAATACAGATTAAATATCGCCTCAACCAGCATGGACAGTCTTCGGTAATTTCCAAACCCCTTAAGCCGCCTTTGTAAACTCCGCAACAACAGACCTACCGAGACAAGATAGTGCTCTTTCCATCCCTGGAGTTTTTGACGGATGACGAGGGTCAAGCATCCGTCTCACTTCTTTTTCATCAATCGACAACCGCCGGGCAAGCTCACTTTTGCTGATGTTGTCTTCCCGCATTGCCATATACAGAGCCGCTTTCAACGAAGTAGAAAGTGGCACCGTAGCCATATATTCACCCTGTTTCTTGTTTGAAGGCTCAGGTATCTCCTCGTTACGTTTCATACGGGAGGCAATAGCTTCCTCAATTGCGTCTGATGCTTCGACCACAGCTTCTACAACTGTTTCGCCTTGGGTAATAGCTTCGGGAAAGTCTCTACAGGTCACCGTGAAGCCGCCATCAACAGCATCAGGTGTCAGGTTGATTGGATAAATCATGCGTGTCATTTTATGCCCCCATTATTTCGTCAAGCGTGATTTCGAGCTGCTTGAGCATGGCGTGAAAAGTGCCAGTCTTTAAATCATCTTTCGGGTTACGTACGATGGTCAGGTTATCACCTAGATAAAGCGTAATGTGGCTGCCCTTGCCACGCGCCTCATCAACTGAACACGCAATGCCCCTGCTCTTGCCGAGCGCCGTATAAATTCCTTACCGTTCATACGCGCACATTCGGTCTTTTTTGTCCGATTGCCAAGGCATTAAACGTATATCTATTTTGAGGTTTATGGAGGTACAGAAGGCAGTATATTTTACATACAAAAGTCCTGCTATTACCCTCCTCCATGAAATCCCAAAGGGTAAAACGAAGAAGAAGGCCACCGAAAACACCGGAAAGCCTCCCCCATACAGCAGATCAATAATTTCTTAAGCACTCAAACAGCTTTAATAATCATCAGGGACAGGTAATCAGGGGTGTGGGCGGCTATGTCGTCTATGGACGTGAGAACTTTCTGGCGGGGGCTGCCGACACGTTCGACAAAGACGGCGCTCCGGCTATCCACGAGGCTGCGGAGCAGCTCCACAATCGCCGGGAAAAGCGGCTTTACTTTCAGAAGGACAACCGTTTCGCAGGTTTCCAGTGCCGCCCGGATCTGCTCTATCCCGGCAGTGGCCGGAATGACGATCATCTTTTCATCCCCCTCAACCAGCGGAAGGGTGGCCTGGGCTGCTGCGGCATTGATGCTCGATATGCCCGGTACGATTTCGATCGGAATCTGCGGCCACTGTTCACGGAAGATGCGCAGCAGGTAAATAAAGGTCGAATAAAAAAGCGGATCACCGATGGTGATAAAGGCGACTGACCGCCCTGCTTCGGCGTGGGCGGCGATTATGGCAGCGGCCTCCTGCCAGGCCGGAACCAGACGTGACCGGTCGGAGGTCATGGGGAACTGGTGGACAACAATTTCCTGCCGGCTGATATCAATAAACTCACGGACCGTTTCCAGCGCTACACTCGCCTCAGCCGGATTCGAAACCGGGGCCAGGATGACATCGGCACTCCTCAGAATTCGTTCGGCCTTGCGGGTCAACAGTTCCGGATCGCCCGGTCCGACACCGACGGCATAGACAACAGACACTATTCCCCTCCCTTGCGGGCGGAAATCACATACACCGGATTCTGTGCCTCAAACATCTTGTACTCCGTGAGGTTGCGCGTCTTGGCGACATTGATGCAGGTCGCTTCAACCGTAAAGCCCTGATCTTCAAGAAACTCCACCGCCCGGGTGAGCGTATCAAGCGTTACGGCGTTGATGACCACCACCCCTTCCGGACGCAGCCGTTGGGACACGCAGTCGATAATTTCGTCCAGCTTTCCCCCCGCACCGCCAATGAACACACGATCCGGATCGGGCAGGTCATCCAGGCCGTCCGGCGCGAAGGCCTCAATCAGCTTTATATTACGAGCGCAAAACTTCTTCAGATTTTCCGTAATGAAGCCGATGCACTGCTGGTTCTTCTCCACGGCAAAAATGCGTCCGCCCGGCATCAGGTTGGAAGCTTCGATGGAGACGGAGCAGCTGCCGGCGCCGATATCCCAGAGCACCAGATCATCCTGCAGCTGTAGTTTCGCCAGGGTAACGGCACGCACCTCAAGTTTGGTGATCAATTTTTTCGAGGTGTGGAATTCATCGTCATCAATACCGATCAGCGGATAGTGCACAAGGTTCGGTTCGTATGTACGGACAAGGATCAGGATATTCAGCTCGGATGCTGACAGACCCAGCAGTCCCCGCACCGTGGTCTTGGTGAACTTTTCGCTTGCCATCCCCAGATCTTCGCAGAGCCACGCTTCGTACCCTTCCGCCCCGCGCTCGATGAGTTCGGCGGCTATGGCGGCGGGGGTGTTGACCTTGTCCGTCAGGACACAGGCTTTTTCGGCGGCAATGATCTTATCGATCGCCTGATGCATACCGCGGCCATGTACCGATACGAAAATTCCATCGTCCCACGGTTCCTTGATCCTGGCAAAGGCATACTGCATGCTGGTGACATTGGGGAAAATCTCGATGCGTTCCTTGGGGAGGTTGCGCAGCAGAAAGCGGGAAATGCCGAAAAAGGTCGGATCGCCGGAAGCGAGCAGTGCCACGCGCTTATCGGTTATTTTGAGGAAATCGATCAGTGCGGGAAGTTCGCCCAGTTCACGCTTCTCACCGGTGAAATCGGGAAAAATCGCCAGGTGGCGCTGATGACCGATCAAGACGTCGGCCGTGCCGATAATCTCCAGTGCCTTTGCCGGGAAACCGTCCCAGCCGGTAAAGCCTGCCCCAATCAGATAGATCGTTTGCTGTGCCATAATGTGTGCCCCGCCCCGTAATTTGAGTCTTTCCGGCGAACTATAGCACCCGGGCGCCTAAAAATCACCTGATTATTCCAGCTGGAAAACAAAACGGGCCGGGAAAAAATCCCGGCCCGCATAGTGTGTATTTCTCAGCTCCTACAGTTTGCCGGATCGTTTCCGACGGGTTGGATCAAGTTCCTTTTTGCGCAGACGGACCGAGTTGGGGGTAACCTCGACGAGTTCGTCGTCCTCGATGAATTCCAGCGCCTGCTCTAACGTCATTAAGCGCGGCGGCGTCAGCTTGATGGCATCGTCCGTGCCGGAAGCGCGAACGTTGGTCAACTTTTTACCCTTGCAGGGGTTGATCTCCAGATCGTTGTCCTTGTTGTTCTGGCCGATGATCATGCCGCCGTACACTTCAACCCCGGCGCCGATGAACAGTGTGCCGCGCGGCTGCAGGGCATCCAGCGAGTAGGCGGTTGTTTCGCCATGATCCATGGCAATGAGAGCGCCGTTTTTACGCCCCGGGATGTCGCCTTTGTAGGGAGCATATTCGTGGAACGTATGGGTCATAACGGCGGTGCCGCGCGTGTCGGTGAGAACCTCACCGCGCAGACCGATCAGACCGCGTGCCGGGATGATGAATTCGAGACGTACCATCTCGCCCATGGGTGCCATGGCGACCATCTCACCCTTACGGGGGCCCATTTTTTCGATGATGGCACCCTGGAATTCCGAAGCCACATCGACCACCAGATATTCCATCGGCTCCATTTTGACGCCGTCTTTCAGGCGGACGATGACTTCCGGCTTGGAGACCGCCAGTTCAAAACCTTCGCGGCGCATGGTTTCAATAAGGATCGACAGGTGCAGTTCGCCCCGGCCGGAAACCATGAAGGTATCGGGGCTGGCGGTGTCATCCACCCGCAGGGAAACATTGGTGCGGAGCTCTTTGGTAAGGCGCTCGCGGATGTTGCGCGAAGTAACCCATTTCCCTTCCCGGCCGGCAAAGGGGGATGTGTTGACGATGAAGTTCATGGACAGGGTCGGCTCGTCGATGGAGACGTACGGTACCGCTATGGGGGTCTCGGCCGAAGCCAGAGTTTCGCCGATGCTGACATCTTCAAATCCTGCTACGGTGACGATATCACCCGTACCGGCTTCATCGATGTCGATCTGTTTCAGCCCTTCGTAGCCGAGCAGTTTGGTAATGCGTCCCTTGGTGATCGTACCGTCCTGCTTGATCATGGCGACGGTCTCGCCTGCCCGGACCTTGCCGTTGAAAATACGGCCGGTGGCCATGCGGCCGATGTAGTCGTTGTAATCGATGTTGGCGATGAGCATCTGGAACGGGGCGTTGACATCTCCCTTAGGGGGGCGGACGTTCGCTTCTACCACGGCAAAGAGCGGTTCCATACTGTTGGATTCAATGGTGATGTCCAGTTTGGCGTAGCCCATCTTGGCGCTGGTGTAGACCACCGGGAAATCCAGCTGGTCGTCGGAAGCGTTCAGTTCGCAGAAAAGGTCGAAGACCATGTTGAGAACTTCATCGGGACGGCTGCCGGGACGGTCGATCTTGTTGATGACGACGATCGGCTTCAAACCGAGGTCAAGGGATTTTTTCAGTACGAAACGGGTCTGGGGCATGGGGCCGTCCAGGGCGTCCACCAGAAGCAGAACGGAGTCTACCATTTTAAGCACCCGCTCAACTTCGCCGCCGAAGTCGGCGTGGCCGGGGGTATCAACGATGTTGATCTTATAAGGACCGTGGTGGATAGAGAGGCTTTTGGCCAGAATGGTGATGCCGCGTTCCTTTTCAAGGTCGTTCGAGTCCATAACCCGCTCGGTGATAGCCTCATTGGCGCGGTACACTCCGGCGTGTTTAAGCATGGCATCGACCAGGGTGGTTTTACCGTGGTCTACGTGGGCGATAATGGCGATATTTCTGATTCGTTCCTGCATGGGTACAACTCCTCGATGACGCAAAAATAAATCGACGGGCATTGCTGCCCGCCGAAGTAACCGTACTATGTCAGGTTTTTGTTGATCTGACAAGCGTTTATACAGTTATTGAGAAAAAGGTTTCACTATTCGGCACGGTCTAATGATCATGATACCCCAGGACCACCAGCAGGCAGCTGCCGTCGGCGATCACGTTGACGCCCCGCTGCCGGCAGAGCGCCACCGCGTCGGGATGTTCCGCACCCGGCTGCATCCAGATATTTTGTATCCCTTTTTCAATGACCAGCGGCACCAGTTTCGCGGTAACCGCCGGCGGGGTGATCATGGAGATGCTTGTCACATCTGCCGACAGGTCGTTGACCGTGGCGGCGCAGGGAATCCCC
>Ga0007794_10000316_pt1 | contig 14772 bp, 13 predicted proteins | sample CryBogmetaGMA5M_FD_60365 | JGI IMG/M metagenome (GOLD analysis project Ga0007794, IMG submission 60365) | Freshwater microbial communities from Crystal Bog, Wisconsin, USA - MA5M | ecosystem: Environmental > Aquatic > Freshwater > Lake | place: Crystal Bog, Wisconsin, USA | collected 2009-07-06
GCTGGGTCACTTTGCGGAGAAGTCGTAGGGGTGCAGTGACATAGCGGAAAAAAACATACCAGGTAAGTCCGGCTGCCAGTAATGCCACAATCAAGTATGACCAGAAACCGGCAGCGGTTACCCACTTTTTTTCAACAGTTACAGCGGATGTGACAGGCGCAGGGAGCTGTTCCGTCGTAATTCCCGGTCCGGGTGGCGGGGGTGGGGCCGATGGATCAACTATTTGTCCAGCTTGCTGACTCGAAGGGGAGTCTACCGGTCGGTCCGTTTTCATTCTGATGTTGGTCTGAAGAGCAGGCTCCGGTGCCGTTGCAGTGGAATTCCGGGGTGCCGGCAAAGTTGCCCCCTCGGGGACCTTCTGCGGGTTCACGCCGGTTGCAGGAGGCCTTCCCCGGTGTGGTCTGCAGGCAAACACATTTTCTTTCGTGTGACATTCACCGTTGAGAATTCCTTCTCGAGAGCTGAACTCACAAGGGTCCCCCTCTTTTCTGTCTTTGCAGGCATCAATTGCTCTCTGGGGAGGAGGTCTTCGCAGTGCATTTTTATCCGGTAACTCTGCTGCAACCAGATCGTCACGAGGTGGCGGCGGTGATTCCGCAGAAAGCGCTGTAGGTGACGCGATACAGACAAAGAGAACACATCCGCACATAAGAACCGTGTGAAATAGCATGCTCATTCTGACGAAAAAAATGTTTTGCTGAACGTTCATATCACCACCGTTTGACGTCAATCAACAGAATACAAATAGCCCATATTCCGAATAGTCTTGATCCGTTCCACTTCCCCGGGCCTCAGCCCGAGCTTCTTGCGCAGGCTGCTTACATGCACATCAATGCTCCGGTCATAGGCGGATAAATCCCGTCCCAGAGTCTGTTTAACCAGTTCATCACGGTTCACGACCTGCCCTTTCAGGCGCAGCAGGGTTTCGAGTATGGCGAATTCTACCGAGGTCAATTCTACCTTCTGGCCGGCACGGAAAACGGTTCGGCTGCCAGGAACAAGTTCGATGTCTGCGGCGACATACTTCCCTGACTCGGTAGGGGGGTGCTGTGCTGACTCAGTCCGCCGCAGCACGGCACGAATCCGTGCCACCAGCTCACGGGGATTGAACGGTTTTGGCAGGTAATCGTCTGCCCCTATTTCCAGACCGACGATACGATCCACTTCTTCTCCGCGTGCTGTCAACATCAGGACCGGTATGCGTGAGACAGCGCGAACTCTGCGCAGCACCTCAAGGCCGTTTATGCCCGGCAGCATCACATCAAGCACCATCAAGGCATGCTGGCCGGACAGCGCCCGCTCAACCCCTTCAAGGCCATCGTGAACCGCTGTCACATCAAACCCCTCCGGGGTGAGGTACTCATCGAGCAGATCGCATAAATCCTTGTCGTCATCGATAATCAGAATACTGTTCATTTTACCCCCGTTACGGCACTTCCTTCAGCCGTATCCAGTATAAACAGAAATCAACCATTTGTTTGTAAAGAATTGTAAAGAAATGCGGCCTATCTTTACAAAACTTTACAAAAATGGCTAGAAACTTAACACAACTTCAAGCGAGTAAATTGTATGGTTAATCCAAAGAAGCATAATTTCAAAAGTAACTGGAGGAAGTTATGAAGACCATATTGATTGCAGCAATAATTTCAAGTATGTCAGCCATGTCGGCGTTTGCGGCTGACAGTTCCGCCAGCTCATTTGGATACGGGCCCGGCTTGGAACAGCACAGAGTAAAAATGCTGCAGCACATCGAACAGAGAATTTCTGCTTCTCAACAGGAAAAAACGTGCGTACAGGCAGCGCAGTCAGAGGCTGAACTCATGACCTGTCGAGAAAAATTCAGACCACCAAAACCGCGGGATAATCAGCGGACAGGAAGCTGATGGTATTTTAAACTATAGGGCAGGCCAAAATACGCATCTCTTCATCAGAGATTATTGCAGATCAAGAAACTACAGAGAATTATTCAGGAGGAAATTATATGAAACGGCAACTTTTATTATGGGCTTGCTGTTTAGCTCTGTCAGCATGCGGTGGCGGCGGGAGTGGCGGTGGAACCGTTACTCCCGCCGCCACACTGACTGGTACGGTGACCTTTCCTTCCACAGTAGCTAAGGCGGCAGCCAGGGATGTCGCGGCGGCGACATCTTCTGCCCCTTTAGTTCAGATACTGGATCTTAACGGAAATCTGATTGCCAACGCGACGGTGTTACAGAGCAGCACATCTGACGCATACACGTACTCAACGACGGCAACTATTGGTAAGGATGCAATCATAAAGGTTGTTCGTGATGCACAGACACTCAGGGCTGCGCTCGACTACTCAGCCTTTACATCGGGTATGACAAGAAATGTAAATGTGACAACCACAACTGCAGTTGTGGTAATCGAGCAAAAAATCGGCATCTCCGCCGGATCGCTCGGAACTTCGTCTGCTCCGGCATCACCACCAGCACTCAGGACATTTGCGCCGACGACACTGGAGACGATTGTTTTGCAGGCAGTTACGGCGGCATCGTCCAGTGCATCAACTGATTTTACCAGTGTCTATGCGGCCTACGCCAATCTGGTAAATATCGTTACCGCCGCTACCATCAGTAACATTGATGCCGCACAATATATTGCCGGGACGGCATCCACGACAATTTCCACACCAATAACGATTTACAGTGTATCGGCTTCCGGAGCCCCTGTTTCAAGCCAGTTCACATCAGAGCAGGTAAAATCATCCATTACTTCAATCACATCTGCCCTCACAGGGGGTGACACCCCGCCAAATAACACCGGCACAATAATAGTCACATGGTAAAGGAGACCATAGCTATGTTACACACCATTATTGGCAAAATTAAAACGATAATTTTGATCGGCATGCTTACCATCCTTGCGGGATGTGGTTCTGGTGGATCAAATTTTCAAACCGCCGGCCTGGTTCCGGAAAATCAGTCTACAGGCAAGATCGCCTTGCAAATCGATTGGGGCTCAGCTTCAAAAGAAACGGCAAAAGTTGTTGCCTCAGCTCCCACCGGCGTGGAAACGGTACGCATCATAGTGTCCGGAACCGGCATCACATCGGCAGTGCAGATGGATTTTGCAGCGATAACCGGAACCGGGACAGTTGACGGGATACTCGTCGGAACCGGGCGGACACTGACAGCACAGGGGCTCAACTCATCAGGGACAGTAACGCATCAGGGGACGGCAACAAATATCTCCGTCCTTGCCGGGCAGACGACCAACGTAGGAACGATTACCATGATCGCCGCGCCAACCCCGGCATTTACTTCCACCCCTGCGGCACCGGCTATCGGACAAACGGTCGCTTTTACCGATACATCCACAGGGAGCCCCACATCCTGGCTCTGGACGTTTGGCGACGGCGCCACAAGTCCGACGCAAAGCCCCAGTCATTCCTTTGCGTCGGCCGGCACGTACTCGGTTGTTTTGCAGACGACCAACGCTACAGGATCAAACAGCACAAACCATAACATTGTTGTCAGCGCGAACACCTATTCCATAGCCGGCAAGGTCAACTTCAGCGGTGCCGGCCTCTCCGGAGTTACGGTGACACTAACCGGCGGAACCACTGCCACTACCGACACAAACGGAAACTATACCCTCACCGGTATTCAAAACGGCAATTACACACTGACACCGACATTGAGCGGATACAGCTTCACCCCGACGAGCAGCTCTGTCACCGTGAGTGGTTCAAACGTAACAGATAAAAACTTCATCGCGACTAACACCGGCTCAGTTGTTGTGACCTGGTAAAGGAGACCAGCCATGAAAAGCTTTATCACCACAATACTCATAACGTTGACGGTATTTTGCACAATACTCCTGATCGGCGGCTGCAGTTCCGGCGGCAGTACAACCCAGGGCGATGGTGCAAATGCGGCTGATCAGGGCACCGGTAATATTTCGGCCAATCTGGCTTGGGGCGCGACGGCAAAAACAGCGTCAAAAACGCTATTTTCTGCTCCTGCCGGCGTAACCAGGATTCGCTTTATCGTATCAGGCAGCGATATTACTTCCCCTATTCAAAGAACATTTTCTTCGGCCAGCGGTAGTGGCACAATCGATAAAATACCTGCAGGAACTAACCGTACCTTGACAGCAGAAGCGTTAAATGAAACGGGATCCATCACTCATAAAGGATCAGCCAATAACATTGCCGTGCGGGCAGGTCAAACCACCAATGCCGGAACCATCACCATGAATACGGTCGGCGTCTCCATGAATATGGCCCAGACCCTTTCGGATCAGGCCCAGAATACCACTCTGGCATTTTCGGCAATGGCCATGGTGACCGGCAACCTTGGCTCCCAGTCCTTCTTTCCTCCGGGCAAAATTGCCGATTATACCGGTTTTCAGTATCTGCGCGACAATGATCCGGACAATATGGGGCACAACACCAGCTTCCTGACCCGCATCGCTGAAAACGTCCTCTACATTCTGACCGACGCCCAGATGGCACAGTTGGCCGCTCTGGCAAAAAGCCAGAACACCGATTTTTCCCTGTACGGCGCAAAAAGATTCCCGATTATGAATGCCTTTCGCCGCCTTATGACCGGCGACATTCCGAGCGGCACAACCGGACTGAGCCTGACTGCTGTCAAGGCAGCCTCAAAAGCGCTCTATGCCATTGACGGACAGGTCAGTTACGACCGTGCCGTACTGTATGCAAGCGTCCTCAATTCGCTCACGACTTCTCAGATAGCATATTTTGAAGCAATGAAGGGCAAAGGGTGGAGCTTCTGGCCGGACACCAGCGTTGACCCGATAAAATCGGTTGTCGAAGCCAGGAAGGCCGCACTAGGTCGTGATGTGGATATGGTGGCAATGTATTCCTACGCCAGTGACCTTTTTAGCTGGTATGCCGGTTCGCTTGAAGCGGATGTTTATTTCTGCCCGGAACGCCACGGCACGTACTTCGGTTCATTCTTCATGAAGGACGCTCCGGCCATCGGCCATGAAGGGTACAGTATCAACGAACAGCTTACCGCAACAGCGGGGCGGGCACTCAGCGACAGCAGCTACGGATACGTTGATTCCACCCAGGCTGCCCTGATGTCGAGCCTTGTGAATACGCAGAGAAATAACCTGTATGCCACGACCACCACCCTTTCAAGTGGAGTAAAAAACAATATTGTTGATATCAGGACGGCCATCGCCACAAAGCTGCGCACCCTCCTGACCACTCCGGATACGAACAAAACTGTGCTGGCAGAAGTCCTGGCATTATCGGGAAGTTATGGAGAACTGGACGGGGAAAATAATTACAACTATGCAACGGTGATCGCCAATGTGTATAAAACGCTGACAACGGCACAGAAGGCTCACCTCATGGAACTGCGGGCATCTATCATGGCCGGCACATATGCGGACGGCACCAAATTCGACTTCACCTATACGGCAACACCGTACCTGTATTCAGCCGTTATTACGGACGCGACCGCTGCGGGTTATGTGGGCAACACCGACACTCTGTTCCAGTAATCAAGACCGTTGCCGGATTTAAACAGGACGATAGGAGCAGAGACAACGACCATGTCAGATACTGCCATACGCACATTGTTACTACTTTTATCCGTAAGCCTGTTCACCATGATGACCGGATGCAGTTCAGGCGGATCAGGCGGTTCGGGTGGGTCTGTTAGTTCAGTTGAATTGGGCAATCAGACCTCCACCGACCCAAAGGCCGTTGCGTTTAACGGCACGGTCGTACTTGGCTCTCCAGCCGCAACGTCTATTAACGCCAACATCTTTTCCGCAGACCAGAATGGCACGGTGCTCCTTATCTACGGGACATCATCCGGGGGCTATGACACGCAGACCGCTTCAACTCCCCTTGCCGCAGGAGAACCAGTGGTGCTTGCCGTAAGCGGCCTAGCCGCCGATACGCGGTACTACTATCGTCTCAGCTTCCAGGCTGCCGACAGCTCCGCCGCCACACTGTCCGATGAGAACACCTTTCATACGGCTCGTCCCGCCGGCAGCACCTTTACCTTCACTATTCAGGCGGACTCACACCTTGATGAAAACTCCGATCTCAATCTCTATCTTAAGGCTCTGGGCAATGTGTCTGCTGATGCCCCCGATTTCCATGTCGACCTGGGCGATACCTTCATGTGCGAGAAATATTCAGCACCGCTGACGGCTGCGCTTCTTATGGCGCCCGATCAAGCCACGGTAAACGCACGCTACCGATATGAGCGGGCCAATTTCGGCACTGTTGCTGCGTCGGCTCCGCTTTTCCTGGTGAACGGCAATCACGAAGGAGAAGCCGGCTGGCTGGCTGACGGCACCGCCCAGAATATAACTGTCTGGACCGCTCTGGCCCGGAAGAAATATTATATGAATCCTGTCCCGGGTGGATTCTACAGCGGGGATACGGCAGATGAACCATTCATCGGCAAACGGGCCTCATGGTATTCCTGGCAGTGGGGTGACGCCCTTTTTGTGGTGCTTGATCCATTCTGGTACAGCAAGACCATGGCCAGCAGGGACCCGTGGGCTTTGACTCTTGGCGAGTCACAATACCAGTGGCTGCAGCAGACTCTTTCCGCCAGTACCGCGAAATTCAAATTCGTTTTCATCCACAATCTGGTCGGCGGACTTGACGGGCAGATGCGTGGAGGGGTTGAAGCCGCTCCCTATTTTGAGTGGGGCGGCAACAACCTGGACGGGACGGTCGGTTTTATTCAGAAGCGCCCCGGCTGGAGCATGTCGATTCACCAATTGCTGGTTCGCAACCGTGTTACCGCAGTTTTCCACGGACATGATCATCTCTACGCCAGGCAGGAACTGGACGGCGTGGTATATCAGGAAGTACCGCAGCCGAGTGCCAAAAATTTTTCAAGCGGGGCCAGTCTGGCCCTGCAGTACCACTATCTGACCGGCACGATCCTCAGCAGTTCGGGGCACCTCCGGGTGACCGTCGCTCCGGCCGGGGTAACGGTCCGGTATGTGCGGGCATGGCTCCCGGCGAACGAAACGGCGCAGCGAATAAACCGGCAGGTAGACGACATCTGGAGTGTCGCTGCTCCCCAGTGAAGATTCAATTCCGCGTGAGGTCTGAATGAAAACGGTTATAACGTTCTTCCTGCTGGCGCTCCTTGCCGGATGCAGTTCCGGCGAAACAAAAAGTCAGGGGGGCACCACAATCACTACAATTCCCGGCTCCGGCGGATCGTTTGAGCTCGGCTCTTTCCGCGGCACCATCGTACTCGGCTCACCGACAGACAGCTCCATCGTGGCAAATGTTTATGCCCCTGACCAAAGCGGCACTCTGTATATCGTGTACGGCAGCACTCCGGGGATTTATGACAAACAGACCGCCTCCAGGGCACTGGTTGCCGGCACTCCTGCGGAGATTACCCTGCAGGGGCTCTCAAGTAATACACGCTACTACTACCGGCTCTATTTCCAGCCGTCTGACGGTGTCAGTCCCGGCCCGACGGAGGAGTACTCGTTTCATACGGCACGTCCCTCAGGCAGTACCTTTATCTTCTCCATTCAGGGGGATTCCCACCCGGAGCGGGAAGGAAACCAGTTTCATCCTGATCTGTACAAACGGACTCTCCAAAGAGCTGCCGCCGATCAGCCGGATTTCCACCTGACTATCGGTGACGATTTCAGCATCGACACGCTTAACCCGGCAACGGTCACCGCTGCTCAGGTTACGGAACGATATATCCTTCAGCGGCCCTATCTAGGGCTGATCGGCGCATCGGCTCCCGTTTTTCTGGTCAACGGCAACCATGAACAGGCTGCCCGCTACCTTCTGGACGGCACTCCGAATAATGTCGCGGTCTGGGCCCAGAACGCCCGAAACAGCTATTACTCGCAGCCCGCCCCTGACAGCTTCTACACCGGCAACACGGAGCTGGTTCCCTACATCGGGCTGCTCCGGAACCATTTCGCCTGGACCTGGGGTGATGCCCTGTTTATTGTCATTGATCCGTACTGGGCTTCTGCAACCTGCGTTGACGCCCCCTTCAACGGCGGTGCCAAACGTACCAACCTGTGGGAGGTGACCCACGGCGATGCGCAGTTTTCGTGGCTCAAAAACACTCTCGAGCGGAGCACTGCCAAGTACAAGTTCGTTTTTGCCCACCATGTGATGGGTACCGGCCGGGGCGGAATTGAGCTGGCGACAGATTTCGAGTGGGGCGGCCTGGGGAATAAAGGGACGTGGGAGTTTGCAACAAATCGTCCGGGGTGGGCCTCACCGATCCATCAGCTGATGGTGGCCAACGGCGTGTCGATCTTCTTCCAGGGGCATGACCATATATGGGCGCGGCAGCAGTTGGACGGCGTCACCTATCAGACACTTCCCGAACCGGCGGATCCCTTCTACACCCTGTACAACTCTGATGCCTTCCTTTCCGGCGATAAATTCCCCAACACCGGCTACACGAGGGTCACGGTCGCGCCGTCCGGGGTGACCGTGGACTACGTGCGCACCTGGCTGCCGGCAGATGAGGGGGCAGGCAGGGTCAGCGGTTCCGTTGCCTTCAGTTACGCCGTCCGCTAAACAGCGGCGACGCTGCGGCCCTCTGTACCGGGCTGGACGAGAACAACAGTTGAAAACCGTGCGTGGCTTCCCTATAGTGTGGCTATATAAACGAATGCCATGAACGACGGGGTGCTGCATCATGACCATACGCATTGAAAAGGATTCCATGGGAGAAATGCCGGTTCCGGCCGAGGCGTACTACGGGGCGCAGACCGCCCGGGCCCTGCACAACTTCCCGATCTCGGGACTGAAACCGCACCGCGCCTTTGTCTGGGGAACGGTGGTCATCAAGAAGTGTGCGGCGAAAGCCAATATGTCCACCGGCAGACTGTCGTCCGCCATCGGCGGTGCAATCGCGGCTGCCGCCGATGAAATTCTGGCCGGGGGTTTGGCTGACCAGTTCGTGGTTGATCCTTTCCAGGCCGGCGCCGGGACATCGCACAACATGAACGCCAACGAAGTTCTCGCCAATCGCGCCCTGGAACTTCTGGGCCACGAGCGGGGCGATTTCTCCACCCTCCACCCCAACGATCACGTCAATATGGCCCAATCCACCAATGATGTCATCCCGACCGCCATCCGCCTTGCTTCTCTGGAAATGCTCGACCCGCTGCTGGAGCGATTGGAAGGTTTGGAGCTGGCCCTGGCCGCCAAGGCGGGGGAGTTTGACCATATCCTCAAGTCGGGGCGCACCCATCTGCAGGATGCGGTGCCGATCCGCATGGGACAGGAATTCGGCGCCTATGCCGCTGCGATCCGGAAAAACCGGGAGGGGTTGGAAGGGTGTATACCGGCGCTGCTGGAACTGGGAATTGGCGGCACCGCCGTGGGAACCGGACTGAACGCCGAACCGGCGTATATCACGGCCATGGTCGAAGAGCTGACGATTGCCACCGGGTTTCCGCTGACCGCCAGCCCGGATCTGTTCGAAGCGATGCAGAATATGGATCCTTTTCTGGCCCTTTCCTCAGCCCTGCGCCGTACGGCGGTCAACCTGGGGCGGATTGCCAACGATCTGCGTCTGCTCGCCTCCGGCCCCCGTACCGGCCTGGACGAAATCCGCCTTCCGGCGATCCAGCCCGGCTCCTCCATCATGCCGGGCAAGATCAACCCCTCCATGGCCGAGATGACCAACATGGTCTGCTTTCAGGTGATGGGGTGCGACCAGGCGGTGCTGCTGGCGACCCAGGCAGGGCAGCTGGAGCTGAATGTGATGATGCCGCTGATCGCCTGGAATCTGACGTTTTCCCTGGAACTGCTCAGTAATTGCGTGCAGAAATTCACCGAATCCTGTATAAACGGGATCACCGCCAACGAAGGGCGCTGCCGCCGGTATCTGGAGGAGTCCCTCGGCCTGGTGACGGTGCTGGCACCGTACATCGGCTACAACGCCTCGGCGGCTATCGCCAAGGAATCGGTTGCCAGTGGCAGGAGCATCCGCGAAATCGTGCTGGAACAGGGGCTGATGGCGGTTGAAGAGCTGGACAGGGTCATGCAGCCGCAGCACCTGACTGAACCGGGACTGCCGTAGCGACAAAGATGTTTGATCTGCACCACCACATACAAAGGAGAATGAACAGATGAAAGAAGAAGTACTGAAGGTTCTTGAGCAGGTACGTCCGGCTCTGCAGGCTGATGGCGGCGATGTTGAGCTGGTTGAAGTTACGGAAGACGGCACGGTCAAAGTGCGGCTGAAAGGCGCCTGCGGCAGCTGCCCCATGTCCACCATGACCCTCAAAATGGGGATCGAGCGTGCCATGAAAGCCCAGATCCCGGGCGTCAAGGAAGTTGTTCAGGTCTGATCCGTATTTCCGCATACCCACCTAAACGCTCCTTCCGGCACTTCTGGCAGGGGCGTTTTTTATAGGAGCATCACGTGACCGATATCATCCCCGGCCGCTACCGTCACTACAAGGGCAACTATTACGACGTGATCGACGTCGCCCGTCACAGCGAAACCGAAGAGAAGATGGTGGTCTACCGGAAACTGTACGACGACGGCTCACTCTGGGTCAGGCCGCTGGGTATGTTCCTGGAGGATGTGTCGGTGGATGGAAGGCTGGTCCCCCGTTTCGAGCGGATCGGCGATTAACCTGCACATTCCGCCACTGCGCTCTGTCCCATGCGGTATGAACAGAATAATTAATCCTAGAAAAAACATTCTGATTAGTACTGATCTCGCGCCACATCATATCTCCCTCCCCTTCAAGGGGGAGAATATTTCATCGTGTTATTCGAACTGCATTTTTCAGAAAAATTCATGAGGTACCTGTGGCACTCATCTCCCTGCGCACCATAACCCTGGCCTTCGGTGGCCCCCCCATTTTTGACGGTATCAGTCTGCAGATCGAGCCGGGTGACCGCCTCTGTCTCATGGGGCGCAACGGCAGCGGCAAATCGACCCTGTTGCGGGTGATCGGCGGCGAGCTGACTCCGGAGGGGGGCGAAATCCAGCGGCAGCAGGGACTCAAAGTCGCCCAGCTTACCCAGGATGTGCCGCAGGACGTCACCGGAACCGTTTTTGACGTGGTCGCCGCCGGAATGGGCAGTGCCGCTGCACTGCTGGCTGAATACCACCATGTCAGCCACGAACTGGCCCACGATGCAAGCCCAAAGCTGCTGGCCCGCCTGGAAGCGCTGCAGAAGGAGCTGGAGGAAAATGACGGCTGGAGTCTGCATCAGGAGGTGGAGCGGGTGCTGAACCGGCTGGATCTGGATGCGGAAGCGGAATTCACCGCGCTCTCCGGGGGGACCAAGCGGCGGGTGCTGCTGGCCCGTGCCCTGGTCTCCTCTCCCGATATTCTGATTCTGGACGAACCTACCAACCACCTTGATATCGATACCATCCTCTGGCTGGAGGAGTTTCTGGCGAAGAACGTCAAAACGGTGATCTTTGTCACCCATGACCGCGCTTTTGCCCGTCGTCTGGCTAACCGGGTGGCGGAAATGGACCGGGGGCGAATCTATGCCTTTCCCTGCGGCTACGATGAATTCGTGGAGCGGCGGGAAGCGCTGCTTGAGGCGGAAATATCCCGTCAGGCGCTGTTTGATAAAAAACTGGCCCAGGAGGAAGTATGGGTCAGGCAGGGGATCAAGGCCCGCCGTACCCGCAACGAAGGGCGCGTCCGGGCGCTGAAAAAACTGCGTGAAGAATCGCGTCAGCGGCGTGAACGGCAGGGTACCGCCAAGATTCAACTGCAGGTGGCGGATCGTTCCGGGGCGCTGGTGGCCGAAGCGAGCGGCGTGACCTTTGCCTATGACGGCCGGCCGATTGTGGCGGATCTCTCCACAACAATTATGCGGGGCGACCGGATCGGCATCATCGGCCCCAACGGTTCCGGCAAAACTACGCTGCTCCGCTTGCTGCTGGGGGAGCTGGAGCCGCAGCAGGGGGAGATCAAACTCGGCACCCGGCGCGAAGTGATCTATTTCGATCAGCTGCGTGAACAGTTGGATATGGACAAAAGTGTGCAGGAAAATGTGGGGGAGGGGAATGATACCCTGATCATCAATGGCCAGCCGCGCCATATCATCGGCTATCTGCAGGATTTTCTCTTTTCTCCGGAGCGGGCCCGCTCGCCGGTCAGCATCCTTTCCGGCGGCGAACGCAACCGGCTGCTGTTGGCCAAGCTCTTTACCAAACCATCAAACATTTTGGTGATGGACGAGCCGACCAACGATCTTGATGCCGAAACGCTCGACCTGCTGGAGGATCTGCTCATGGAGTATCCCGGCACGCTGCTGCTGGTGAGCCATGACCGCGAATTCCTTAACAATGTTGTTTCAAGCACGCTGGTGCTGTCCGGCGACGGTTCGGTGCGGGATTTTGTCGGGGGGTACGATGACTGGCTGGGGCAGGCCGCCACCGAGGCGGCTGCCGTGACCCAGGCGGCGCAGAAAATGGTTCCGGAAAAAGGGAAAGCGCAGAAAGAGAAGACCCGCAAGCTCTCATTCAACGACCAGCGCGAGCTGGAGGCGCTGCCGGAGCGGATCGCCGCTCTGGAAAAGGAGCAGGTAGATCTGCACGCCCGTCTGGCCGATCCTGAGTTTTATAAAAGTGCCGGAAACGAGGTCGTGGCTGTTAATGCCCGTTTGTCGGCGCTGGAGGGGGAGCTGGAAACGGCTTTTCTCCGCTGGGATGAGTTGGAAACGCTGAAGGGGTAGTGCAAAACCGGCATTTGAAATGAGGACTTATTTTGTTCCTGGTTTCAGGTAACGTGGTGCAGAGCTTTCAGTGCAGTTTCCGGTTCTCGGTCAAAGATTGTGAGCAAGGCCGCCGCTGCACCAGTAGGATTGCGGCGATGTTGTTCCCAATTTTGCAAGGTTTTTACCTTAACACCAATCATACTGGCAAAAAGTGATTGGGAAAGCCCTGTTTTTTCTCGTACTGCTTTTACATCTGGTACCGGCACGGTAAAACTCTGGATGGCTGCATCTCACCCTTCGCAATAGCTACCGCTTCTTTCATGCTCTGCTGAAGTTGTTCAAAAAGTTCTTTATCCATGGCGTTCCAACTCCTTTACCAATGCCTTGAGTATTGTTACCTGCTCTGGCCCAAGGTTTTCTTCTTTTGACTTGCTATATGCCAACAGCAGGTATGTTTTATGTTTTGAAGTCTGCCAGTAGTATATCAGCCTTGCCCCACTACGCTTCCCCATACCTGGCAGGGCAAAGCGAAGTTTGCGAATTCCGCCCCCGCCCGGTATGAGGTCTCCCGATTGAGGATTTTTTGCAATGTTGTCCTGCAAGATGCGGTAGCTGTCATCAGACAGTAGTCCAATAATCAGTTTCGTAAATACTGGTGTCTCGATAAATTCCACGTTTGCCTCATTATCCGCCAATGGCGTATAAAGTCAAGTATGTGATTGGGTAGCAGAGATTATTTTTCATCGCCACTCACATTTTGTTCACAATTTTCACAAGAGCATCGGCACACTTGCGTAAGTCGGGCTTGCCGTCAGTCGGTGGAGAACGCCCTGCATTGATTAATGGTAAATAGTATTGCATTACTATTAAATGACGTATAAAATAGTAACTAAATACTATTCGGAGCGTTCCGATGCTTGACGACCTTATCCCGCTGAGCCAGACTTTCCTCAGAATCCGTAACCGCGATTTCAAACGCTATTTTCTGCGCGATCACCCGCTAACCAACCAGTTTTCAATTGTTATCGGCCAGCGAGGCATTGGCAAAACAACGGTCATGATTCAGCGCCTGCTGGAGCAGTATAGCGATGACCGCACCGGGCGGAAGGCACTGTACGTTCAGGCGGACCACTTTCTGGTGGCTCGTTCATCCCTGTACGAAATCGCCGACGAGTTTTACAAGATGGGCGGCGAGCTGATCTGCTTTGATGAAATCCACAAATATCCCGCATGGTCTATGGAACTGAAAAGCATCTGCGATACGTTCCCAAACCTGAAGATTATTGCTTCGGGGAGTTCTGCTCTGGAGATTGCGAAGGGGAGCCACGATTTGAGCCGGCGAGCCATCGTATTTCAGATGTACGGGATGTCCTTCCGCGAATTCATTGGCATGAATAATGGAATCTACTTTGACTCACTGCCGCTTGACTCGTTGCTGACAAACCATCAGGAGTTTGCCAATTCGGTTGTGGCAGAGCTTGACAAAAATGGTCTGAAGGTGCTTGCGCTGTTCAGGGATTACCTGGAACATGGCTATTACCCCTACTTCAGGGAGTATGAGGATAAGAGCCTCTTCTTCATGACTCTGGAACAAAATATCCACACCACGTTAGAATCTGACCTGCCTGCCATCCACCAGTCGTTAAATGGCTCCAGCATCCGCAAGATTGAAAAGCTGCTGTCAATTATCGCATCGCTGGTGCCGTTTACCCCGGACATGAAATCTCTGAAAAATCTTCTGGGAATCGGCGACGAGCGCACGCTCAAAACGTATCTGAAATTTCTTGAGGATGCCGGTGTCATCCTGTCAGTGAGCAGGAGTGGTAAAGGGCTGCGCGAAATGGAAAAACCGGAGAAGATTTACCTGAATAACCCGAATCTCTATCACGCGCTTTCTCGCACACGTGACCCGGATGTCGGCGCGATGCGTGAAACGTTTTTTGTGAATATGCTCCGTACCGCACATATGGTGTCAGTTCCATCAAAAGGAGATTTCTTGGTTGACGACTCCATGATCTTTGAGGTAGGCGGCAAGAACAAGGATGGGAGCCAGATCAAGGAAATCGAGAATGCCTGGCTGGCACTGGACAACATAGAGACGG
>Ga0007794_10000317_pt1 | contig 14742 bp, 11 predicted proteins | sample CryBogmetaGMA5M_FD_60365 | JGI IMG/M metagenome (GOLD analysis project Ga0007794, IMG submission 60365) | Freshwater microbial communities from Crystal Bog, Wisconsin, USA - MA5M | ecosystem: Environmental > Aquatic > Freshwater > Lake | place: Crystal Bog, Wisconsin, USA | collected 2009-07-06
CCATTGGCCTTGCGGCGGCTTTTGTATAATCTGATTGATAATGGCATCAAGCATGGCGGCGGTGCAATTACCCTTAGCACCCGAAGTAATGGCAATAAAATAGATTTATGCGTCTCTGATCAAGGACCCGGTCTGCCAATGAAAATGCATAAACGCCACTCATTTCCTGACCTTGCCGAGCAACAATTACATGGCAACGGCTTGGGATTGGTTATTGTGCAACGCATCGCGCAATTGCACGAAGCTGAATTAACCTTGGGCAACAACGCCCAAGGCGGTGCCGAAATCATCTTAAGCATGCCAGCTTATTTTGATCGCGTATAAACAAATAGGGGTATGACGCGATGCCATTAAGTCAAGCGTCTATTAGCAAGATAAACCGTTGGCTGAGCGCGGCTGCGTTAGCTGAGAGCAGCCGAAGCCAGCAAAATCGCTTCGACTCCGCTCAGCGAACGGCTTCACTTTTATCAGCCACTATTTCAATACTGATCGGCGCCATTATAATAACTGAACCCTTATTTGCCGATGACGCAACCCAACTCAATAAAATTCAGGCGCCATCACTTGACAATGCCCCGTCGAAAGTTGCCGCTAAAGCCAAGCTAAAAAATGTACCGCCGTTACCACCCGATAAAATTACCTTAAATGCAATGACCGTGCTTGCAAAAACCCCGCAAGCCCACGATAATCCTTATAACCAAGACTATACCGTCGGCAATTCCAGCACCTCCACCAAAACGGATACCCCCCTTATGGATATACCGCTATCCATAGAAGTCATCCCCAAAGCCGTCATGCAAGATCAACAAGCCATTCAACTGGCTGATGTAACCAAAAATGTGAGTGGTGTTTTTAAGGGTACTTCTTTAGGCGGTTTTGTCGATCAGTTTATGATTCGTGGCTTTAATACGAGTTACATAAACTATTATGATGGCTACCGGTTTCCACAAGGCAGCGGACTATCTCTCGCTAATGCAGAACGTATTGAAGTTATAAAAGGTGCAGCGGCCAATCTCTATGGACGTATCGAACCGGGCGGCATGATTAATGTCGTCACCAAACGCCCACAAAAAACGCCTTATTACGCGTTGGAACAACAGTTTGGTTCTTATGATCTTTATCGCACAACGGCCGATGCGACAGGCGCTCTTACTAAAAATGGCGCATTACTATACCGATTAAATCTGGAATATTTGAACAAAAATTCTTTTCGTGATTATGGTTTTAATAATCGTGTCTTTGTTGCCCCGTCACTTACCTGGAAAATAACTGATCGTACCCAGCTTGATCTGGACTTTATGTACTCTGATCAAAAGGCTTTGGTCGATTATGGCGTACCTGCCAATAGCCAGACACATCGTCCTGCCAACATTCCTGTTTCACGGTATTTAGGTGAGCCTTCCACCGACAAAAGTAATTCAACACTTTACAATACTGCGGCGACATTAACTCATGCGCTTAATGATGACTGGAAAGTATCGACTAAATTTAATTATGTAAACAGAAATCTGGATTTCCCACAAACATCGCCGATTCCTTCTCCCTTAGCTTTCAATGCGAAAACCGGCTTATTGCAAAGATTTTATCTCAATAGCATAAACAATCTTGATTCCTACTTTGGTACGGTAGATATTACCGGTCGATTTACAACAGGCGCTATTAAGCATAATGTGCTGGCAGGATGGGATAATTATAATCTTATGTCGGTGGAACAAAACTATATATACCCTGCAAATCCTATCAATATATTTAATCCACACTATAACCCTATCAACACCTCGCTTTTAAAACCAAACGATTTTCATGATACCAATTTGCAGTGGAATGGTGCTTATTTTCAAGATCAAATCACTTTGTTTAACCAACTTCACATTCTTGGTGGCGGACGCTATGATTGGATGTCCGAAACGGCAGGCTTCTCAAATAAGTCACTGGCCTTAGCCTCAGCAAATAGCACCATCCTTCAAAATGGTCGCTTCAACCCCAGAGTCGGCCTGCTTTATCAGCCTTGGCAATGGCTATCGCTCTACAGCAATTACGTGGAATCACTGGGCGCAGCCAATACCAATATGGGTGTTACCGGTAATATACTGCAACCTGAAACAGCTGAACAAGTTGAGGCGGGCTTTAAAACTGCATTTTTTGAAGATCGACTAACGTCAACCGTCGCGTTTTATAGCCTGACCAAACAGAACATGGTTATACCGGTAGCAGGCACTTTCTTTTCACAAACCATTAGCAAAGCCCGCAGTCAGGGCGTTGAAATGGATATTGCAGGAAAAGTAACCGAAGACTTAAACCTGATTGCAACTTACACTTATACCGATACTGTTATTCTTCAAAGTAACATACTCGGCATCAATGCGGGCAATCAGCTATGGAATGTGCCCAAAAATGCCGGTAGCCTATGGGCAAAATATGATCTGCAACAAGAAATATTACGGGGTTTAAGCTTAGGCGCGGGCGTCTTTCTTCAAGGACAAAAACAAGGTGATATTGACAACACCTATCAATTACCCGGTTATGGTCGGATGGATGCTTTGGTCAAATATAAAATACCCACAGCAAAAACCACCTTACAATTTAATGTAGAAAATCTGCTTAATCACCACTATTATGCAGCCAGTTTACCCAATAATATTTATGCAATAAGTCCTGGTGCGCCCATTACTTTTATGGGCTCGATTAAAGTTGAATTTTAACTGACGATGATTATGGAGGTCAGGGTCTGCATGACTGTCAGGCGAAGCCTGACCTCCACGCCCGCCATTTGTTCGCACGATGTTAGCAGGACAACCGCAAGGGATTGCCCCTACCAATTAAACTATTATCCTTACCTGACAGATTTTATCTGGGCATCTATACTAAAGTATTTTAGAATCAACATAAGTGTCATTAGCCTTCCAGGTTTTCCGGGTCTATTGGTTATGGGTCACTCTCAATAAAACTTGTTTTGTCTTATGATGCAGACAAAAACACCCTTCAATTGCTTTAAATGGTTAGAAGGTTTTATGAAAAAAACGCAAAATCAGTCTACATCCGCCTGTTTTAAGGATTCGCTCCTGTTATTGGGTGTTATTTCCGTCATGTTTATAAGTGGTTGCGAAAAAGCCAAACAACCTGTCGCAACGAATCTCCTAACGGTAAAAGTCACTGAGGTGCTACAGCAGGATGTGCCCGTTCAGCAGGAATGGGTGGGTACACTGGATGGCATGGTCAATGCCAAAATTAATGCGCAGGTGACAGGTTATTTGATTAAGCAAAATTACAAGGAAGGTGATTTGGTTAAAAAGAACCAGCAACTCTACCAAATTGATCCACGCCCTTTTGAGGCCACACTTGCGCAAGCAAAAGCCAATCTGGCACAACAGCAGGCCGTGCTGACAACCAATCAATTGGCCATGAATCGCGTTATACGTCTGTTGCCCGAAAAGGCGGTCAGTGTTCTCGACCGAGATAATGCGGTGGGTGCGGTAGCGAGTTCACAAGCACAGGTGTTGGCAGCGCAGGCAGCGGTTGAAACGGCGCAATTGAATCTGGGCTTTACTAAAATCACTTCACCTATTACCGGTATAGCCGGTATATCCAATGCGCAACTGGGTGATTTAGTGGGGCCTGGCACTGCTACGAATACGCTGACTCAGGTATCGCAGGTCGAGCCTATCCGCGCCTACATTGGTTTGAACGAGAAACAATACTTTCATTTAGCCAAACACGAACTGGAGAACGGGGGGCAACCCAAGCCCATACCTTTGCAGTTAACCTTGTCCGATAACTCTATTTACCCTGACAATGGCACCTTTTACTTTGCCGACCGGCAAGTCGATGTCAATACCGGCACGATTAAGATTGCCGTGCTGTTTTCAAATCCGGATAACATCCTGCGCCCCGGCATGTATGCACGTATTCGCGCCACTACGGATGTTAAGCATGATGCGTTGGTCGTGCCCCAACAAGCTGTTATTCGTTTGCAAACCGCGACGCAATTAGCGGTAGTTAACACGGATAAAAGCATCAGTATTCGTCCGGTAAAGTTAGGCGAAACCAGTGGCACCCGAGTTGTGATTGAAGACGGCGTAAAAACCGGTGAGCAAGTGGTTGTAGAAGGCCAGCAAAAGATTCGCGAGGGTATGAAGGTCAATATAGAGCCTTACCTTCCGGAAGAAAAGCCAACGACTACCACCAACTCAGCGAGATAATCCCATGGCCAAATTTTTTATTAATCGGCCTATCGTGGCGATGGTGATAGCTATTCTTATGGTTATTATGGGTTTGGTGGCAATGGCGGGCTTGCCGATTGCCCAGTTCCCCAATTTGGCACCGCCTGAAATTCAGGTCAGCACTACTTATAACGGTGCGGATGCCTTGACGATGGAACAAGCGGTGGCAACGCCGATTGAGCAGCAAATGTCGGGCGTTGACAACATGACCTACATGTATTCCATTAACACCAATAGCGGCAATACCAATGTGCGCGTCGATTTTGATGTCACTACTGACCCCAACACCGACCAAATTCTTGCTCAAATGCGTGAAACGCAAGCGGCTTCACAGCTTCCTGCGGCGGTTAACAATTTTGGCGTAACGGTGCAGAAATCTACCGTCGCCCCACTCATCATGTTTGCCCTGTATTCGCCCAAAGGGACTTACGATAATGTTTTTCTGGCCAATTATGCCTACATCAATCTTAACGACAAGCTAACCCGCATTAAGGGTATTTCCACTGTTTCGGTGTTTGGTGCCGGTCAGTATGCCATGCGTATTTGGGTGAAACCCGACAAGTTGGCCTCAATGGATATTACTATCCCCGAAATTGTCAATGCCATTCAAGCCCAAAATACGGTTAACCCCTCTGGACAAATTGGCGGTGAACCTATCCCTAACGGTCAGGAGTTTACCTATGCCATTCAGGCGCAAGGCCGCTTACAATCAGAAGAAGACTTTGGCAATATCATTTTGCGCGTTGATAAAACGGGCTCAACGGTGCGTATTAAAGATGTCGGTCGAATTGAGTTGGGGGCGCAAAATTACTCGGTCTCCAGTCGTTTGAATGGACAACCCACTGCGCTGATTGCACTTTATCAGTTACCTGGTTCCAACGCGCTGGATGCGGCCAACGGTGCCAAAGCCTTAATGGCCGAACAAAAAAAAAGTTTTCCGGCTGATCTGGATTATGCCGTGGCACTGGATACCACGCTGGCAGTAACTGCGGGGATTGATGACATTGTACAAACGTTATTTGAAGCGTTGGTGCTGGTTATTATTGTCGTCTATCTGTTTTTGCAAAGTTGGCGGGCTACGCTGATTCCGTTGCTGGCGGTGCCGGTGGCTTTAATCGGTACGTTTGCATTTTTTCCCCTGTTTGGTTTCTCCATTAATACCTTGTCACTGTTCGGCCTGGTGCTGGCGGTAGGTTTGGTGATTGATGATGCCATTGTGGTGGTAGAGGCGGTAGAACATCATATTGAGGAAGGCATGTCGCCTAAAGATGCCGCGTTTAAAGCCATGGAAGAAGTGTCAGGGCCGGTTATCGCGATTGCCATTATTCTGGCGGCCGTGTTTATACCGACGGCTTTTATTCCCGGTATTACCGGACGTCTTTATCAGCCGTTTGCGCTGACCATAGCGATATCTGTAGCGCTGTCTGCATTTAATGCCTTAACGTTAACACCCGCTTTATGCGCCCTTATGTTAAAGCCAAAACCAAAGGAAAAAAACACCAGCTTGTTACAGCGATTTTTTGACGTTTTTAACCGGTGTTTTGGCCGCATGACCGATGGCTATGTTGGCGTTTGCGGCGGACTGATTCGTCACAGTTTTTTCGGCTTAATGTTCTTGTTGGCGCTGACTTTGTTGGCGGGCTTTTTAGGCAATAAAACGCCCTCCAGCTTTTTGCCCGATGAAGATCAGGGCTATATTTACGGCGCACTTCAATTACCCAATGCCTCATCGTTTCAACGGACCAGCGAAATGGCTCGCCAAGTTGAAGAGGTATTAAAAAACACCCCGGGCATAAAATACTATTCAACCGTGCTGGGCTACAACATGCTCAGTCAGGCGAACACCACCTACAACGCATTTTTCTTTATAACCCTTGAAGATTGGGCCCTACGTAAAGGCGCTAAAGAGCAATACACGGCCATTAAATCATCAGTCAATAAAGAACTGCAAAAACTGCCGGGCGGGGTGGCTATGATATTTCCACCACCCGCCATTCCAGGTGTGGGAACCTCGGGCGGGGTCAGTTTTGTACTTGAAGACAGGGGCGGTAATACGGTACAGTTTTTGGCCGAAAACACCGAGAAATTTATAAAAGCAGCGTCGCAACGCCCTGAATTAACGGGCATTTTTACCACGCTTATCGCCGCAACACCGCAGTTGTTTATCGATGTCGATAAGGATAAGGTTATTAAACAAGGTGTAAACTTGGCAGATGTTTATCAAACCATGCAGTATTACATGGGCAGTGGTTTTATTAATTACTTTAACCGTTTTGGAAGGCAATGGCAGGTTTATCTGGAAGCGGAAGGCGAATATCGAAAAACACCAGAGCCTTTGGGTCAGTTTTATGTGCGTAATAAAAGCGGCACTACCGTACCTTTATCGGCAGTGACCAGTATTCGGGAAACCAGTGGCCCGGAATTTACCATGCGTTATAACCTTTATCGAAGCGCTTTAATTAATGCCGCCGCCAAACCTGGCTATACCTCAGCACAAGCGATGCAGGCATTGGAAGAAGTATTTGCCCAGACCATGCCAAACACGATGGGCTACGACTATATGGGCATGAGTTATCAGGAAAAAATTGCCCAACAAGGCTTGTCGCCGATGCTTATTTTTGGCTTTTCACTCTTGTGTGTGTTCTTGATTTTAGCTGCCCTGTATGAAAGTTGGAGCTTGCCGTTCAGTGTTTTATTGAGTACTCCGGTTGCCGTCTTTGGCGCTTTTGCGGCCTTGATGGTCGGGCAATACGCCAATAATGTCTATGCGCAAATCGGCTTGGTGATGCTGATTGGCTTGGCCGCCAAGAACGCCATTTTGATTGTAGAGTTTGCCAAGATGGGCGTAGAACAGGGTAAACCGTTGGTTGAAGCGACCCTGGCAGGTGCAAAATTGCGGTTACGGCCTATTTTAATGACCAGTTTCGCCTTTATTTTGGGTTGTGTGCCGTTGGCTTTAGCGCATGGTGCGGGTGCCTTGGGACGACAAGTTATTGGTTATGTCGTTATTGGGGGGATGGCGGCGGCGTCGTTTATTGCCATCTTTTTGATTCCTTTAAGTTTCTATACCGTTGAGAAGTTTTCGGATCAAAAGAAAACCGGGATCGCGGTGGACAAGCAACAGGAGCCTGACAATGAATAAATTTTTATTGTTATCAAGCATTCTATTAACCGGGTGTTTTAAAGTAGGGCCGGATTATATAAAGCCTGAAATTGTCACGCCCACCCATTGGCGCAACAGCGAAACCGGTGCCCTGCTTAATGCAACCAATAACCGGTGGTGGCAACAGTTAGGCGACCCCGTACTCAATCGTTTGATAACACAAGCCATTCAGGGCAATTACGATTTAAAAATAGCCATTGCCAATGTTGATCAATACATGGGTTTGTATGGCTCGACACGCGCCAATTTGTTCCCGCAGATCACTAGCTCGTTTAGAGCTCAACATCTGCAACTAGTAACCTCACCACAGTTTATACCCATCGGTGATTCTTTTGGCTTGGGCGGCGCGATGAACTGGCAACTTGATATTTGGGGACAATTAAGACGCGCCAACGAAGCGGCAATGGCCAGTCTTCTTGGTCAAGAGGCAACGCGCCAAGCCGTCATGCTAACCTTGGTCAGTCAAGTCGCGAAAACTTACATCAACTTGCGTCAACTGGACAAGCAACTTGAAATAACCAAAGAAATCGTGGCGATTCTTAAAGAAGGCCTGCGCATTAACACCATACGTTTTCAAGAAGGCTATACCTCGGAACTGGAAGTGGAACAAACGGATTCTGAATATCAACTACAAAGTGCGCAAATTCCCCTTTACGAGCAGCGTATCGCTTTGACTGAAAATGCCTTGAATGTTTTATTGGGCAAAAATCCTGATTCCATTCCACGCGGCCTGACCCTGGATAAACTTAAACTCCCGGCAATACCGGCCGGTTTACCTTCTGATTTATTAATAAGACGACCGGATATTACCCAGGCAGAGCAACAATTAATTTCCGCGAATGCGCAAATCGGCGTTGCCAGGGCGCAATATTTTCCCGCTATTTCCCTGACCGGAAACGTAGGACAAATAAGCTCACAATTAGGCGGTCTTTTTGCGCCCGGAGCCAATTTTTGGACAGTAGGTTCGGCAATAGTGACGCCTATTTTTACCGCCGGCAAAATAGCAGGTCAAGTGCAAGCAGCGGAAGCCGTCCAAAAAGCGGCATTAGCTAATTATAAGCGAACCATTATTACCGGCTTTAGTGAATTTGAAAACGCACTGGTCAGCCTCATCAAAACCAAAGAACAAGAAGCAAAACAAATCGATCGGGTGGCTGCCAATAACCGCTATTTCAATCTGTCGCGGATTCGCTATGAAGAAGGTTACGTTGATTATTTAAATGAACTGGATGCCATAAGACAGTTGGTTAGCGCCCAGATTGAGCTTACCGCTGCGCGTGCATCGACCTTTAACTCGGCCATTTCTTTATACCTTGCCATGGGTGGCGGCTGGATAGTGGCCGAGGAAAAATCAGCCAACTTGCCCAAGCCGAAAGAAGCCGCGTATTTTCCTTAAGGTAAACAGGCCCGTCTGAAATTCACCATGATGGCTTTGAAAAGCATAATCTCAAGCAAACGTGATCGTATAGAAAAAAGGTAAGTATTCAGGCTACGTGCGATTTATCGTCGCTGCCGGATCTTGCAGATTTCCTGCCAGATGCACATCGCGTGCCGGCAATACATCTGCGACCATTTCCAGACGCTTCCAGTCTGGCGCGGGTGTTTCACACTGTTTTTTCGGAACAAACGATGACTCTTCCACCAACGCCATTTTATGAATATAGCGTGGGCAGTTGGGAAACATTTCCCGCAATTTTACCCGCAGCACCATTTCTGCCTCAGGCCAGTGCGCCAACAGCGGATCATTTTCCTGTATAAAAGCATCACCGTTTAAACGCAAACGCGCTTGTCTTTGAAAGTCGATAAACAACAGGCCAACAGGCGGATTGACTACGACATTGCCCACTGACAAATACATGCCGTTGCCATCGTAAACCGGAAAAGCCACGGTGTATTCATCGATAACCTTAACCAACCCAACGCTACCGCCTTTGTAGGAACAGTTGGGCCGCCCCTCCTGATCAACCGTCGCCAGGAAAAACATGTTTTGTGCTTCTATAAAGGCTTGGTCTTCGGGGCTAATCTGATGAGAAATAATGGTCTCGGCCAGCCGATCGGCCATGGGTTGCGTTTCAAATTGGTTTTGTAATTGACGACTGCCTTTATGAAAAAATTCACTCATCGCTCCTCCCGGGAGTTAAGTAGTATGGAAACTTGGGTATTTAAAAACGCTTACCGCAAACTACCTTGGATAAGCATAATAACCGCCTGTGTCACTGTACCAGAATGACGCATGCTAAAGTTGTATTCTGAGACTGGAAACCCTTCAATAAAGTATAATACACGCTAATCGCCTGAATCCGGCATCATCCTGTCTCAAGACACCTTCTATTCCACAAAGGTTGAGACAAACTATATTAAGGTAAAAAGTAATGAGTAACCTCCCCAAATGCCCAGCCTGCGGCTCAGAATTCACCTACGAAGATGATAGCCAATACATCTGCCCTGAATGCGCACACGAATGGCCAAAGGACGGAGCAACCGACGATAATTCCGATGCCAAAATTATTAAAGATGCAAATGGCAACGTACTGCAAGACGGCGATACCGTCACCGTCATCAAAGACCTTAAAATCAAAGGCACTTCATTGGTTGTCAAAGTCGGCACAAAAGTCAAAAACATCCGTCTGGTTGACGGTGATCATGACATCGACTGCAAAATCGATGGTATTGGTGCCATGAAACTTAAATCAGAGTTTGTTAAAAAGATCTAACCTGCCAATATTTCTTATTATAAAAACAACTTGGAAGTTTTTGAAGCGGAAGATCAAGTTCAAGAGGCGGATTGCCTAACGGCGAATCCGCCACACAGCTTTAACGATAAAACCGTTAATCCAACCTAATCGATTACTTGCTTAAAATATTGACCAACCATACGTAACTTACGTACAATAATTATATGAAAGCTATTTTCGTCGAATTACCTCCTTTTGAACGAAATCGCCAAGATTATATGAATGACAAGAATTTCCAAGCCTTCCAGAAGATTCTTATGGAAAACCCTGAAGCTGGGGATGTCATTGAAGGCACTGGTGGATTACGCAAGATTCGTTATGCCGATGAAAATCGAGGCAAAGGAAAACGAGGAGGATTACGGATAATTTATTATTGGTGGGTATCGGGCCATCAGTTTTGGCTGTTTACGATCTTTAATAAAAACGAAATGAATGATTTAACACCAGAACAACGCAAAATTTTAAAAGACCTGCTCAAGCATGAATTAGAGGCGAGGAGACACAAATGAAACGTAATTTATTTGACGAATTAAATGAAGGATTCACTGCGCTAAAATCAGAACGCGAAGGCAAAATCACACTGAAACAATGTACAGTAGAAAAAAAGCCCGCACTTACCATTACGCCGGAAGAGTTATTACGCCTCCGTGAACGCCTGCATTTATCGCGTCCCGTGTTTGCCCGATACCTACGCACCAACGAACGTACACTCGAAAACTGGGAGCAAGGACGAGCCAAACCTAATGCGCAAGCCGCAGTATTAATTCGCTTGGTTGAACATTATCCCGATACTGTGGAACGATTATCGGCTATTTAAAGTTTCAAGTCTCATAAAATGCGCTGAGATACGAAGCGTATCATTCGCCATTGATGCGCCTCTGTCAATCCAGTAAAAAATTAGCCTGTGGCTGATCTTCCAATCCCGACTCAGTTGTTTCGTCCTTTAAATTAAAACCCGAAAACTTTAACTTTTCGGATTCCTTGATTAAAAACAGTAATTTCTTTAACGCCTGTTCATAACTCAATCCGTTGTTATGTATATTGGAAATGCAATTGCGGTTGGCATCGGTGCTTATGCCTGATTTTGCCTGATAGGTGTAGTAAATGCCCATACTGTCTGGTGAGCTTAAACCAGGGCGTTCACCGATCAAGACGATACACAATCGGGTGGCATAGTGTTCTGCGATGGCATCGCCGATGGCTACCCGCCCGTGTTTAACCAAACATACCGGCGGCAGTGTGTAACCATTTGCTTGCAGTTGCGGCAACAATAAACTCAGGAATGGTTGGGCGTGATGAGCAATGGCTTTGGACGATAAGCCGTCGGCGACAACGACAACCGCATCAGCCTGAGTTGGCGCAGTATTTTGCAAACAGTCCAACGCCGATGCACTTAACCGGCGTCCCAGATCAGGGCGTTGTAAATACAGGGACTGATTTTCTGCCTGAGTTTGCAGGGTCTGCGTTTGATAACCCAGCAAGTTTACCTGTTGTGCGAGACTGGCAAAATCCAGCGGTATATTGACGGCATCACGAGCCAAGGCATGCGCTAACTGAAATTCCAGACAAGCGCGGGTCGGCAGGCTGATGCCTGCCCGCCCCAACGCAATTCGGGCGGGGGTAAATTGGCTCAGGCTTTGCCACGGGTCGCGGGCAATCTCTACCTCATTATTTTTGCTCATCAGCATACTCACTTAAGTTTTTGCATAGCCGGTTTAAATAATGCCGGTATATCAACTTGTTGAAGCAACTGATTATCGGTATTAAAAATTTGGTGTTGTTGCAGCCACTGTTCAAACTCGGGTGCGGGCCGTAATCCGAGCATTTGGCGCACATAAAGCGCATCGTGAAATGAGGTGGATTGATAATTAAGCATAACATCATCAGCCCCGGGAACGCCCATAATAAAAGTTCCTCCGGCTACGGCAAAAGACGTGAGCAACAGATCCATATCATCCTGATCGGCTTCGGCGTGGTTGGTGTAACAAATATCGCAACCCATCGGCAGACCCAATAATTTACCGCAAAAATGATCTTCCAGACCGGCGCGAATAATCTGCTTGCCGTTGTAAAGATATTCCGGACCTATAAAACCAACCACCGTATTAACCAACAACGGTTTAAATTTACGGGCGACGGCATAAGCCCTGGTTTCACAGGTTTGCTGATCCAAGCCCTCATGAGCGTTGGCCGACAACGCGCTGCCTTGTCCCGTTTCAAAATACATACAATTATCGCCCAACGATCCACGCCCCAATTCAAGCGCGGCACTGTGGGCTTCTTGTAGTAGATTCAGATTGATGCCAAAGCTGTCATTGGCTTTTTGGGTGCCGGCAATGGATTGAAAAACCAAATCAACCGGTGCGCCTTGTGCCATAGCTTTTAAGGTCGTGGTCACATGCGCCAACACGCACGATTGGGTCGGAATTTGATAACGTTCAATCACATCATTCAGGATATGCAGTAAACGTAAGGTTGCTTCCAAATTGTCAGAAGCGGGATTAATGCCAATGACCGCATCGCCACAACCATACAGCAAGCCATCTAAAAGACTGGCAGCAACACCGGCGGGATTATCGGTAGGGTGATTAGGTTGCAAACGCGTAGACAAACGGTTTTCAAGACCGATTGTGCCGCGAAAACGGGTAATCACCCGGCATTTTTTGGCAACCAGAATCAAATCCTGAAGGCGCATAATTTTGGATACAGCCGCCACCATTTCCGGTGTCAAGCCAGGGGCGATAGCCGTTAATGTTTCTGTGTCGGCCTGGTCGGACAATAGCCAGTTACGAAAATCGCCGACCGTAAGATGACTGACGGCAGCAAACGCCACACTATCATGCTCATCAATAATCAGGCGCGTAACTTCATCCTGTTCATAAGGCACCAGTGCTTCATTAAGAAATTGTTTTAACGGGACATCGGCCAGCACCCACTGCGCGGCTACCCGCTCACGATTATTGTCAGCCGCGACACCCGCCAAATAATCGCCCGAACGAGACGGAGACGCCTTAGCCATTAGATTGCGCAGTGTTTTAAAATCGTAGGTCAGCGGGGTTATGCGGCATTTATACATGTGAGTTATCCTGAGCTATGCTGGATGCTCAAGATAACATGACATTATTAAGACAACGTTACAGATCGCTAGTGTGGATTAATCTATCATCTTATATTTTATTGTGCTTTGTGAACCCAAGCATTCCGGTTGTCCGGTTGTTTATCGAAAATAGTTACGCAAAATAATCGGTAGCGCCAAACCAATCTACCGTATTTTCATTGGCTGGTACCGGTTTTTCAATAACCAACTCGTCAAGGACATATTCCAGCCCATAAAAATCACCATTATCAAAAGCCTGATTCATACAGGCGACAATATTACCGGGTGCTTCTAAATTTTGATTAATCATCTTGTACCTTCCTGTTTTTGCTGACTGATACGCAGCAATAATTTCTGTAATTGCTGCCTAAAATAAGCTTTGTTTACTGAACAGGAGCTGAAAGTAATCTTTTATAGCGCTTAAAATGCCGCTTCTTAAGAAATAAAAACAAGAAGATCAAGCATTACACCCATTGGTTACCACGGGTTTCGCGCATCCGATAGACGGCAAACAGACTGATAGCGGCAGCCAGTGAAACATAGCCGCCAACCCAGGACAGTCCGCCCTCGGTGACCAAGCGTTGCGCAATATACGGTGCAAACGAGGCGCCCAGTATGCCGCCCAAGTTATAGGCCGTTCCGGCACCGGTATAGCGTAAAGCAGGAGGAAACAGTTCGGGCAACAAGGCACCCATCGGCGCAAAAGTTGCGCCCATTAAAAATAATTCCAAAGACAAGAAAGCGGTAATCAGCAACGGTGAACCACTTTCCAGCATCGGTTGTAAAGCGAACCCTGACACAAATGCGGCACTACCGGCGACAAGCAAAACCGGTCGTCGTCCAAAACGATCACCTGCCCACGCAGATAGCGGCGTGGCGGCAGCCATAAACAGCACCGCCACACTTAACATACCCAGAAATTCCTGACGTGGAATGTGTAAAGTGGTAGTGCCATAACTCAAAGAAAACACCGTTGAGATATAGAATAGCGCATAGCACACCACCATCGCCATCGCACCCAGCACCAGCGAAGCGCTATGATGCTTTACTATTTCTTTTAGTGGAAAGACTACCCGTTGATGCTGTTTCAACAGGTTGGTAAATACCGGCGTTTCGGCTATTGCCAATCGTACATACAAACCGATCATCACCAGTACCGAACTGGCAAGAAACGGGAGTCGCCACCCCCAGTCTTTAAACGCTTGTTCAGTCAAAAAATAAGCCAGCAACAAAAAACTGCCGGTCGCAAAAAGAAACCCGATGGGTGGTCCCAATTGAGGAAACATGCCGTACCAACCCCGCTTGCCAGCCGGTGCATTTTCGGTTGCCAACAGCGCCGCCCCGCCCCATTCTCCACCCAAACCTATACCTTGACCAAAGCGCAGTAAACACAATAAAGCGGGTGCCCACGCCCCAATAGCCTCATAACCTGGCAACACACCAATCAATGTAGTCGAGATGCCCATTACCAACAGTGATGCGACCAAGGTTGTTTTGCGCCCGATGCGGTCACCAAAATGACCAAAC
>Ga0007794_10000318_pt1 | contig 14720 bp, 12 predicted proteins | sample CryBogmetaGMA5M_FD_60365 | JGI IMG/M metagenome (GOLD analysis project Ga0007794, IMG submission 60365) | Freshwater microbial communities from Crystal Bog, Wisconsin, USA - MA5M | ecosystem: Environmental > Aquatic > Freshwater > Lake | place: Crystal Bog, Wisconsin, USA | collected 2009-07-06
TTCCAGCTCTGGTCCAATCTCCCGGCCTCCCACAAGATGATGGCGCCCCGATACCAGGAAATCGCCTCGCACCAGATCCCGGAACTCACCCTCGCCAACGGCATCCGTGTCCGACTGATCTGCGGGCGGCTTGAAGGCAAGAAAGGCCCCGTCAGGGATATCATCACCGACCCGGAATACCTTGACGTGACCATGCCGTCGAAAACGGTGTTTCAGCACCCCGTGAAACCCGGACACACCGTCTTCGCCTACGTGTTCAAGGGGAGCGGACAGTTCGACCCGGCGTCCCCCGCACTCACCGGCACGGACCATGTTCTGCTTTTCGGGGATGGCGATGAAGTGGTCGTGGCGAGCGGCGAAATCGGAGTTCGGTTCCTGCTCGTCTCGGGAAACCCCCTGGGCGAACCCGTCGCGTGGCAGGGTCCCATCGTCATGAACACCGATGCGGAGCTCGCCACCGCCTTCAAGGAATTCAGCAACGGCACCTTCCTGAAGCACAGCCGCTGACCTCTGAATCTTCAGCTTGCCCCACCCCCTTGGGAGGCCTATAGTTACCCTTGTAAGGAGGGGTTGCCATGCACGAGGTCATTGCCAGGGTCATGGAGACCGAAGCCGAGGCCAGGCGAATCGTCAATGAGGCCAGGGCGGAAGCGGACCGGATCCTCTCAGCCGCCCGGGATGAAGCCCGGCAGCGCTCCACCCGGATCCGGAAGGATACCCAAGCCGAGGCGGACCGGCTGATGGAGGAAAGCGTCCGGGTGGCCCGTCAGAAAAAACAGGCCGAACTTTCCCGATGCGCCTCAGAACTTGAAGCCCGCCTACCCCTTGACCCGGCGGCTGGTGAATCAGCGGTTGCCGCCGCCCTCATATGCGTGTGCAATCCGGAATGAACATACTATTCATGGCACCAAACGGGAGTCACCTGCTATGGAACTCCAGATGGCAAAGGACTTGGACTACCTCACGGCCCGCCTTCACGGACGGCGCAGCCGGCTGGCTGAAGGCGGCCGCCTAGACTCCCTGTTGCGCCTCAAATCGGCACCCGACCTCGGCCGTACGCTTTTCCCGGAAGCCAGGATTCAAGACTCCCCGGCTGCACAACGCCGCATGGTCAGGGACCTGATCGTGGAAATGACCGGAATCCTTCATCACCTGAAGGGGCCTGAAGCCCGTCTGGCAGAATGGATGATCCTGCGTTTCCACATTGCAAATCTCAAGATTCTGCTGCGGGGCATCCTTTCCAACACACCCGCCCGCATCGCAGAAAGCCACCTTATCATGCTCCCTGCTGACCCGGTGCTGGAGTGGGCAGCCCTGCTGACCAAAGCGAAAACGCCGGAGGATCTCACCGCCATGCTACCCGAAGAGCCCCTCGGCAGGATGCTGCGTGGAGCGCTGGCCACCGTCCCTGACCGTAAGGAGCCATTCTTCATCGAGGCGGCGCTGGACTGCGCCTACTTCCGGGAAGGCCTGGTCAGGGCCAAAGCCCTTCCATCCGCCGACCGGGCGCTTATCACAGCCCTTGTTGCTGCAGAAACCGATATCTTCCACATGATGCTCGTCCTGCGGGGCCGGTTCCACTATGGTCTGAGCCCCGATCTCCTTGAACCCTTCTTCGCAGGAAAAAACAGGCACACACACCTGCACTTCCAGGCGATGATGGCGGCCCCTGATCTCACAGCAGCGGCAAAGCAGATGTTTGGCCCGGTACTTGATCCGCCTCAGCCGGGCGCCCCGGAGGAATCAGCCGACCCCGCTGCCCTTGAGCGCAGAGCATGGGGGCGTTACCGGTTACTTGCCAGCCGGACCTTCCGCCAAAGTCGTACCCACTTTGGCACCATCGCCGGTTACATCGGACTGCGCCGCATGGAAACCGCCAACCTCATCACGCTCACGGAGGGAATCCGTTGCCTCGTGCCGGAAGATTCCATCCGGCATCGCATGATTCCCCCGCTCCATCCGGAGGCGCCCCATGTTTAAGCCCGTACCCATGATGCGAATCCGTGTCATTCTCCTCCAGGAGGATGAGCAGACCGTGCTGCGAAGCCTGGGACAACTGGGTGTTTTGCACCTGACCCGGACGGTGGCTGGCCCCGACACCGCCCCGCTTCAACCGCATGACGGCAAACTTGAAATCGAACGGTGTGACGACCTCCTCGAGCGTTTAACAAAAATGGCCGAAGCCGCACGGAGCACTCTCCCTCACCTGATCGCCACCGAACCCGGAGGAACAGGGCCACCCCTGTCGCCTGACCTGACCTTGGACGCGATCGACGAGTCTCTTCGCCAAATGGAGGAGAAATTCGCCGGACTGCTCGCGAAGCGCCAGAGCCTCCTGTCCCGGAAACAGGAACTGGACTCCCTTTGCGACCGGGTATCGGATTACCGTGAGCTGGATATTCCCCTGGACCATCTCGACCGCTTCTCCTTCCTGCACTTCATCGTGGGCAGCGTACCTCAAAGCGGGCTCGACACACTCTCCAGAACCCCCGATTGCACTGCCGTTCCGCTCCCATCCCCGCCCCGCGGGGGCCGGCAAGCCATCCTCGTCATGACCACCCCCTCAAACCGGCAACTCACGGAAGACCGGTTGCGGACCCTGGATTTCCATCATGCGGATCTGCCTGCGGTGGACGGTCTGACGGCGAGATCCTTCCTGGAAAGCCACGATGGGCAGCGCAGCCATCTGGAACAGGAACTCAACCAGGTAACTGACAGCATGCACGCCTTCGCGGCTGAATCGGCGGGGTATATCGCGGCCCTGAAGGAACGGGTTGTGGAGGAACGGCGTCTTGCCGAGGCACGACAATATTATCCGCGCACCGAAAGCGCGTTCCTGCTTGCCGGGTGGATCCCCGCTGATCGCGCCCCCGCCCTTGAGGAACATCTCGCGACAATCACCAGGGGGAGGTGCGTCATCGCCATCAGCAGGCCCCGGGCGGCTGACGGCCCAGAGGTTCCCGTGTCACTTCAACACACGGGCTGGTTGCGACCTTTCCAGAAAATGGTGACGGCCTACGGCCTGCCGACCTATCAGGAGGTCGAGCCCACGTTCTTTGTGGCCATCAGTTATGTGCTGCTGTTCGGGATGATGTTCGGCGATGCCGGACAGGGTGCCATCCTGGCACTCGCGGGCTGGGTCGCGTTGCGACTCCGTCGCTTCACGGCTTACCGGGACCTCGGCCGCATCCTGATGCTTGTCGGCCTTTCGAGTGTGGGGTTCGGCATCATTTACGGCAGTTATTTCGGCATTCCGGAACTCAAGGAGTACGCGCTCTGGCGCGACCCCCTGGAGGGGGATCCACTTGCCCTGATGCTGGCCGCTGTCGGGCTGGGCGTGATCGTGATCAGCATCGGGTTGGTTCTGAACATCCTAAATCGGTTTAGATGCGGGGAAATGACCGAGGGCTGGTTGGGTCGGTACGGGGTCATGGGCGTATTGTTCTACTGGGGAACGCTGGCCCTGCTTGTAAAATCCGATCTCTTCCGGTCGCACGGCCTGCTGGGCACCGCCATCACCCTGCTTCTCATCATGCCCCTGCTCGGCTGGATGATCAAGGAACCGGTTCAGGCCCTGTGGCGTCGCCGGCGAGGAGAATCGGCAGAGCCCGGGGGAGCGGCCGTAATGGTGGCCGAATCCCTGATCGGAACGCTGGAGGGCATTACAGGGTATCTGGCCAATACCACCAGCTTTGTCCGTCTGGCGGCGTATGCCATGAGCCATGCCGCACTGCTGATGGCGGTGTTCATGGTGGCGGGTCAATTACAGCAGAGCGTTCCCCTCGGGGGAGTCTGGGGACTGCTGGTGATCATTGCCGGGAATGGCGTCGCCATTATCCTGGAGGGGATCATTGCCGCCGTCCAGGCCCTGCGCCTCGAATACTACGAGTTCTTCGGCAAATTCCTCGCCGGCAACGGCCGGCCCTACACACCGTTCTGCCTGCACCAGCCTTGACAATATCGTGCTTGTTTTGATGGGAAGTTGCAGTACGATCACCATCAGGAGGGGCGTAACAAGCGCCCGGAGAGGAGATGGTTTCATGACAACGCGTTACCGCTTTGTGCTGGGAACCTTGATGACAGGCCTGGGTTTGACGGCGGCCATGGCCGCCGCACAGGACCCCCAGGCCTCCGCAGGCTCGGGCGACACCTCCTTCTATCGAGCCCTCGGGCTGGGAGTCTGCGCGGCTCTCACCATGACCCTCAGCGTCATGGGCGCCGCGTATGCCGTGGCCCGGATAGGCTCGGCCGCCATGGGCGCCGCGGCCGAAAAACCGGAGTTGCTGACCCGTAGCATCCTTTTCGTGGCCTTGGCAGAGGGACTGGCCGTCCTGGGATTCGCCATCTCCATGATGCTGATCCAGAAGATCTAGCGGGAGTCATCCCATGAGAGTCACCTGTATCGCCGATGAAGATACGGTGCGGGGCTTCAGCCTGGCCGGCATCACCGGACAAGTGGCCACGGCACCCCGGGAGGCCTCTGACGCCCTGCAACTCGCCCTCGCCCAACCCGACATCGGGATCATCATCCTCACTGAGCAGGTTACCGCCGGCATCCGCGACGAGGTCGAGGCCGTCAGACTGGGCCGTGACCGCCCCCTGATCGTCGAAATCCCCGGGCCCGGCGGCCCAGGCGCCGGACACAAGGGTCTCCGACAATCCGTCCAGGAGGCCATCGGCATCCCAGTCGATTTCCAGGAGGCTCCCTGAATGAATCCGCCAGGCCAAAATGACGGCGAAGACCTGTGCCGCGGAATCCTGGCAGATGCCAGGACTGAGGCCGATCGCCTCATCCGAAAGGCCCAAGAGGAAGCCGCCCATCTCCTTTCCGGCGCAACGGAGGAAGAGGAATATATCCGGCACCAACGCCTTGAAAAAGCAACTCAGGAGGCTGCCCGCCAACGGGACCGGATCCTGACCACCCTGCCGGTTGAAACCCGCCGGCTATGCGCAGCCCGTGTGGAGGCCCTGCTCCAGTCCATCCATGATGAAGTACGGCGGCGTCTCCTTGCCGGGGAGGGATTTGACACGAAGGAAATACTGATAGCCTCGGCCGCCTACGCCATTACCCGCATGGCCGGAAACACCTTCGTGGTCGCGATCTCTCCCGCCGACTATGCCGCGCTGGGGGCATCCCTCGCCGGGGAAATCATCCAGCGCACGGGGAAACCCGGCATGCAGCTCCAGCTCGTGGAAGATCCCTCCATTACACGGGGCGGCGTGATCATCCACGATGCGGCGAATCGGCAGGAATGGGACAACAGGCTGACCTCACGTCTTGATCGGCTATGGCCCGATTTGCGCCACCGGTTGGCGGCGGCTCTTCCCTCGGACGAGGACCACGGGGAGCGTGAACCATGAGCAGTCCAGGGCCTACCCGCACTGCATCGGTTGCCCGCGTCAACGGGCCGGTCGTGACGGCCACAGGACTCGATGGTGCCCGCATGTACGAGGTCGTCCATGTCGGCGAGCTGGGACTGGTCGGCGAAATTGTCCGCCTGAGCGGCGACCAAGCCACGATTCAGGTCTACGAAAACACAGCGATGCTTAAGCCCGGCGCCCCGGTCCATTGCACGGGCGCCCCGCTTTCGGTGTGGCTGGGACCTGGGCTCATCGGGAACATCTATGACGGCATCCAGCGTCCCCTGCCAGCCATCAAGGCCCGCCGCGGAGCCTGGCTGGGGCGTGGCGAGAAAATCGAGCCGCTGGATCCCGTGAGCCGCTGGCTGTTCGAACCCGTGGTCTCCCCGGGTGAAAAGGTGGGGCCCGGACAGGCCCTCGGCTTTGTCGCCGAGACACCGCTGGTCCGGCACAAGATCATGGTCCCCCCCGATCTGCCGGAGGGCACCGTACGCTCGGTCGTCGGCAAGGGCCTGTATTCGATGACTGCACCCATCGCAGTGCTCGACACCCCGACCGGCCGGCGCGAAATCACCCTTGTCCAGAAGTGGCCGGTTCGTGTCCCGCGGCCCATCCGGGAACGGCGTCCCGTCACTCAACCCCTCCTCACCGGGCAGCGAATCATCGATACCTTCTTCCCGATCGGCAAGGGCGGGTGCGCCGCGATCCCGGGCGGATTCGGCACGGGGAAGACAATTACCCAGCATCAACTGGCCAAGTGGTCCGACGCCGACATCATCGTCTTCATCGGTTGCGGTGAGCGTGGCAATGAGATGACGGAGGTGTTGCGGGAGTTTCCCAAGATCCTCGATCCCCGTTCAGGGCGGCCCCTCATGGAGCGAACGATCCTCATCGCCAACACCTCCAACATGCCTGTCGCCGCCCGCGAAGCCTCGATCTACACCGGTATCGCCCTGGCGGAGTATTACCGCGACATGGGACTGGATGTGGCGGTCTTCGCCGACTCCACCAGCCGCTGGGCCGAAGCCCTCCGGGAGTTGGCGGCGCGACTGGAGGAGATGCCTGCCGAGGAGGGATTCCCGGCCACCCTGCCCACCCGCCTGGCCCAGTTCTACGAGCGTGGTGGCGCCGTTACCACCCTGGCCGGCGAGCCGGGCTCCATCAGCATCGTGGGTGCCGTCAGCCCGCCCGGGGGCGATTTTTCCGAACCGGTGACCTCGCACACCCAGCGGTTCATCCGCTGCTTCTGGGCGCTGGACACCGAGCTGGCCAATGCGCGGCACTATCCCTCGATCCACTGGATCCGGTCCTACTCAGACTACTTCGACGCGATCAGCGGGTGGTGGAAAAAACAGGATCCCGACTGGACCGAACTTCGCACCGAAGCCCTCACCCTCCTCCAGCGCGAGGACCGCCTCCAGCAGATCGTCAAACTGGTCGGGGCCGACGCCCTGCCCGACGCACAGCGGTTGATCCTGTTCATCGCCGACCTGTTGAAGGATGGCTTTCTCGCCCAGAGTGCCTTTGATGAGACGGATCAGTTCTGCTCGCCCGCCCGGCAGGCCGCCCTCATGCGAATGATCAGCAGCGTGTACCGGAAAAGCAGGGATCTGGTCCAGGCAGGAACAGCGCTCCGCCGGATCCAGGACTTGCCCTCCATGCCGCAGCTCATCCACGCTAAAACGGCGTACGGCAATGAGGCGATCGAGCAGTTGAACGCTCTTTCTCAGCGGATTCAAACGGAACTGGACTCACTGGTGATCAATCCAGACGGCTCAGCCGGCGGCATCGCCCCACCGGTCCAAGCAGGAGGGGGCACACCGTGAAACCCATTCCGCCTATCACCCTGCCGGACCGGGGACTTTCCCATATCGGGGCCGCCCGGATTGGAGGGCCGCTGGTCGTCGTGGAAGGTGTCCCCAGCGCGGGGTATGATGAAATGGTTGAGATCAGTGATCCCTCCGGCCGCCGGCGCCTGGGCCGCGTGCTGGATAGTTCCGGGGCGCGGACCGTGGTGCAGGTTCTGGAGGGAACCAGCGGGTTGTCGCATGAAACCCTGCGCAGCCGGTTCCTGGGCGAAAGCTTCCGCCTGCCTGTCTCACGGAATATGCTGGGCCGCATGTTTGACGGGCTCGGACGGCCCCTTGACGGAAATCCGCCCCCGCTCTCCCCCGATCTCCGTGACGTCAACGGCCTGCCCATCAACCCTTATGCCCGCGAATATCCCCGCGAATTCATCCAGACAGGCCTGTCGGCAATTGACGGCATGAACTCCCTGGTGCGCGGGCAGAAGCTGCCGATCTTCTCGGGTAACGGCCTGCCCCACGACCGGGTTTGCGCCCAGATCATCCGGCAGGCCCGCCTGCTGGACGGCCACGGGGAGTTCTCCATCGTCTTCGCCGCAATGGGCGTGAAACACGATGTCGCCGAATTCTTCATCCGCTCGTGTGAGGAGTCCGGCGCCTTGTCCCGTGTCGCCGTCTTCCTTTCATTGGCCGACGCACCAAGCGTGGAGCGCCTGCTCACGCCGCGCCTTGCCCTGACGCTCGCCGAACATCTGGCCTTCGACTGCGGCCAGCATGTTCTGGCCCTGCTGACCGACATGACCAACTATTGCGAAAGCCTGAGGGAAGTTGGCACCATCCGGGGAGAGATTCCCGGCCGGAAAGGCTATCCCGGCTACCTGTATTCCGACCTGGCCAGCCTGTATGAGCGGGCTGGCCGCATCGAGGGCTCACCGGGTTCGATCACCCAGATGGCGATCTTGACCATGCCCTCCGACGACATCAGCCACCCCGTCCCCGACCTCACGGGCTATATCACCGAAGGCCAGATCGTCCTTGATCGTGACCTCTTCCAGCGCGGCATCTATCCCCCCATTGCAGGCCTTCCCAGTTTGTCGCGCCTCATGAAGGACGGCATCGGCACCGGATACACCCGGGAGGATCATCCGGCCCTGGCAAGCCAGATGTTCGCCTGCTATGCCCGGGTGAAACGCGTGCGTGCCCTGGCGGATGTGATCGGCGAGGAGGCCCTGGGGGTACTCGACCGGCTTTACCTGAAGTTTGGCGAAGCTTTCGAGACCCGCTTCCTCTCGCAGGGAGAAACCGAGAACCGACCCATAGCCACCACGCTCGACCTCGGGTGGGAAATCCTCTCGATGCTCCCGAGGGAGGAATTGCACCGCGTCAGCAACGCGCTGCTTGACCAACATTACAAGCCATGACCATCCTGAACATAGCCCCAACGAAGTCCGGGCTGCTCACCCTGAAGCGGCAACTTGCCGTTGCCGAGGAGGGGTATGACCTGCTCGAACAGAAGCGCCAGATCCTGGTGTTTGAGCTGATGAAGCGGCTCAAGCGCGCCCGGGAGGTGGAGCGGCTGGTTAACCAGGCACTTCCTGCCGCCTTTGCCGCACTGCGGGAAGCAACCCTGGATGTGGGTGCTCCCGCAATGGACCGGGCGGCACTGGCCGCCAGCCTGAATCACGACGTGACGATCGGGGCAATTCATCTGATGGGGTTGAGGCTTCCCCAGGTGACGGCCAGAATTGAACCGCCGGGCCTCCCGTTCGGCGTGGGCGGCACCTCCGCCAATACTGACAAGGCGATGAAACGGTTTGCCGGGACGCTCCTCCTCCTGCCTGAACTGGCCGAACTTGAAACAGCCATCCTGAGGCTGGCGGCCGAACTCAGGCGAACCCAGCGCCGGTGTAACGCCCTCAGCAAAATCTTCATTCCCAATTACCGCCAGACCATCACGTTCATCGCCTCCACCCTCGAGGAACGTGAACGCGAGGCGTTTGTCATTGTGAAAATGATCCGCGACAGGCTGGCAGCGGAAGGCTCCTAGATACCGCCGCCGGGCGGATCCTGGATGATAGTATCGCGGAGACCGTTCACGGGATCACGGTCGGGGTAGTCGAGGGTGTAATGCAGGCCCCGGCTCTCCTTGCGCAGATGGGCCGACCGGATGATCAATTCCGCCACATCAGCAATGTTGCGGAGTTCAAGGATGTCGGGCGTCACCAGATAGTCAAGATAGTACTGCCGGATCTCCTGCCGCAGGTTCCGGATGCGGCGGGCGGCACGATCCAGGCGCTTATCGGACCGGACAATCCCCACATAGTCCCACATGCAGGTACGGACCTCGTTCCAATTGTGCTCCAGGACGATGCTTTCGTCGCTGGGCACCGCATCGCCGTACTCCCACTCCGGGATCGGCACCGAACGCACCTGCTGCTGGGGGGTCTCTCCCAGATGGTCCGCCATCTGGGCGGCGCACACCAATGCCTCAAGGAGGGAATTGCTCGCCAACCGGTTCGCGCCGTGCAGCCCCGTGCAGGCCACTTCCCCGCAGGCATAGAGGCCCGGCATCGCGGTGCGCCCGTCCACCGAGGCCACCACGCCGCCGCAGAAGTAATGCGCCGCCGGGACCACGGGGATGAGATCCTTGGCCATGTCAATGCCCAGCGACAGGCAACGGGCATAGATGTTCGGAAACCGGTTGATGAGGAAGTCGGCCGTATGGTGCCGGATGTCCAGGTAGACGCACGGCGCGCCACTAAGCTTCATCTCGCTGTCAATGGCGCGAGCCACGATATCGCGGGGCGCCAGCGAGTGGCGCGGATCATACTGATCCATGAACGGCTGCCCCTCCCCATTCACCAGCACCGCGCCTTCACCGCGGACTGCCTCACTAATGAGAAAGGACTTCGCCTTTGGATGATGCAGGATGGTGGGATGGAACTGGATGAACTCCATGTTCATGATAGGCAGCCCGGCGCGCCACGCCATCGCCACGCCATCGCCCGTGGCAATATCCGGGTTGCTGGTGTAGAGGTAGACCTTGCCGCCCCCGCCGGTGGCCAGGATCGTCGCCGGGGCGCGGATGGCAAAGATTTCCGAGGTGTTCTCATCCAGCGCATACACCCCGATGCAACGGTTCTGGTCGGGAGGGAGAGCCGCGTCACCCGGCCGGGCCGCGCGATCCGCTAGCCAGCCGGTGGTGATCAGGTCAATCACCATGCAGTGATCCATGATGGAGATGTTGGGATTCGCCTGGGCCTGCCCGAGCAGGGTCCGCTCCACCGCCTGCCCGGTGATGTCACCGGCATGCAGCACGCGACGCTGAGAATGCCCCCCCTCGCGCCCGAGATCGTACGCCCGGGCACCCTTGCCCTCCAGTTCAGCAAACCGCAATCCGAACTGTTCCAACTCGGCAATCCGGAGGGGCCCGTTGCTGACAATCTCCCTGACCACATCCTCGTGGCAGAGCCCGGCTCCAGCATCCAAGGTGTCGGCGACATGCTGCCCGAAGCTGTCGTCGGAATCCATCACACAGGCAATGCCACCCTGGGCGTAGTTGGTATTGCTTTCCGCACGCCCTTTTTTGGTCACCACCAGGACGCGTCCCTGCCGGGACAGATGCAGGGCCGACATCAACCCTGCAATCCCGCTCCCCAACACCAGATAGTCGCAATCAATGGTTCTCATGGCAGATTCATATCCTTTTTGAATACTGCCATTTTCCAACGGGCTGTAAAACAATATTAAGATCAGGAACGCCGATGGTCGTCCTTCGGCTTGCGGTCCTCGCGGGCATCCCGCTTCCCGTGTTGTTCCTTGTCCTTCTTGCTCTCCTTCACCATGACCGTGATCGAGTCGGTCCCCTTGAGTACCGTACCGTCCTGCAGTACACCGGCAAGCTCCAACCCCACCACCTCGCCATCGGTCACACCCACCAGAACTCCCGCCACATCCTGATCCCTGAAGTGAAGGACGAGATCGGCATAGCCGTCCCCCTGCAGGTCGGAGACAGCGGACCGCACCGGGGCAAGACCCGCCAGCCTGATGGAGGACAGATCAACCTGGCTGATATTCACATCGGGGGAACCCAGAATGGCCACCGGCAACAGGCCTTCCGAACGGATATTGAACGGGTTCGTCACCGATCCCGGCTTGATGTCCACGGAAACCGTCAGGACAGGAGGAACAACCGGGTCATCCTGCGCCGGCAGCAAGATCATTTCACCCACATAATAGATTCCGTTCAACAGAACGGTAAGCGTGTAGTTCTCGGAATAGAACACCAGCGTCACCTCGCCTGAAGGATTCGGCGGGTCAAAAGGCGAAAAGGGCTGCCTGAGGTCCGCCGCGTTGATCGCCCCGCCAAAAATGGTCTGCCCCGCGGCATTCCGGCACTTGACAACGATGGTCCGGCCCGGCCCGCTCATGACCCCTGCCATTGACTGGTATGACAAATCCTCCCACAGCCACGGTCCCCCCGCCGCCAGAGTCTGGCCAGACGCTTCATCAATGACAACGGCCTCATACGTGGTGATGTCGGTCAGGAGCGGCTCCGCATATAGCCTCATTGCGAATCCCATTACCAATGCCAGTGCTGCAAGTGTCTTCATGATTCTCTCCCTTTTGAGTTCTCGGACGCTGACTACGGACGCTACAGAACCATAGCATTGGTCATGCCGGGTTTTCGGAAAGTCAGTAAATGAAGGGGAATTGCGACAGACACTGTCTGCAGTTTCGCAATGATGAGAACAAAAGGAGTTAGGTGCCGGTTTCGAGCTCGGTTTCGAATCGCACCGTCTTATCCCAGCTGCGTTCCTTCCGCACCACTACATCATGGTAGAGGGCACGCACGATGGCGCCCATCCAGAGATAGCCATAGAAGAAGTACATGAGCATGCCAACGAGCAGGTTCTCCGGCGTCGCCTCTTTTTCACAGGCAAGGATGTACCAGAGTTGCGCAAAGTAGGAGAAGGCGGCGAACACCCAGAAGGCGTAGATCCACACGGCATCCTGATTGATATGGCTGAAACCGAAGAAGGACAGGAGCATCGTGGTCTGGGAAACGACAATGGCGAAGAGAAAAAGATAGCTCATCATCAGCATGAGAACGTTCTCGGAGGTGCGCAACTTGTCCTTTGACAGGGCGAAGTTGCGAATGATTTTAACGATGGCGTAGTTATTGCCACGCGCCCAGCGGGTGCGCTGTTTCATCCACACGGTCATGGTCTCCGGCTCCTGCTCCCAGCTTTGCGAGTAGGGCACGAAATCAACGCGGTGTCGATCCATGTACAGGCGGGCGGACAGTTCGCTGTCTTCCGCCAGCGCCTCTTCATCCCACCCCCCCACCTCCAGCAGCACCGATTTCCTGATCACATAGTTCGTGCCGGTCAGAAAGGCAATGTCGAGCATCATATGGCGGCCGGCCTGCACAACCCCCTGAAAACAGAGTCCTTCAATGTTGACGCAACGCGTCAGGAAATTCTCGCTCTTGTTGCCGCAGCGGAATTTTCCCACAACCGCCGCAATCGAGGGGTTCTCGACAAAACGCGCCATCAGCAGCAACAACGAATCCGGCTCCGGGCAGTTGTCCGCATCGTAAATGGCAATGTAGTCGTCCTTGACGCGCAGGGCGGCGGCATTGAGGGCGGCGGCTTTGCCCAGCCCGCCATCGGGCTTTTGACGGTGGTATACCAGAACACGGGGATTCTCCTCATGGAGGCGGTCCAGAATCGCGGCGGTGTCATCGGTGGAGGCGTCATTGATCACCATCAGGGTGAGCTTGTCCTTGGGGTAACGCAGCGCCAGCAAGGTCCTGACGGTGCGTTCAATCACCAGCTCCTCGTTGTGGGCCGGCACCAATATCGTAATAGGAGGGTACTGCTCAAGGCCAGGCATCACGCGCCCCATCTCCCGAATCATCTTGCGGCGGTGGAAGAACGCACCGATCGCCAGAACAGACTGGTAGATCACCAAGGCGACAACAAGCACGGAGGAAACCACGGCGGCGTTATGTAAAAAATGGACCATCTTCTCATTTACCTCATCTTGCTTGGCCCGATTTCTGCCAAACGGTCCGCAGTAGACCACATCGCCCCTTACAAAACAAGCCCTGCGCCTATTTATTACGCAGGCGTACAGTCGGAGGCGGCGTCCCGGATGGCCTTGATCAGATTCTCGGGCGCTGCCGATTTGGTGATATAATCCGAGGCACCCGCGTCACGCATTTGCCGGGCTACCACAGCATCGTCGAACATGGACAGACCGATGATCCTGACTTTTGGCCATCGTTTCCTGATGATGCGTGTGGCCGCAACACCATCCATGACCGGCATGCTGACATCCATGATAACGACATCGGGCTGAAAGCGCCTTACGCATTCCACGGCTTGTTCCCCGTTGTCCGCCTCCCCCACAATGGTGAAGTCATTCCGGGAGCGAAGCAGACTGACCATTCCCTCTCGCACCGTGCGATGGTCATCGGCAAACACAACGCGGATAGGCTGACCGGAAACGCGTGCAGGGCTTCTGGCGGCCCTGCCGGGTTTCCGGTACCGGGTGATTTTTCCTGATCCGGCGGGAGCCGGCACTGACCCGGGCCCCGGCGGGGGCAGGGGCAACGAAAGAGTGACCCGCATACCTCGGCCCGGAGCCGTCGCCAGACTAAGTTTGCCCCCGAGCAACTCGGTCCGCTCGCGGATGCTGAACAAACCGAACCCCTTGCGGCCCCCTGGATCCTTCAGGATTTCCGGCTGGATCCCCTTTCCCTTGTCACTAACGACAAGGACAATGGCGCTGGGTTCCAGCTTCAGGTTAAGAGTCGCCTTGCAGCATCCCGAGTGTTTCACGACATTCATCAGCAGTTCCCGGGCTGCAGTAAAGAGCAGGACGATGGCCGCCTCCGACACGGGGGCCTCAACATGTCCGTCCTTAACCAACACCTCGAGCTGATACCGCGAATGCATCTCCCTCGCCAACCAGCGCATGGCGACTGACAAGTTCTTGCGCAACGACACGGGTGGTGCCAAATCGCGAGTGATAGAGCGGGAGGATGCAAGGGCCTCGTCCAAGGTGTGACGCAACCGGACCATTATCTGCGGGTCGCATTTTTCATCATCGTTCTCAAGGGATAAAACCTGCATCCGGGCAGCCACCAGCAATTGCTGCAAATGGTCGTGCAGCACTTCCGCCAGACGCCGCCGCTCGCGGTGCTCGGTCACTGTGAGTTCCGAAGCCAGTTGCGCCAATTGGCGGGAACGTTGCCGCAATTCGTCGTCAGCCTGCTTGCGATCGGTAATATCGGTGATCATCCCGCTTACCTTCGTCGCCTCACCCCGGAAATTACGACATGTCACCGTGCCCCGTGTGTGAACCCAAACGATGCGACCGTCAGGCCTGACGTGGCGATACTCCGTGTCATAGTGGTCAAATTTGCTTCCTCGCCTTATACACCTTTGAACCGCTTCAGAGAGCTTTTTCAAATCATCGGGGTGTATCGAACGCACAACTGCCTCTCCGGCAATATACTCGTCGCTGTCCCCCACCCCCAGAATC
>Ga0007794_10000323_pt1 | contig 14652 bp, 11 predicted proteins | sample CryBogmetaGMA5M_FD_60365 | JGI IMG/M metagenome (GOLD analysis project Ga0007794, IMG submission 60365) | Freshwater microbial communities from Crystal Bog, Wisconsin, USA - MA5M | ecosystem: Environmental > Aquatic > Freshwater > Lake | place: Crystal Bog, Wisconsin, USA | collected 2009-07-06
TATATGCGCTGATATTAGCTTTTCAGCTGGGGAGTTAAAGACTTATTACCCACCCTCCCCTAACTTTGCCGGAGGCGATGGGGTGTCCAGAAGCCTGCATCACTTTAAAAAGTTTAATAAATAGCCATTGTGAGCATTGCAAGGATAAATTCAGGGGGTCTTTGTAAAAAAACTTTCATTGAAATAAGAGAAAAATCACTTTAAATCAACACTCCTGCAATTTATCCGCGTTGAATTAAGATAATCTCCCCCTTCCAAGCAAAAAAAATAAAGCAAGAATAGATTTTTAAAATCGTTATTCCTTGAGATTGTCAAGTTGCAAGGATTTACTTATTAGCGTAATCACATAGGATCATCATTTCATGAAATCTCTGGTAGTTATTTGCGACTAGTGGTACCAAGAATTAATATTCGGCTTAATTTTTTAATCAAGAGCCGAAAAATTAATTTTAAATATTTTTTGTCAGCATGAGTGACAGATATTCACTCGTCAGCGTTGTAGCAAGCAATAATTGTGCAAATGCGTTAAATAAATATTAACGCTATACTTTTCCTATTAAATATCTATTTAATCCTACATCCTACATCCTACATCCTAATGTATACATATAAAATATGTAAAAATATGATTTAAGCAGAAGTAATTAGATTAAATGATTGGCGATTATCTGTCGCCGCAATGCCAGCTAAGAGCATTATTAATGAACGGCGACAGATAAACCCTATTGAACGAAATCGCCGACCTGGATGTGCGCGGGGTGAAATTGGTGGAAATCTGAACCCTCATTTATAAAGGGGAATGAAAGGTTCAGCAAAGATCATCAAAAACGAGCTCGGCAGTAGCGCGACTAGCCAAAGCACCCTTCAGCGGGGCAAGTCCAAGGTTTAGCGCAGTTTTTGTAGCCTAAAGCCATACAACTGACCATTTGAACTTCCAACTATGAGGGCATTTCAACCCAAACGCCAAAGTTACTACTTGGGTCGACAAACCCCACCTTATCGAGCCGAACGTCAAACAATGTACCTACGCTAAGTGCTCTCGCAAGTTGACGCTTATGCTGGTGAACTTTTGTACTGCCAGTCATTAGCTGTTGCAAACAAATGACGCAGTTTGAAAGTTGGGAAAAGCACACCAAATCTTGGAAGATGCGCTGTTTGCCACAACTTGTCAATATGATTTACAGCACCTTAACGAGCTGAACCGTCGCATGAAAAACTCCCGCGCCAGCGGTTCGTTCAGTACATATTTGATCTAATTGCATCGCTTGAAAAATGTGGAGATATGTATTTACACACCTTATTGATAGCCGTCCAACCGTTGTTCTTGTCACAGCGCGAGAAAACCGAACCTTCTATTTGATCAAATAGGTCACTAACTAGGTGGCCCGGTATGATGCGAAAAACATCAGAAATACAAGTGAGTGAATGATTTACATGTTATCCAGAGCTTCCACCTTTGATTACAAAGTATAGTAATAAAACATCATAATAATATTATGATATTTAATATAATATATCATATTTAACCACATAGATAAATTATATTTAAACATATGAAGCATGACTTGCGCTTGAACTTTTGCTGCATCCACAAAATAATTTGCTAAAAATTTTAATGGAGACAAAAAATAAAAACAGAAGCTGATAGGCAAATCTAGAAGTGACTTTAAAATGAAGGACTTGTAATAAGTTTAACTAAATGTTAACATCAAATCTATTACTCTTGAGATGGATCTATGCTCGCAAATTATGAATCCCAATTAGACTGTGAATTACGCGCTATCAGTCGCATCCGCGTTATTGAACTTCTTCGTAAATCACCAACTAATATAAGCGCCATTGATAGCGTGCCCACTTGTGGCGCCATTACAGAAGAGGAAATCGGATCGCGCAGAGAATCTTCCAGTATTAACAATGGGTCTGAAAGCAGTTCGACGCAAAATTGTGATAACCGAATGGGGTCAATAAGTGGTTCAAGTGATCACGTTGGTTTGACTTCCATCGACTGTTGTATCGCAAGTGAAGTTGGTTTGCGAAGCACCGTTGTAGATGTTGATCGAACTAGCATTGAGCAATTAACCGCAGGCACTGGTAAAACGCACGTGCGTAAGCGTGAAGATGCTAATGGCACTGGGAATGTAAGTTCCGATGTTTTTGGCCCAACATTTCTGAATAATTCTGAAATTTTGAATTTGGTTAAACCGTTAACACAGCCTGCAGCCATCTGCAGAGCCTTAGACAAGCTAGGATTTTCCTACATCAAGTCGCCTAATGGACTTCCTGTTGTTAGGCGTCCAGGCCCAGTTGTTAATTCAACGAAAAATTCTGTTCCAGACAGATCGGCGTTGATCGCCAAGATTAATGGCCGGCGGTAGGCCGCGCAGGCAGAATCAAGGGCTTCCATCACGAGTTTATTTAAAGAGTGGGTCGCTTTATTATGTCCACAAAGACAACCGGTGGGAAAACATCGGTAAAGACATTTCTCGAGCACGAGAAATTGCAGCGTCTTTCAACTCATCAGCACCTTTATCTGGAACGATTTCGTACTGGCTGACCGAATGGCTTAAGGAACTGTCCAAGCGAGTAGCTGCAAACGATTTAGCAGCTCGTACGCAAATGGATTACATAGATGCTGTTGATAAGCTGAACCCTTTCTTTGGAAAGATGGATCCTGGAGCAGTAAAGAAGCAGCACATTGCAGAATATCTGGATATCGGCCGTGAGTTGAATCGTAGCGTTCGAGCTAACAGAGAAAAATCTGCTTTGAGTAGCTTTTTCACTTGGCTTATTCGTAATGGAATTACTGAGTCAAACCCGTGTAATGGAATTACACGAAACAAAGAAACCAAACGCGACAGGTGGATCACAGACTCTGAATACAACAAAGTTTTTGACATTGCAGGCCCTGCTGTTAGGTGCTGGATGATATTGTTGTATCGAACATTGCAGCGCCCTAGTGACATCATCAAGTGGAAGCATGACCAAATAACCATTAACGACAATGGAGAGCGAGTTTTAAAATTCCGGCAAAGCAAGACTAGGCGTCTGATGTCTATCATTCTGAATTCAGAAATTGAGAATGCACTGGTTGCAGTGGCATCTACAAGAAGTAAGTCTAGTAATTACTTAATTCCATCGGAGGCGGGGCAGAGCTACACGGAGGGCGGAATTTCGTCAATGTTTAGGCGTCATGTTGTCGATTCAAAAGTTAAAAATTTCGCTCCTTACGACTTGAAAGCGAAGGGTGCAACGGACTTATTTAAAGATGGCGTTTCTCTGGAAGTAATCAGCCAACTTTGTGGGCATACAAGCACAAGGACCACAGAGATTTACATCAAATCGCATTCACCTGAAAGCGTTAGAGCAAATTCACGGGTTGTAAAACGAACTGTTAATGTTTCTAATACTCCTGAGCTGTAGCTATAAGAAAGACTATGATATTGACGTTTAATATTAGAAAGAAATAACTCTAAGTCATTGATTTATATAGTTATTTTACTTTTAAGTTGACGGACTGTTAATCCGTAGGTCCCTGGTTCGAGCCCAGGTCGAGGAGCCAAAATATAGTGTTGATTTCAAAGGCTTTCTTCGGAAAGCCTTTGTCGTTTCTGGCTTCAGGGCTGTTTTGATAGCGCAAGTGATAGCGCTGCAAGATAGCTTTGATTTGCACCCTGGTGCGCACGCCAGCGGTCGTCGTCGCTCTGATTCGTTCAGGCGCACGTGATTGCTGCTTACGTCGTCACCGTTTGCACCATTTTTGCTGTCTGCGCGTATTTGTTTGCGTGAAGTGCAGAAATAAGTTGAATTTGCCTCAAAAAGGCTAAAGCTATTTCTCTGTACTCGTCATCCACAACTTTTGGAGATGACGATATGACAGCCTTACGTTTCCCACCGGCAAGCACCCTTGCCATTTTCTGTGCACTCGCCTTGCAGGCAAGCGGCACACCCACCCACCTATGCCAACGCTTTGTCGGCGTGGCCACCCCCTTGAACCGGGAGGTGACCCATGGCTAAGGGCGCAAATCCTTTCAAGTACCGTGGCAAGTGGCGCGGTCAGGTGACGTTAAAGAACGGCACTCGCCCCAGTGATGATTTTGAGACTTACGACTTGGCCATGGGCTGGATTTCTAAACAGCAGGCCGATGACAACACCGAACACTTGCCTGAGCTCGGCGGCCCCAAGCAGGCCAGTCTGGCACAGGCCTTGGCCCACTACGCTGGACTCAACACCATCACCAAGGGTGGCTACGCCGCTGAAATCGACCGCATTAACCATTATTTGGAGGGCGCGGGCCTGACCATGCTCAAAATCGTGTCCAACGACGGCAAGCGTGAACTCATCGATAAGCCGGTCAAAATACTGCCCAGCGCGTTTGCGGCCCACAAGGAGGACCGGCTGGGCCAGCGCCGGGCGACCTACAAAATGATTGCCTCGCTGGCCAAGCGCCGGTGCAGCTCTTTGTGCACGGCCGACTTTCGACGTCTGATGGTCAGCATGGCAACGGAGGGGCTGTCGTCGAGCACGATTCAAAAAGAGATTGCCCTGCTCAAGCACCTGTTCAATGTGTCTGCCACGGAGTGGAATTGGAAAGGGTTCGAAAATCCCTGCCTGGGCCTGAAACTGGGCGGCAGCAACATCCGATTTGTCGTCATCACCAGCCTGCAAAAAGTGGCCCTGCGCGAAGCCCTGGCCCAGTGCGACAACCCCTATTTTTGGCCGATGGTCGAAATTTGCTTGCAAACTACCCTGCGTTTAGGGAGTTTGCTGGCCATGACCCGCGCCAACGTGGACCTGGACGGTCGTATCGCCATGCTGCCCGGCAAGACCGGCCTCACCCCCGTGCCGTTGAGCCAAAAAGCGGTCCTGCTGCTGCAGGGGATGCCAGTGCATCCAAGTGGAAAGTACTTCCCCATGAGCGCCAACGCGGTGGACCTGGCGTGGGACGGCGTGCGGCAAAAAATCGGCATGCCAGAGCTCCAGTTCAAGGACCTGCGTCACATCGGTGCCACTGACTATGCCCGCGCCGGCGCCAATTCGCATCAACTTCAAAAAGTTCTGGGGCACAAAAGCGCGCGCATGGCCGAGGTCTATGTCAACCTGGTGAATGCCGACACGCTGGAGTTTATGGACAGCATTGCCCCCTCCCAAACGGTGTACCAGGTACCCGCGCCGGCCACCGGAACTGGCGAAGCAATTCTCAAACGTAATCGCTCCAAACGCCTGGCGGATGCCATGCTTGAGAATATCAAAGGCGTTCAGAAAAGCCCAATACAGCCACTGGCGCCCCTAACGGCGACCGAGCATTTTTTGGCACAGGTGCAAGCGCTACCAGCGCCACCATGCCCCCCAGCAGCGACGGCGTCTGAGCCAGGAATTGACAATGCAGTCGCCCCACAAAGGACTGAAGACGCTATGGCGCAGAAGGGGCGCCACCCCCACGTGACGCTCAACTCAACGATGCCGGATACGGTGCAAGTGCAGGAACCGCTGCGCAGCACCGGCACCTTCGATGCCAGCCCGGCTCAGACCCGTACCGAGAGCAATGTGATTCAGGTGAATTTCAAACGCCGTAGTTGAATCAACACGACGGGCACCCTCCTGAGCAGGAGGTTGGGCCCCGCAACGCAAAAGGGCTCCACGTGTGGAGCCCTTTTTATCAATCGTATGTAGCTGGATTGGATATCACGTAGCGCGAGCAGCCGAGCGTGTACGTTTGGGGGCTTCCCAATTGATTTGGGGCGCCAGCGCTTGTTCCAGCCAGCGCTCCACCACATCTTGCGCCCACATGGCATTTTTACCCAGCTTCAAGGGCGGTGGAAATTTCCGTGCAGCAACCAATTTTTCAATGGTTCTCTCGGATACGCCCAAGCGTTCAGCAACGCTGCTCTTGAATATCAGTTGAACGGGGGAAGTCATGCTCTCACCTATAAAAAGTTTTGGTAAGGCGTGTAGAGAAAAGTTTTATCCGTTTTGAAAGAATTCGCAGTCTGTTGCCGCTGGGCCGTACTTGCATCCGTGTCGCTACACATTGCATGACCCCCATCCACTGCAAGCGCCCTCCCCACCTCATTCCCAAAGCCATTGGCACATCACACGTTTTTAATTTTTTTGGCCCCTCCGGACACCTGGCTGTCATTACCGACCAGGGTGGAATTTTCATTGCTTACGAAACGCATGCCGGAATTGAGTTAAGAACTCACGACGGCGAGACCATGAACAAGGGCGCGACCCACAGATTTATTGTGCAACATCTCCAAGCCCTGAAAGACGGCGCCATCCCCGCATCACTCTCATCCGAGACAGCAAAGCTTCGCCCTCGCCTTTGCCTTCGCCCTCCCACCCCCACTTTCATACCTGAACGCGTACCGCCATCTTTTGGAAAGCAAGAATGACCTACTCGCATCACCCGCAACCAGATACCCACTGTTTGATTGCACGCCACCATCAGCATCCGTTGCACAAACGCCCCTTGTTAACTATATTTAGTCCATGAGTTTTGAATGGAAATTTCGCTTGCAACTTTGGGTTATTCAAAGCCGACTGCTCACGCCCGTCGTGTGGCTGCTTTCGAAGCGTGTGCCCGCGTCCAAAGACTTCGGTCCCTTTCATGACGAAGACGGCAGCAAAGGCGACCCAGGGGTTGTGCTGAAATAAGCTTCAAACGTTCCCTGTCAGGACTCAGCGATGCTCTGAAATCAGTGAACACATGCCTGGTCGTGACCAAGCATGGCAACTGACGGTGACATCGTTCACTAGCAATCACGTCAGTAAAAATTACCACAAGCACGCGCTCATTACTGCCGAAGACTTTGTATTCAGCCAATCAACGCCGTTGCGCTGGCATCAGCGACACATTGATTACTGCGCACGTTGAAGTGAACAGGCGCGAAGCCGCCGGAACCGAAACCCGCCGAGCCAACGGGTAATTTTTACGGAAGCTCATCTGATTTTGGTGGGTAGGTACTTTTGACTATTTGGTGGATTTGGCTATACTGTTGATTTATACAGTTAACGACAAAATCCATATGTCAGCCGCCCTTCAAAGGATAGTAAACGCCGTAACACCCGCAGGGGATGGGGTGTCGCAGCCGTTTGACGCCGGGCAACTCCCAAACAACGTTTCACAAGCCATCTGGCGCGGCACCGAGGTCACCCAGGCGAGCCAGACGGTGGTGGCGAGCGGTTTTCCATCCCTGGATGTGCAGTTACCGGGAGGGGGTTGGCCGTGCAATGCACTGACGGAGCTCCTGCAGCCGCAGCCCTCGCTTTGTGAATGGCGCCTGCTCGCACCCGCCCTTGCGGGATTGGTGGCCAGTGGCGGTCAAATACTGCTTGTAGGCCCGCCAAAACGCCCTCACGCCCCGGGTCTGGTGAAGTTGGGGATTTCAGCCAACAACCTGGTCTGGATTGCCGCCGATAACCCCGCCGAGCGTTTGTGGTGCACAGAACAGCTTGTCAAAGCCAATCCACGCGGTGGCGCCATCTTGGCCTGGCTGCCTCAAGCGCGCGCCGAGCAACTGCGCCGCCTGCAAGTACATGCCCAGGCCTGTGACTGCCCGGTGTTTATTTTTAGGCCGCAAGCCGCACAGCTTGATGCATCGCCAGCGCCGTTACGTGTACTGGCCAGCCTGGGCACTGACTGGGAGCTTCACGTGCGGATTCTGAAGCGCAAAGGCGCTTTATTGGAGGGCACCATCGTGCTGAACTCCATTCCCGGCACGCTGGAAAGCGTATTTGCACTGCGGCTGATGCGCCCAAGTCAGTTAATCGCAAAACCGGAGGCCTCCCATGTCAGCACATTGGGCAGCGCTGTTAACCGACACCGTCTGCGACAACTCGCTGCGCATTGACCCTCAGGGCGTTGCCGTCTGGGCCTTGCAGTTCAGCCCTCGCGTGGCACTGAAGGACCAAACAGTATTGCTGGAGGTTGAGCAAAGCCTGCGATTGTTTGGCGGTGAAGACCACGTTCATCAACTCGTTGAAACCGGCGCGGGCGAACTGGGCATCTCCCAAGTGGCGTGGGCCCCCACCAGTCTGGCCGCTCTGGCTTGCGCCCGCCTGGGCATGCATGATGGATTTAGCGCACCACTGGCCAAGGTGCTGGACCCCTTGCCGTTTGAATGCATTGATGCAGTCAATGCCCATGGCGCCACGCTGGCGCGCCTGGGGTGCCGCACCTTGGCAGACGTGCGCAAGTTACCCCGAGGCGGTATCAGTCGGCGCTTTGACAGCCACTTGCTGCTGGCTCTGGACCAGGCCTACGGCCTGCGCCCCGAAGGCTACCCTTGGGTCACCTTGCCCGAGACATTTTGTGCAAAGCTGGAATTACCCGGTCGTGTGGATACCGCCGCCGCACTCATGTTCGGCGCCCGACGCCTGCTGGTACAAATGTGCGGCTGGCTATCTGCCCGTCATTGCGGCGTCACCGCATTCACGTTGTACTGGTGCCACGACGCCATGCGCGCCCGGGATGCGGGTGACGGTGGCGAAATCACGGTTCGTACCGCGCAACCAACCCAGAATTTAGACCATCTGTCGCGCCTGTTGACGGAAAATCTGGCGAAAGTGACATTGAAAGCGCCGGTGGGTGACCTGGTACTGAGCGCCACAGAAGTCACCCCGTTCATGGAAGAAACCCTTTCACTGCTGCCAGACATTCGCAGCACGGGCGAGGCTGTCAATTTGGTACTGGAACGCATCGAGGCACGACTGGGTAAAAAACGCGTTCTGCGGCCGGTGTTAACCGAAGACACCCGCATGGAGTGGATGAACCATTGGCAACCGATGAATGCCAAACGCCCCATCTCCAAGGTGCGTCAAGTGCCAGGACCACAGCCCACATGGATTCTCAAAACACCCCTGCTGCTGGACGTTAAAAATGAACGCCCCTTTTACCAAGGTCCCCTGCAGTTGTTATTGGGTCCCGAGCGGGTTGAAGGTGGCTGGTGGCATCGTGTAAAAGCCCCTGAAGGTGATGGCCAGCACAGTCTCAACGTCGCGCGCGACTATTGGGTGGCACTGAGTCAGCACGCGGGTGCATTGTGGATATTTCAGCAACGGCTACCGAAAGACAGCGCCGCGTCCTGGTATCTGCACGGCCTTTTTGCGTGAACCTGCCCCATGTCCGCATTACCCTCCTACGCCGAGCTTCGGTGCCTCTCCAATTTCTCTTTCCTGCGGGGTGCCAGCAAGCCTGAAGAACTGGTGACACGCGCCCACAAGTTGGGCTATTCGGCCTTGGCGATAACGGACGAATGCAGCTTGTCCGGTATCGTGCGGGCGCATGTGCAGGCCAAGGCGTTTGGCCTCAAGCTCTTGGTCGGCGCCCAGTTTCAGGTCGATTTAAAAAACCGCCCCGCGTTGGGGCCCGCTATCAACCTGGTGGTGCTGGCCCGCAACCTCAATGGTTATGGCAATTTGTGCGAATTCATTACGCGCCTGCGACGGGCATCGGAAAAGAAGGGCAGCTATCGCCTGCTGCTTGAGTCCATCCAGGGCGCTGAGTTAGCTGACTGTTTGGTGCTGGTATCGCCCGACCGCCACTGCACCCCAAACCAGCTCCTGGCCATTGGCCAGTGGACTCTGCAGCACTTCACGGGGCGCTGCTGGTTTGGCGTTGAGCAGTTGCGCATGTTGGACGACGAAATCTGGCTCTACAAGCTGCGCCAGGTGAGCGAGGCCACGGCCATCGCATTGGTCGCAGTCGGTGATGTGCACATGCATGTCCGCTCGCGCAAACCGCTGCAGGACGTTTTAACCGCCATCCGGGTTAGCAAACCCCTGACCGAATGCGGTCTGGAACTTCAACAAAACGCAGAGCGGCACCTGCGAACTCGACTGCGGTTGGCGCAGACTTTCGCTGAAGAATTAATGGCCGAAACGCTCAGGGTGGCCAATCGCTGCGACTTTTCTTTGGATGAACTGAAATACCAGTACCCACAGGAGGTGGTGCCTGCGGGTGAAACCGCAGAGTCGTATTTGCGCCGGGTCACCTATGAAGGCGCAGGTCGTCGCTGGCCCGGCGGCATGACCGCCAAGGTTCAGCATCAAATTGAGCACGAGCTCACGCTGATTTGCGAACTGCACTATGAGCAGTATTTTTTAACGGTCTATGACATCGTGGCTTTTGCGCGGTCTCGCCACATCCTGTGTCAGGGGCGAGGTTCCGCGGCCAACAGCGCCGTCTGCTATTGCCTGGGGGTGACTGAAGTCGACCCGGCCCGCATGTCCGTGTTGTTCGAGCGGTTTATTAGCAAAGAGCGCAATGAGCCACCCGACATTGATGTCGATTTCGAGCATGAACGCCGCGAGGAAGTCATTCAGTACCTGTACCAAAAATATGGTCGTGAACGGGCCGCCTTGACTGGCGTGGTGATTTCTTATCGACCCAAATCAGCCATTCGGGATGTCGGCAAAGCACTAGGCTATGACCTGGCGTTGCTGGAGAAGCTGGCCAAGTCGCATCGCCACTGGGATGGGCGGGAAATACATGCTGACCGACTTAAGGAGTTGGGACTGTCACTTGACGACCTGGGCATCCAGCAGTTGATGACGATAACGCGACAATTGATGGGGTTCCCGCGCCATCTCTCCCAGCACCCGGGCGGCTTTGTCCTGACCAAGGGGCCATTGTCACGCATGGTGCCCATCGAAGCAGCCTCCATGGAAGACCGTACCGTCATCGAGTGGGACAAGGATGACCTCGATGCGATGGGCTTGCTCAAGGTTGATGTGCTGGCCTTGGGCATGTTGACGGCGATAAGAAAATCACTGGAACTCGTCGGCCTGCGCCGTGGGTTTGAGTTTCAGATGCAGGACATTCCCGCCGAGGACCCGGGTACCTACGACATGATTTGCAAGGCCGACACCGTGGGCGTCTTCCAGATTGAGTCTCGCGCGCAAATGAGCATGCTGCCCAGGTTGCAGCCACGCTGTTTTTACGACCTGGTGATAGAGGTCGCGCTGGTCCGACCGGGCCCGATTCAGGGCGGCATGGTGCACCCGTACTTAAATCGACGTCAGGGGAAAGAAATCGTCACTTATCCAAGTGCGGCCTTGGAGGAAGCGCTGGGGCGAACGCTTGGCGTACCTGTGTTTCAAGAGCAAGTGATGCAAGTCAGCATCCTCGCGGCCGGCTTTACCCCGGGGGAAGCCGATGGTTTGCGACGGGCCATGGCCGCCTGGAAGCGCAAAGGCGGACTGGAACATTACTTTGACCGAATTGTTGATGGCATGACGTCGCGCGGTTACGAACGAGACTTCGCGCTTCAAATTTTTGAGCAAATCAAAGGGTTCAGCGAATATGGGTTCCCTGAGTCGCACGCAGCCTCGTTTGCGCTTCTGGTCTACGCCAGTTGCTGGCTCAAACACGCCGAACCCGCAGCGTTCCTGACGGCCATGTTGAATTCCCAACCCCTGGGCTTTTACTCGCCCAATCAATTGGTGCAGGACGCACGGCGCCATGGTGTCGAAGTCCGACCCGTGGACGTGATGTTCAGCGACGTCGATGCCACCCTGGAAGACTTGCCTCACGAACCAGCCGTGCGCCTGGGTTTACGCCTGATTTCAGGGCTCAAGAGTGCCTCCGCAAAACGCATCGTCACCGCGCGCGTGCAGCGTCCGTTCGAGGGTGCGCAAGACCTCTCAAGGCGCGCAAACTTGGAGCAGCACGAGATGAAACTGTTGGCCGCTGCCGATGCGCTGGCGAGTCTGTCTGGCCATCGAAGGCAGCAGGTCTGGGATGCCGCTGCACTGCATGCGCCACCCGAGCTTTTGCGGGACGCCCCGGTCGAGGAAGATATTTTGGAACTGCCCGAGGCCCCGGAAGGAGAGGAAATCGTCTTTGACTATTCAGCGCTGGGTCTCACGTTACGACGGCACCCGATGGCACTGCTGCGGGAGCGGTTGACCGCCATGGGCTACAGGTCGTCTGCCCAACTTCGAGCGTTGCCGGCTGGTCGGTTAGTGCGAGCTTGCGGTATCGTGACCCTGCGTCAGCAGCCCGAGACCGCCAAAGGGGTCATCTTTATCTCGCTCGAAGATGAAGACGGGACGGTGCAGGTCATCGTCTGGAAAAATGTTCGGGACCAACAACGCCACGAACTGCTGAATGCAAAACTGCTGGGTGTTTACGGAATTTGGCAGCGCGATGGTGAAGCGCGCAATCTGATTGCCAGGCGCTTCGTGGATTTGACGCATTTGCTTGGGCGACTCGCTGCGCCGAGTCGGGACTTTCATTGACACCGACTGGCGCTGCACATGACTGAATTTCCAAAATAGCAATCTGGACTTATTGCGAAGCACGGTGCGCTGCGCATGTTTCATCCCGCTGAAGACAGGCCTTCCTGGTTCTAAAACTTGCTTGCCAGGATGAATCTAACGCAATAAAAATAGCGTCCTCGTTAGCCTGGTTCCTTCGAACGGATACTTCGCATAATTTCACTCAAATGACGACTTGTCTCAAGACAAATAGCACCGTGAAATTCCGGATTCCCATCAATGATGTTTTGAAGAGTTTGGCAACTTTCCGCCACCTCTGAAATGTACTCATCTACACCATCATCCATACCGATAGGGTCGTCACTGAAGTCTTCTACGTCCATGTACGAGCCCGCCAATCGCCAAGCCCATGGCTGAGCCTGTCGATATAGCTCAATCCAAAACGAAACGCCATTCAAGTATTCAGCTTTACTGCCGCACGCATCGACTGCTTCTTTTTGAACTTTCGAAACATTCGGTATCTTTGAAAGCGATTCAAACAGGCCTGATGCGGTCACGTCATTCCAGGAGAAAAATTTACTCACACCGTACATGGCATAGGCGACGATGCATATACGGCTGTCCATTTGAGACGGGGTCAAATTATCGATAGCACTGTCATCATTCATCAAAAAATCCAATCTTTAAGTCAACTCAACGAACTTGTTATGTAGGTTGGGGGGGGAGAACTTCATGGCAAAGCCAAAGTTGTTGCGTGAATCCGCTGTTTCTATTTTCAAAAATGGCTAAATGAAGAGTGCAAATAGCAAATGCAATCCAAAAGACAGCTCTTTCCATAGGCTAGAGGATTCACCGGTTCAAACGTCAAAGCACCATCAGTACTCGCACTGCAATATCATTTCACAGTAAAAAAAACCTTCCTCAGACACTGGATAAATATAGAAATACCAAGCACCAGGTGGGAAATCTGTACTACCAATATCTTCACGCATCAAAACCTTATTTATTCCTAGTGCTTTAAGTTCGACAAATGCTTTTCTTTGTTTTTCGTCAACATTTAGCTCCACTTGCGTCATCAAGACGCCCTCATCTTCGAAGGCCTTTTTAATGACAGGGAAAAAATAAAAGGCAATAAAGTCCAAAAGCCACATTGCACCTACTGCGACGACAGTATCCAGCACACCCCTTGTAAATATTAGTCTTTTATTAATGTGATGCTTGTAACGGTCCGTGCTTAAGCCGTCATAGCCCTCCATAAATTCTTGCAAATCCAATGCGAATTTCGCACTATTGCCTACATTCATCCATCCAGGAATTGGATGTAAATCTTCGTCCTGCTCATGATTAGGACTGCAAACAGTTTCAAAAATTCTGTTCATGTTATTGACTCCGATTAGTTGAATTGAAAACGATTTGATATGTTCAGGGATGGTGTCAACGGCTCCCAGCGAGCGGCCATTCTGTCCATCATCTCTGCGGGAACGCCGTGAACGTTTTCCCACTTTCCCTTTGCCTCGATGACCCTGAGTTTTCCAGTCGTCATTCCGATATACGGCTCCATTTCCCGTACATGGGTGAACGTATTGCTCACCACAACGTTGTCGCCTCTGCCAAGGGCCTCGCGTGTCATCTTTTGGCACCAGGCGTGCGCCGCACGAATGCGAGTGGCGTCATATTGGTATGTGCCATCCACCTCAAAAAACATGTCAGCTTCGAAGTGTTTGTAGCCAATCCTGGATAAGACACTGGCCATGGTGGTCTTGCCACTTCCTGGCAACCCACGAATAAGGACTAAGTCGGCAATCCTTTGACTGGAAACCGCTGTTCTGTCATCCTTGACTGGAGTTCCACAATCTTGTGGACTGGTAAAATTTTTAGTGTGCAAGATAGGGCGAGAGGTATGTTTAGTGTTCATATATATAGATACTGAGTAGTTGGTTTCAAAACTGCATGCTGCATGCAGCAGCTCGAACTTGATAAGTTCATGGATTTCTGCTGATGGGATAGGTTGCGCCCGTTGGGCGAACCGGACGTCTAGCATCCGGTTGTTTATGTAGGCTCGATTACGAGGGTCGGCGAGTTTTCAATGGATATAACCAGGCCACGTCTCGTCTAGGAACGCTAGATGTTTTCCAACTCCACATAACGTTTCATGCGCTCGGAGTCTTTGACTGGAATGCAGTTGGCGCACATGGATTTCTAAACGAAAAACAATTGTTGCCTTTAAGCATTAGCGGACAGTTCATATTCTAAATATTGCAACAAAGTAAGGCAATAAATACAAGCTTAATAATAAATTTATCAAAAATAATATTATTTCGTGTCGTTAAATTTTTTCCTGACGAGAGCGTTTTTTATTTTTTACATGTTCTTTCACTAGTCTAATTCGATTATCTTGAACTGCTTTTAGGTTATCTAACTCTACTTGCAAT
>Ga0007794_10000327_pt1 | contig 14557 bp, 15 predicted proteins | sample CryBogmetaGMA5M_FD_60365 | JGI IMG/M metagenome (GOLD analysis project Ga0007794, IMG submission 60365) | Freshwater microbial communities from Crystal Bog, Wisconsin, USA - MA5M | ecosystem: Environmental > Aquatic > Freshwater > Lake | place: Crystal Bog, Wisconsin, USA | collected 2009-07-06
GATGAAGAGGATCTGCTGGAGACCGGCATCGATATCATCGTGCAGCCTCCCGGCAAGAAACTGCAGAATGTGACGCTGCTTTCCGGCGGGGAAAAGGCGTTAACGGCGGTGGCGCTGATTTTCTCCATTTTCCTGATCAAGCCGACCCCGTTCTGCCTGCTGGATGAGGTTGACGCGCCGCTGGACGATGCCAACATTGGCCGCTTTAACGACATGGTCCGGGAAATGAGCTCCCTGTCGCAATTCATCATCATCACCCACAACAAGGCCACCATGCAGGTGGCCGATACCCTGTACGGCATCACCATGGAAGAGCCGGGCGCCTCGCGGGTTGTTTCCGTGCGGCTGCATTAAATCGTGTAAGGAGCCGGTGATGTCCTTGGAAGCAATTTTACAAGAGCTGGTGGACCGGGTACCCCAAGCGGTTGGTGCCATCCTGGTGGATTGGGAGGGGGAAGCGGTTATTGAACGGTGCCACTGTGACCCCTATGACCTGCGCTTCATAGCCGCCCATAAGGGCATTATCCTGGCGCATCTCAAAGGGATGCAGAGTGCCGCGCAGATTGGTGCGGTGGAGGATGTTGTGGTTACTGCCACCGGCGGGCATCTGATTATCGGCTGCATTGATCAGGATTATTCCCTGGTACTGCATGCGGAGCGTGCTTGTCCGGTGGCGCAGGCGCTTCACCAGTTCCGTCAGGCGGTCGGGCAGTTGAAAAGGGAGATTTGATGGGACCGGACGAGAAAAAAGGATTTTTCCGGGGGCTGATGGAGAAAATTTCCGGTGCGGAACTTCCGGAAACGGAGCTTGAAGCTCCGGAAACAGCTCCCGTTCAACCAGCGCCAGTGATGGAAGCTATTGATAAACCGGGTTTTTTTGAGCGGCTGAAGTCCGGGCTGAAGAAGACAAAAGACGGTCTGGTGGGGCGTATTGATGCGCTGGTGCTGGGCAAAAAAACAATCGATGCCGATACGCTGGAAGAGCTGGAAGAGATCCTGATTACCTCGGATATCGGCGTCAAGACCACCGTGGAACTGATCCGCACTCTTGAACAGCGCCTGGGGCGCAGTGAGCTGAAAGACGGCGAGGCGCTGCGGGGAGCGTTGAAAGACGAGATACTGGCCCGGCTGGTTGCCCACCATCAGCCACTCCATCTCGGCAGCAAAAAGCCGTTCGTCATGCTGGTGATCGGCGTCAACGGCGTCGGTAAGACCACAACCATCGGCAAGCTGGCCGCCCGCTTTTCCGCGTCCGGAAGCAGAGTGCTGCTGGCGGCTGCGGACACCTTCCGGGCTGCTGCCGCCGAGCAGCTGATCGCCTGGGGCAATCGTTCCGGAGTGGATGTCATCCGCCACAAGGAGGGCTCAGATCCGTCGGCGGTTGTTTTTGACGCCTGCAAGGCGGCCGTTGCCCGTGATGTTGATGTGCTGATCATCGATACGGCCGGACGCCTGCATACCAAGGTTAACCTGATGGAGGAGATGAAAAAAATCCGCCGCGTCATTGACCGCGAGATCCCCGGCGCGCCCCACGAGACCCTGCTGGTGCTGGATGCCGCAACCGGGCAGAATGCGACTTCCCAGGCGCGGCTGTTCAAGGAGGCCGCCGGTGTGACCGGGCTGGCCCTGACCAAACTGGACGGCACCGCCAAGGGGGGGATTGTGGTCGCCGTCAGCCATGAATTCGCCCTGCCGGTGCGCTATATCGGTGTCGGCGAATCAATTGAAGATCTGCGCGACTTTGACCCGCAGGAGTTCACGGATGCCCTTTTCCAAGCCTGAAAACAAAGGTCGCCGCAAGGCGCCAGACGTCACGGAACTCTGCGATTTCAATCAATTAGGGCTTGACTTTGTGACTACCCCTTCGTATAGTGTGCCACCTCGAAAGGATACAGAACTAATGAACCATGAACTCATAGAAGTGCTTGAAAAGAAAATCGGTGCCATTGTGGAAAAATACAGCGCCCTGAAAGAAGAAAACGCGCGTTTGAAAGAAGAGATACAGCGGCTGTCAAGCGATCGCGAAGGAATCAAGTCGCGGGTTGATGCCATTCTTGGCAAGCTGGACGGGATTTAGGGCGCAGCCATGGTCATTGTATGAAAACAAGCCATGCAGTGACAGTACTCGGTCGTGAACTTTCCGTTCGGAGTTCCGCTCCGGAAGAAAAGGTACGGGCTGTCGAAGCCTTTGTGAACGGAACGCTGCAGGAGATCGGCAGCGCTCTTAAAAGCGGTGATGCACAACTGGTGCTGATACTGGCTCTGCTGAATGCCTCGGAAGAACTGCTTGAACTTCGTTCCCACCGGGAACAGGATACCCATCTGGACGGCAAAATCAGCGAGTTGATCGCTGCGCTGGAAACGGTCTGATTTTACATGGTCTCTCAGGGAGACTTGATCATATATTCGCATGAATTGCACCACCGGTCGGGTTCGTCAAACGCTGTAATTACACGTCTGATTGAAATAATGTTTCGCCCGTTGAATATATCCTCACTGATGAAAGGAATAATGCTCCAGAGTAGCGTACTGTAACTGATACACTTACCCACGATACCCAAGCATTCTTCCCGCTTCAGCCTCCCTGGCAGTCCTTCCCGATCCGTATCGGGGCAATTCCGCGCGTTTTAACCGAAAGAACCTGTATGCCGAAGCGTTCGCTCCGATCGCAGTTGCTGGCTCAGCGCCGTGCGCTCAGCCACGATGTGTGCTGTTCATCAAGCCATGCCGCGCAGCTTAATCTGCTGGCTCTTGATGAGTACACCGGTGCCCGGTGTGTCGCGCTGTATGCTCCGGCTCACAACGAAACTGATACGGGGCTGATTCTGGCCGCAGCAATTGGTGCGGGGAAACGGGTGTTGTTTCCGGCGGTTTGCGGTCACCACATGGTGTTCCGCCATGTTGAGCGGTTTGAGGCTCTCCGCGAAGGGGCGTTCGGCCTCCTGGAACCGGCTCCTGACGGAGAGGATTACGGGGCTGAGGAAGCGGACCTGATCATCGTTCCGGGGGTTGCCTTTGATCTGACGGGGCACCGGCTCGGCTATGGCAAAGGTTTCTATGACCGGTTTCTGCATCATCCGGGTCGCACCGCCCATCTGGTCGGACTGTGTCATGATTTTCAGGTGAGGGAAGAAGCGCTGCCGACAGACCATCATGATATTCCGATGGAAATAGTTGTTACCGATTTACGTGTTATTCGCATTACGCAGTAGAGTACCACTGCTCATACCCTGTTGATCGGGGTTCGGATGCGGAGAAGTAACCGGAGTTGCCAGGCAGCCCGGATTTTATATAGAGGAGGTTGACAGAATGGAAGTAATGATTAGTGTCGTTATTACTTTGATCGTTGCTGCCGGGGCCTATTTTGCCGGCAACAAGCTCAACAAAAAGGATTCCGGTTCAATTTTGAAGCAAGCCGAAGAGCTTGCCAGCAAGGTACTTGACGATGCGCGCCGCGAAGCGGATACCATCGCCAAGGAGGCGCATCTCAAGGCCAAGGATGCAGCTATCCAGGCCAAGGAAGAGCATGAGCGCAAAACGAATGAAAAGAACAAAGATCTCCAGGCACTGGAAAAACGACTGACTCAGAAGGAAGAGAATCTCGACAAAAAAGCCGGCCTGATCGACCAGAAAGAGATGGATATCCTCAAAAAAGAGCAGACCGTTTCGCAGAAAGAGCAGGCTCTCGACGTGCGGGATGCAGAACTGAAAAAAGCGGTCGACGTCCAGAACGCCAAGCTTGAGCAGATTTCCGGCATGTCGGCAGCAGAAGCAAAAAAAGAGCTGATGAATGCGATGGAGAGCGAAGCGAAGCACGACTCCGCTAAAATAATCAGGGCTATTGAAGACGAGGCCCGTGAAACCGGCGACAAAAAAGCGAAAGAAATCATGGCACTGGCTATTCAGCGCTATGCCGGCGAATACGTTGCCGAGCGTACCGTTTCAGTCGTGCCGCTCCCTTCAGACGAAATGAAAGGGCGCATCATCGGCCGCGAAGGGCGCAATATCCGTGCTCTGGAAGCCGCGACCGGCATCGATCTTATCATTGACGACACCCCCGAAGCGGTTATCCTGTCCGGCTTTAATCCGGTTCGCCGCGAAGTGGCGCGCTTGTCCCTGGAAAAACTTCTTGCCGACGGCCGGATACATCCGGGCCGCATCGAAGAGGTTGTGGCAAAGTCCACCGAAGAGGTGGATCTTTCCATCAAAGAGGCCGGTGAACAGGCCGCTTTCGACCTGGGAGTTCACGGTATCCATCCTGAAATCCTCAAATTGATCGGCCGCCTCAAATACCGGACCTCCTACACCCAGAACGTCTACCTCCATTCGCTGGAAGTAGCATTCCTCTGCGGTATCATGGCTGCCGAGCTTGGCCTTAACGTCAAACAGGCCAAACGAGCCGGTCTGCTGCACGACCTGGGCAAAGCGGTTGACCATGAGGTTGAAGGTTCTCACGCCGTAATCGGGGCGGAACTGGCCCGTAAATACGGTGAAACGCCGAAGATCGTCCACGCCATCATGGCGCACCACGAGGACGAAAAACCGAATTCTATACTGGCGATCCTGGTACAGGCTGCCGACGCACTGTCCGGCGCCCGTCCCGGCGCACGCCGCGAGATGATGGAAACCTATGTCAAACGCCTTGGTGATCTGGAGCGGATCGCCACGTCGTTCACCGGTGTGCAGTCGTCGTTTGCCATCCAGGCCGGCCGCGAAATCCGCGTTATGGTTTCCAGCGAGCAGGTCAGCGATGATCAGTCGGTGGTCATGGCCCGTGACATTGCCAAAAAGATTGAATCCGAGATGACCTATCCGGGACAGATCAAAGTCAACGTCATCCGTGAAACCCGTTCAGTAGAATATGCCCGTTAAACTGTTATTTGTGGGGGATATCGTCGGTAAACCGGGGCGGCAGGCGCTGTCCCGGGAACTGCACCGGCTTGTGGACCGGCACACGATCGATATCGTGATCGCCAACGGTGAAAATGCCGCCGGCGGTTTCGGATTGACGGTGGAGGTCGCCAAAGAGCTGTTCAGTCAGGGGATTCACCTGCTGACCGGCGGCAACCACATCTGGGACAAAAAAGAGCAGGTGCCGCTGGTCTTTGAAGACCGGCGCATCCTGCGTCCGGCCAATTATCCGGCCGGCGCGCCCGGCTTCGGCAGTACGATCCTGACGACTCCGGGCGGGGTAAAAGTCGGCGTTTTGAATCTAGAGGGGCGGGTTTTTATGAAAACCATCGAGTGCCCTTTTCTGGTTGCCGATCGCGAAATTAAACGCCTCAGGGAGGAAACGCCGATTATCTTCGTTGATTTCCATGCCGAGGCCACATCGGAAAAATCGGCGCTGGGGTGGTATCTGGATGGCCGGATCAGCGCCCTGGTCGGCACCCATACCCACGTCCAGACAGCAGACGAGCGCATCCTTACCCAGGGGACCGCATTTCTGTCGGATGCCGGTATGACCGGAAGTTTTGATTCAGTCATCGGCATGGGAAAAGAAGAAACCATTCACCGCTTTCTGACCCAGCTGCCGGCCAAGTTCGAAGTTGCCAAGAAGGATATCCGTCTCAATGCCGTGGTAATCGGAATCGATGAAACCAGCGGCAAGGCGGTGAGTATTGAACGGGTAAATATTCCCTGTTAGGAGTTACGTGCATGTCCGTATCGGAGCAGATGGCCGTTATCAAACGCGGCGCCGTTGAAGTACTGATTGAAAAGGAGCTGGAGGAGAAGCTGGCAAAGTCGCTTGCCACCGGCGTGCCGTTAGTTATAAAGGCCGGCTTTGATCCGACCGCCCCTGACCTGCATCTGGGGCACACGGTACTGATTCAGAAACTGCGTCAGTTTCAGCAGCTTGGCCATGATGTCAATTTTCTGATCGGTGATTTTACCGGCATGATCGGTGACCCCACCGGCAAATCGGAGACCCGTAAAGTGCTGACCCGGGAAGATGTGCTCAGAAACGCCGAAACCTATAAAGAACAGGTTTTCAAAATCCTCGATCCGGAAAAAACGAAGGTAGTCTTCAACTCGACCTGGCTGAATGAACTCGGCTGCGGCGGCATGATTGCGCTGGCATCAAAATACACCGTTGCGCGGATGCTGGAGCGGGATGATTTCCATAAGCGGTATTCGACCCAGCAGCCGATCGCCATTCATGAATTTTTGTATCCGCTTATTCAGGGGTACGATTCGGTTGCCATGAAGGCTGATGTGGAGTTGGGGGGGACCGACCAGAAGTTCAATCTGCTCATGGGGCGCGAGCTGCAGCGGGAGTGGGGACAGTCACCGCAGTGCGTTCTGACCATGCCTCTTCTGGAAGGGCTGGACGGCGTCAATAAAATGTCCAAATCGCTCGGCAACTACATCGGTATCAGCGACCCTGCGGACGATATTTTCGGTAAGATCATGTCGATCTCCGATGAACTGATGCTTCGATACTACGAACTCCTCTCGGACATGACGCTGGCCGAGATTGAACTGCTGAAGCGCGATCTCAAGGATCATTCGCTCCACCCCATGGCCGCCAAGAAACGTCTGGGGCGCGAGATGGTTTCCCGCTTCCACGGTGCCGGTGCTGGTGAAATTGCCGAGGAAAACTTTGTCAAACGCTTCAAGGAGAACGAAATTCCGGAAGATATGCCGCAGGTGAATTTCACGCTGACTGATGGCGTGGTCCTGCTGGCCAGGGCCATGACCGAGGCCGGCCTGACCAAGTCAAACGGCGAAGGGCGCCGTGCCATTGACGGCGGCGGAGTCAAGCTGAACGGTGAAAAGGTCAGCGATACCAACCTGGAACTGACCGGGCTCGGAGAGTATATCGTTCAGATCGGTAAACGGAGATTTGCGAGGATCGTGGTTTCGTAGGTAGGACTTTTATATCGGAATGTAAAGAGGGACGGGCGTGATTGCCGGTCCCTCTTTTTTTCAAGATAAAATCGGTTCAACACGGAGACACGGAGTCACAGAGAAAATCTTTGAAGAAAAGAAGTACTATGTTTAGTTTGTGATTTAAATGTTTTCTCTGTGTCTCGGTGCCTCTGTGTTTAATTATGACTTCTACATCTCCATAATCACCGGCAGAATCACCGGCCTTCGCTCTATGGTCTTCTTGCAGAAGCGGCGCAGAGCTTGACGAACTGCGGTTTTTACCTCATCGGCGTCACAGCGCATTTCGGTGTTGATGTCATCCAGCGCAGAAACAACCACCTTGCGGGCCTCCTCCAGATACTCCTGACTTTCATCTTCGAAAACAAAACCGCGTGAGACAATGTCGGGGCCGTAAATTACGGCGCCGGTTGTCATGTTGAGTCCGATGATGACGACGATCATGCCGTCCTCTGACAGGTGCTTGCGGTCCCGCAGCACCATCCTCCCCACGTCACCCACCCCTTTGCCGTCGACAAAAACCCTGCCGGATTCAATCTGTTCAACGATGGCAGCGGTGTCGGAATAAAAGGAAACCACTTCGCCGTTGGTCGCCAGAATACAGCGTTCCTCCGGAATTCCCACTGTGTAGGCGAGCTGGATATGCTTGACCAGATGGCGATACTCGCCATGAATCGGGATGAAAAAACGGGGCCGGACGGTGTTAAGCATCAGCTTCAGCTCTTCCCGGCTGGCATGGCCGGAAACATGAACTTCGGAAACCTTTTCGTGGAAAACTTCGGCGCCACGGCGGTACAGGTGGTTGATCAGCTCCGAGATGGTGCGCTCATTGCCCGGGATGACGCGTGACGACAAGATGACGGTATCCCCTTTTTCCAGCTTGATTTGCTTGTGGTCGTCCATGGCGATGCGGGTCAGGGCGCTCATCGGTTCACCCTGGCTGCCGGTGGAGATGATGCAGACCTGTTCGGGGGGAAGGTGCGGCAGTTCCCGCAGATCCATCAGCTGTTCATCGGCAATGGTCAGATAGCCCAGATCACGGGCGATCTGGACATTTTTCACCATGGAACGGCCGTTGAGTAAAATCTTCCGGCCGCAGCGGGCGGCAACGTCGGCAACCTGCTGGACACGGTGGATACTGCTGGAGAACGCTGCCACAATAATCCGGCCGGTGCATTTCGGGAAAATGTCACCGAATGCTTCACCGACATATTTTTCGGAAAGGGTGTACCCCTCGCGCTCCACATTGGTCGAGTCGGACAGCAGTGCCAGCACCCCCGCTTCTCCGTAGCGCGACAGGCTGGCCAGGTCGGTCAGCTGACCGTCCACCGGAGTGTGATCGATTTTGAAATCGCCGGTGTGGATCACCACCCCCTCGGGAGAGGTAATCGCCAAGGCGCAACCGTCAACGATGGAATGGGCTACGCGCAGAAATTCCACCGCAAAATGGCCGATGTGCACGGTTTCACGAGGCTGCACCGTCACCAGTTCGACAACTCCGTCCAGTTTGTACTCCTCAAGTTTGGCGGAAACAAGGCCGAGCGTCAGAGCGGTGCCGTACACCGGGACATTCAACTCCTGCAGCACAAAGGGGAGGGCGCCGATGTGGTCCTCATGCCCATGGGTAAGGCAGATTGCGCGAACGGATTCAGCCCGTTCACGAAGCCAGGTGATGTCTGGGATTACGTAGTCGATGCCGAGCATATCGGGGGAGGGAAACATCAGACCGCAGTCAACGATAATAATATCGTCAGCATACTGGTACGCCATCATGTTCATGCCGATTTCGCCCAAACCGCCGAGGGCGACAATCGTCAGTGCTGCGTGTGATCCTGCTATGTCCATAGGGTGTCTTTCATGGTGCAAGGGGTATCAGAGTTGCGATTTTTTTGTCGCATTTTTCGATCCAGGGTATGCCGGGGGTAACCAGCCAGTGATCGGCGTAGAAAGAACTGCGCAGGGCGCGGTAGGCAATCAGCGCCCGGGCGATCTCTCCCCTGCGCTCACTGATTTCGCCGATTTGCCATAATTTTTCGGCCGCTCTTTCAATCTTCGGATGGAAGGGGATATACATGTGCAGGGCCGACTCGAAGCCGGCAACGGCGGCGGGGAAATCGCCGGATTGAAATGCCGCTTCGCCCCGCTCAAACTGCGTCCCCAGTCGCCACCAGGTGCTGGCGAGAAGCATCAGCAGGCCGAGCAGGATGATGACGATGCTGTTGGCTATGATGCTTTTAAACTGCTCACTCATGCGTTACCTGCCACTGAAAAAACCGGGAATAAAGGTTAAAAGAATACCGAGGGCAAAAACGACCACGCCGCACAGAACGACGAGCGCTGCCCCGACATCATAGGGGCTCCGCAAACGGTGCGCCGCCGGTGCACCCCAGGCCATGGCGGCCAGGCCGGCGATGATCAGGAGAATATATTGATAGCCGATGTTCATTTACAGTTCCAACGCGGACTGAATCCGCTCCCGCACGGTTTCCATCATCCAGGTTTCGGACTCGCTTTTGCGCAGTTCGGCGGGGGCAACAACCGGAGGGTGGAGGATAATGGTGATGTTTCCGCTATACAGTCTGATTTGGCTGGCCGGGTTGATTTTACCGCTGCCATTGATGGTCACCGGAACTACCGGTACATCGGCTTTCCGGGCGAGGATGAATCCGCCCCGTTTAAACGGCAGCAGATTGCCGTCCGGTGAACGGGTCCCTTCGGGAAACAGTACGACACTTTTCCCCTGGTGAATTGTGGCGGCGGCAGCATCCAGACTTTGCAGCGCTTTCCGCCCGTCACCCCGGTCAAGAGCGATATAGCCGCCGCGCCGCATGGAGGCGCCGAACACCGGAATATCAAAGAGTTCCTTCTTGGCAATCCAGTGAAACCGGCGCGGCATATCGGCCAGGAGCGCCAGAATATCGAAGTTGCTTTGATGGTTGCTCATAAAAATAACCGGTCCGTCCGGAAGATGCTCGCTCCCCTGGACGGTCACCCTTACCAGATTCAGCGTCAGCGCCAGACGCGCCCAGATACGGGCATGCCAGTCGTGAACCAGTCCGGTGGAATCAAACAGAGTTGAAACAAAGGAACTGATCGAAAAAAGAAATGTCAGCGGAATAAAAGCCGCAAGATAAAGGTATGCGCGAATCATCACGATCTCCCGATATAAAGGCAAACAAATTACAGCGTTATCACAGGTGAGTCAAACGAATAATAGGAAATTTCCGCAGGCGAAGAACTATTCAAGCGTCGTGCGCAGCCGCTTTTTCTCGGATACGATTTTTTTGCCGGTGAGGCGCTTCTCTTTGGCCCGTTTCGGCACGCGGGTGGCGATCCGTTTTATAACCTTTCGCTCCCGGCGCTCCAGCGCGGCACGCAAGCGTTCCATGGCAACCTCCCGGTTTTGCAGCTGGCTGCGGGTTTCCGACGCCTGGGCAACGATCCCGGTCGGGAGGTGGCGGATACGCACCGCCGAATCGGTGGTGTTGCGGTGCTGCCCGCCCGGACCGGAGGCGCGGTAAAATTCAACCTTGATATCGGTATCACGTATTTCGACGGTCATGGCGCTTACCCCTTCACGCAGATCGCATATTTCAGGTAGCGCCCTTCGGGAAAAGTGACCGGAAAAGGGAAATCTTCCGGTTGGCCCAGCAGAGAGATCACCCGGAGGTCAGAACCGACCTGCAGTGCCCCCCGGCGCAACTCCTTCAGATAGTCGGCGACATCCACTTTCCGGTGATTGGAAGAGGCGATCAGCAGGCCGTTGTCCGTTAGTAGCGGCAGGGCGGCCGCCACAATATCCGAGGTACCGCCACGGGTGGTGAACCGGCTCTTGGCGGTGGTTGAAAACGATGGAGGGTCCATGAGGATGACATCAAAACGTCTCCCCCCCTGCGCCAGTTTCGCCAATACCGCCAGGCAGTCACCAACAATGAATTCATGCTGCTGGAGCGCGATTCGGTTGGCGGTGAAGTGCTCTTTTGCCCAGTCCGTATAGCTCGTCGAGGCGTCTACACTCGTCACCTGGGTGGCACCGGCGACTGCGGCAGCCACTGAAAAGGCACCGGTGTAGGCAAACAGGTTGAGAACCCGCTTCCCACTGACCCGCCCCATCAGGTCACGGCGGTTGCGGCGCTGGTCGAGGAACAGCCCGGTGTTCAACCCCTGTTCCAGAGTTACGAAAAAAGTGAGGCCGTTCTCCAACACTTCCAGCCGCTGCGGGGCGGCTTTCCCGGCCAGAAGGCGTCCATAGTTTTTGCTGTCACCCGCCGCTTCCAGCTCGCGGGTTTTTTGCGGTCTGCTTTTTTCATAAATGCCGAGCGGCGATGCCACCTCCTGCAACACCTGGGTGATCAGTTTCAGGTGCGGCCGCCAGGCGGCGCTGTACAGCTGCACCATCAGGTAGTCGGCGTAGTGGTCCACCGTCAGACCGGGGAGCCCGTCCCCCTCCCCGTTCACCAGGCGGTAGGCGGTGGTGCCGTCCAGGTCAGCCTGGCGGAGGCGCAGTCCCACGGCATCCTGCAGCCGCCTCTTCAGCCAGGCGTGATCAAAGCGTATCCGCTTCCGGTCAAGTACCCGCGCAACAATGCGCTCCTGCGGGTCAAGCAGGGCGGTCGCCAGGAAGTCCCCCTTGGGGCTGCACAGTTCCACCGTATCTCCCGCACGGCCCGCCGGCCATTTTCGGGTATAGGCGTCAGCCACAACCCAGGGATGCCCCAGTTCCAGCATTCTGACGGTTTCGGGGCCAACGACCCGCGCTGTATCCGTATGATTCACAAGGTTCTCCCTGTTATTTTGAAAATTTGCCGCCGCAATCGTCCTGCCCGCCACGAATTTTTTCGACGGCATGACCGAGTGTCGGCCAGACCGCTTCCAGATTTTCAACAGCACCCTTGGGGCTGCCGGGGAGGTTGATGATCAGTGACTGTTTGCGAATCCCGGCCACAGCGCGGGACAGCGATGCCATGGGGGTTATCGCCAGACTTTTGAGCCGCATCAGTTCGCCGAGTCCCGGCACCACCCGTTCAACAACCTGCAGTGTTGCTTCCGGGGTACTATCGCGGGGGGAAACGCCGGTACCGCCGGTGGTTAGAATAAGATCGGCTGCGTCGCTGTCGGCCCAGTCGCTCAATACCTCCACAATCTGCTCGAACTCGTCAGCAATAACAAGGGACTGGACGGTAACCACACCCCGCTGTGCCAGCCAGTCGGACAGCGCCGGCCCGCTTTCGTCCACCCGTTCGCCGCGTGAACCCTTGTCACTCAATGTCAGAATAGCTGCTCTCATATAGTTCTCCTTCAACGGAATTCATCAAAAAAACAGTTCAACACAGAGACACCGAGACACAGAGAAAACAAGAACCTTATCGGGAGAAGCCAAAACAAAAAATCGCCGTTCACCTTCTTTTTCCCTGTCTCTTTTGCCTCTGAAGTTCTCCGTGTCTCTGTGCCTCTGTGTTAATAGGAGGTTTTTTTGTTTTCCGGACCCTTTTCAACATACAAGACACAGTGATGCGGAGAAAATAAGTAACATACCGAAATTTGTCAGGCCCCCAGTGTCTACCGGTTTTAAGTGTATCTTGCCATGGAAATGGATTTATTCCGATGGCAGCAGTATAGCCGCAGTTGCTACGTCTGGTCTATGCGATAATGTGCACTTTTTTTTACACGGTACCACAGGCTCTTACAGATAAAACAACCGGTGGCCGGAAGATGCCGCCATCACGGCAAATAGTGCTTGACAACTGTCTGTATGTACCATAACACTCTGTTATTGAAAGTAATTTTGGTACGTACTCAGTTGGTGTCACGAACAGGGGCTTTTTCATTAGGCCCCGCTTTTCTCTGGCGGTACTGCTCCCATGATTTCCCCCAGTGCGATGTTGTGGCTCACCGTTCACTCTGTATTCTATCGCCGTCGGAAAAATTTTGCTATAGTCGGCGCCGTGTCTGAATATGGAAACATATATCGTGAAAAGCAGTAACGCAAAGGAATCATTCTATGGACCATGATGTAAGGTACGGTATGAGTACCACTGTCACATCTGGTGTAGTGCAGATTACAAGTGGCCGGTCCCCGGTATCAGGCAGAGTGTGAAACGTTTTACCTTCCTGCATACCGTACGGGGCCGGCTGCTGCTTCTGGCTATCGGCATTGAGGTGCTGATGCTGTCAGTGATGGTTGCTAACAGTATCCGTCTACAGCATCAGGCCATGACCGGTCAGGCGCGGTGGCAGGCGGCACAGATGGCACCGGTTCTGATTGCGGCGATAAAAGCGCCCATGGCCCAGCAGGATTATGCGACGGTACAGGCGGTGCTGGATGAAAGCCGGGCGACGGATGGCATCGATTATGTTGTGGTTACCGCCATGGGTGAAAGGCAGGTTGCTGCCAGTGGTCTGGAGGCGGGCCAACCGCTGCCGGCACCAAGTGCGTCATTCTCGATTTTCAACAGGATGCATAAACCGCTCTACAGTGTGGCGGTCAACATTTCCCAAAGCGGACAGCACCTGGGAATTCTCCATTTCGGACTCGATCTTTCAAATATTGCCACGGCACGCTCAGCCCTGTTGACTCAAGGGGTCGGGATTGCACTGCTTGAAATTGCACTCTCCTCCATCATCCTGTTTTTGATAGGGATCTGGCTGACCCGCCACCTTACGACGCTGACCGAAGCCAGCCTGGAAGTCGCTGCCGGGAACCTGACCCCGCAGCCAATGAAGGAAGGGAATGATGATGTGGGGCAGTTGGGGGCGGCTTTCAATATGATGTCGCGGGCCATCGCAGATAGAATCCATGAATTGACCTCTGCCAAAGAGGCTGCCGAGGCGAGCGAAAAAGCGAAACTGGAGAGCGAGGAGCGGCTCAAGCTGGTGCTTGACGGGAGCAACGACGGCATTTGGGATTGGGATATCCAAAGCGGCCGTATCGAAATCAACCGGCGCTGGGCCGAGATGCTGGGGTATGCCCCGGAAGAAATCGGGCACTCTGTTCAGACGTGGTCTGATCTGGTGCACCCGGACGATATGCCGGGGGTTCAGAAAACTCTGCAAGCGCACCTTGACGGCAGTACGCCGCTGTATGAAACGGAACATCGAGTTCGGGCAAAGAACGGCAGCTGGGTCTGGATTCTTGACCGGGGCAAAGTCGTCACCCGTGATGAACAGGGGACCCCGCTTCGGGCGGCAGGTACCCACACGGATATTACGCTCCGCAAAATGGCGGAAGAGCTGCTTCATCAACAGGCCGAACAGCTGGAACTTGAAGTTGTCGACCGTAAACGGGCACAGGAAAGCCTGGCGATAAAGCAGAAACAGTTGGAAAACAGCAACAGCTCGCTGCAGCAGCGGATTGACGCGTCCATTACTGAACTGCGCCAGAAGGATCAGGTGCTGATATCCCAGAGCCGGCAGGCCGCCATGGGGGAAATGATCGGCAACATCGCACACCAGTGGCGCCAGCCTCTTAACGCGCTGGCCATGGTTTTCGGCAATATAAGATCCGCCCATCAGAACGACGAACTTACGACCGAATACATTGAAAAAACCTTTGAAAGCGGAAATCGTCTGATCCAGAAGATGTCAACCACCATCAACGACTTCCGTAATTTTTACCATCCTGATAAAGAGATGAAGGTCTTCCCGGTTCGGGAACAGCTTCATCATG
>Ga0007794_10000328_pt1 | contig 14502 bp, 9 predicted proteins | sample CryBogmetaGMA5M_FD_60365 | JGI IMG/M metagenome (GOLD analysis project Ga0007794, IMG submission 60365) | Freshwater microbial communities from Crystal Bog, Wisconsin, USA - MA5M | ecosystem: Environmental > Aquatic > Freshwater > Lake | place: Crystal Bog, Wisconsin, USA | collected 2009-07-06
CCCTCGGAGATATCCGTCACCTTGGCGGTCAGTTCCTCTTTGGTCCCAGTTCCCGAGGTATAGCGGACGGTCAGGGGGAAATTACATAAATATCTGAGATATTTCCGCCGGTCACTGGCATTGGCACGGGAAAGATTTCGCAGGCGCCGATCGAGTTTCGTCACCGGATAACTGGCCCCCGCTCCATTAACTTCATCATTCTTCATTTAAACAAACCCCCAAAGCAATCTCTTGTCTATAGTTGGGATTATGACACTCGTCTTTCGCGTAATCAAGAATTTTAAGAAATAATCAAGTATTTCCATAGACATTGGATTTACGATGTATTTGAAGGTTTTCTCCGGTCATTCACCCGGAATCTTGATGTAATCCTCTCTGGATTAGTAGATTAAGAGGATATCTCCAAAATATACTTGGACAGGACATCCTGTGAAAAGTAATAATTCAACATGAATTTTTCGCGGGCTCTTTATTCCCGACTTCTGACCCCTGCGGGAATCGGGATTGTTCTTTTCACGGGGGGATGCTCTACCCCGCCGCCGCCACCGACGCCGCAACCTGTGCCGGTGGTCCGGCCTGCACCCGCCGTATCCATCGTGACTGCACCGGGTGGAGCCACGCCGGTACTTCTGGTCCAAGCCACCTCCTCGGCGCCGAACGACAGGGAAAGGGAGTACGCCGAAAAAATCACGCAGCGAATGGCTGAATGGCTCCGGGAGGCCGGAATTCCCATCAAGCTGGTGACGGATGACCAGTTCAGCAAAATCTCCGGAACAGGAGCGAAAGCAGCCCTATTCCCCTACAATCCGAAGCCCGGTCCGGCTCAACTCCAGGCTTGCCGGACGTTTGTAGGGCAAGGAGGCAAGCTGATTGTCCTCTACAGCACCGAACCGCAACTCGCCTCCCTGATGGGCTTGAAACTCGGCGCCTTTAAAAACGCTCCCGGGACGGACATCTGGCGCGCTTTCAGCTTTATCGATGGCGCACCTGCGGGCGTCCCGCCCCGGATTGAACAGAATTCCCGTAATATCATGCCTGCCTTTCCGGCGGAAGCGGGGGCAAAGGTCATCGCCTGGTGGGAAACCACCCCGGGACACCCCCAGCAGAGGGATCCCGCCTGGACCCAATCCAGCCGGGGATTCTGGATGTCCCATGTTTTGCTGGAAGGTGATGCAATCCTTAAGGAACAACTGCTGGTGAGCCTGCTGGGGGCCTGCGACGGGGATCTCTGGAAGGTCGCAGCGGCGCAAACGCTCAATAAAGCCGGCACCCTCAACAAGTACCGCAGCGCCGCCCAAGCCATGGAGTCCATCCGCCAGAGCGCGCGGCGTGGCGGCCAGGAATCCCGCGTCCTGACGCTGCTCACCCGCGCGGAGGCGCTTGAGCGAGACCTCGTCACACTCTACCATCAAGGGGACTACCCCCGCATGCTGACCACGGCCCGCTCAATTGATTCTCTGTTGACCGAGGCGGCCGCACGAACGCAGGTTTCCCAGCCCCGCGAATTCAGGGGGTTGTGGAACCATTCCGGCACCGGCTTTACTCCGGGGAAATGGGATGACACCTGCAGGACACTTGTCCACAACGGCCTCACCGCCATCTTCCCGAATGTCCAGAAACCGTGGGCTGCAGATTACCCCAGCAAACTGATCCCCGCCTCGGATGTCCTGACCCGCCTTGGAGATCAAATGGAGGCCTGCCTTAAAGCAACGCACAACCAGGGGCTTGAAACCCACGCCTGGGTGATTCTCTGGTCACTGGCAGGGGCGCCCGAAACCAGCATCGCCCCGTACCGGAGGGAGGGCCGGCTTCAGGTGACCTCCTCCGGGAAGACCATTAACTGGATGTGTCCCTCGCATCCCGCCAATCGTGCCTTCGAACTTTCAGCCATCCATGAACTGGCCGCCCGGTATCCCAAATTGGACGGAATTCATCTGGATTACATCCGGTATCAGGCATCGGACACCTGCTATTGCGGCGGCTGCAAGGTCCGGTTTACAAAAGCGACCGGAATCCACCCCAGGCAATGGCCTGCCGATGTCCGCTCGGGCCCTCAGGCGGCCGCTTACAGGGAATGGCGCCGTGAGCAGATCACGGGATTCGTTTCCGACACGCGCCGGGACTTGAAACGTCTCAACCCCCGTATGAAGCTCTCTGCTTCAGTCTATCCCCTTTATCCCGGCGTCCGGGATTCCATCGGACAGGATTGGGGGGAATGGGTCAGGCGGGGATTGGTGGATTTCGTGTGTCCCATGAGCTACACCGCCAACCTCGGCAAATACACCGAGTGGTACAGGGCCCAGACCGCCCATCCCGGGGTCCGGGGCAAACTGTATCCCGGCATCGGGGTCACCACCTCGGAATGCCGGCTGAATGCCGTCGAAACCATGGACCAGATTAATACCCTCAGGCGCGAAGGTGCCACAGGGTTCACCCTGTTCGAGGCCAACCCCACCATGGAAAAAGAGATATTGCCCTACCTCGGAATGGGAATAACGGCACCTTGATCAGGGCTTCTTCTCGATCTCCATCGCCTCGACCTCCCGCTTCATGGCCTCAAAACAGTGCGGGCAGAGACCGTGACTGATCAGGGCAAGGGAATGATCGGAGACATATTCGTCGAGCTGCTCCCACAGGTGGTCATCCAGCCGGATCTTGCGACAGCCGGAACACACCGTAAGAAGGCCCGTAATGATCCGCTTCTGCTGGAGGTAGGTGTGGCCGACCGTGATAATGGCGACGATGATGACGCCGATCGTCAGGACACAACCCCGGTAGATGTTCATCTCACTCTCCCGGGCGCTAAACCAGAGTGATGTAATATCCAGCACTTCGTTCGCCCAGATCAAGAGGATCAGCATCAGGAATGCCATCAATTGCCAGAAGGCAACCGATATCATCCCGTCCTTTTCCTGACTCCGTTTCTGTCTTTCCTCGAGAATATCCGCCATATATCCTCCCGCATTACGACAGGGTCCCTCCCGCGAGTCCCCTGCCCGAGAATTATTCGCTTTGCGCTTCAGACTTCGTCTTGGCGTCTTCCGCCCTGGCCTGTTCCTGCATGGCCTTCATGAATGCAGCGGCTGTTTTGCCCGCGTCTTCCGGCGTCATTTCCCGGGCCGGCTTCCCCCCTATCCTCTCCATCTCCTGCTGCCAGGCGCCCATGCCGGCCTGCATCCTCCGGGCGCTACGCTCGGCGCTGAGCGACATCAGCGCCAGGAGTGCCGCGAGGATCCCGAATACCATCCAGGCCTTGTTCGCCGGCAATTTGTGCACTTCCACACTCGCCGTGACAATAAGGTACAACCCCCACGCCAATCCGATCAGGCCGCCGAGGTAAGGGATAATGCCCAGTACCGCCATGATCGGCGAGATCGCGGCAACATAGGCCCCGCACCGGTACGCGGTCTCGTAGGACTCGCCTGATCCCATCAATTTCCAGATCACAAACAGGATGGCCGCACCGATAAACCCGCCAATCACAACAGCCACGGGCGTCATGATGACACTGCTCAGGGCGGCCATGACCGACACCACCGGCCCCACATGCACCAAACCCAAAACGGCCCGTATCACGCCGCTGACCACTCCCAATACCACGGCAAAGACAAGGGGATCGGCAAAGCCGCCAATTTTCGGCATGCCGCGATAAAACTCCACCGGATTCAGAATGACCTTCTTGACGGTCTCCATAATGGTTTCCAGAGGCGATTTCTTCTGCGAGTCCATTCCTGTGACATTGTCCATGGCTGTTCTCCTTATAGTTGCCAGTTACTGGCAGTATGTTGCCACTCGCCCCCCCTCAACGCAACAGGAAAGCGATAACGTCCTCGGCGACGCTGGCCCTCGTCACCCCGGTCTGCTTGCGGGCTGCTTCCTGAGCCTTCCATATCGCGCAGAGCTCCTTGAGTTCGGGTAACACCTTGCGGGCGGCCGGGCCATAGTCCTTCAACAGGGGGAGAATCTCAAGGGTCTGGCTGCCCCAGCCGTTCTGGGTCCTGGCATATTCGATGAACACCGGCAGCCCTTCTGGTATTTTATTCCGGGCCAGGAACTGCAGCGACTTCACGCGAATACCCTGGGCAAACATCTCACCACTGGGAGCGGTATCGCCCGCCACCTTGACAATATCAGGAATCAACGGTTGAAGTTCCCGCAGGGTCAGGTTGTCTATCACGCTGCCCGTGTAGGTCCGGCACAAGCCATCGTCCAGCGTGAGCATTCGCCGGACAACGGGGTAAAGCAAGTCCCGGTCGACTCCCTCCAGTGAGTTGGCGATCAAACCGTCAGAACTCGGAAGCGCATCCCTGTATCCAAGCTTGAACAGCACATAATTGAGATAGCGGCACTGAATGGCGCCGGCATCCTTCTGGTCACCAACCACGGCCATCTTCAACAGCTGGGGCACCGCCTTGCGAGCCGGCTCACCAATCCCCTGGAGGACAAAAGAAGCCTGGATCCGCAGCCAGAGGTCATCATGTGACAGCAGCTTGATCAAGTCATCCGTCGCCGGTGCCGCCCGGGGTCCCAGGTACTGCAACACCTGACATGCCCCGTAACGTGCAGTCATGTCGCTGCCTTTCAAGAGGCCGAGAACCGGGGGAATCACCTCATCACCCCGCCTGGCCAGAACCACGGCAGCCCGCTGGCGCACAATGGGGGACCAGTTGACAAGATCCTTGAGCAGCTGCGCATCGCTCTTCGCCATATAGGAACCCTCCGGCGCGTCCTTCCGGAAGTACCTTCCGCTGTCGAGCACGGCCTTCAACTCGCTGCCGGTCAACCGGTTGGCCTGGTGGGTTCCCTTGCCCGTGATATAGAGCCGCTGATGCGGAACGGCGTAGTGCAGGACGAAAAGCCCCGTCATGTCCCAGCCATAGTTATTCCTGTTGTTGGTCCCGAAACTGCCGTCCCAGCGCCGGGCCATGTCGTAATACCCGCGCAATTCCTTCATGTAGGCCGCCATGGCCTCGGGGCCAGAGCGGTTCGCGCCGAGTGCCCCCCAAAGGTAGCCGAAGAAATTGCCGGTATGACCTTCCTCCTTCTCGTCGTACGCACAAACCGCCAGACGAGAGAAGTACTGCGCATTGGGCTTGTCACCCAGAAAATCAAAGGTCAAGGCGGCCGAACCACTCGTGCCGTTGTTGTCGTGCATGCCGCCGCCGGCCGGATGATCCCCATAGGGAAGGCAGCCTTTGAAGGCATAAAAACCGAAGAACTTGCGCGATTTGGCCACAGCCTGCTTCACGGCCGGATCATCAATCCCGCATTTCTGGGCCAATACCATCGACATCCAGCAGATCAAGCCGGCCTGGTTGACGGCGCCATACCCGCCCAGGGTGCCGTTATTCTCCGGGACGCGCATCCCGTGCCCCCATGTGCCAGCAACCCCCTGCCCCTCGGCTATCCTAGCGGAGAACTCCCGGATGGCCGGCAGCACCGCCTCGTCTTTTGTAGCCAGGTAGTATTCCGTCAGGAACAGGTTGTCATATCCCCATGACCAGGCAAACATGCCTTCTTTCATTTCCAGCTTCAGTCCCGGTTTCCCGATCTTGCGGGCATACTCCCTGACGACATCACGATACTCCGGATTGCCACTGGCCATCAGCGCCAGGGCGTTGAGGTCACCCACAATGCCGCCACCGATTCCGCGCTTCAGGATGTTACGGCAGCCCTGCTCGACGATCAGGCTGGACTTCGCGCACTTGTACGGCGCGGAATCGCTGTAGCGGCCCATCACCTTGATTTGGATCGACACGTCGATTTGACTGCCTGCCCGCCAACACAGCAACTTGAGGAGGCCTTTATTCTCCTCTTTTTCAGCCTCCGTGATGGCCTCGCCAAACGCCCGGAGCGCATCGCCGTCAAACCGCTTCCCGTTCACGCCCACGATCACGTCTTGAAGCGCCAGCACCCCTGATGCCGGCGAATCCTTTTCGATCTCGGTCACCACGATCTGACGTGACTCGGAGGTGTCAAGGCCCCTGGAAAAAATCCACCCCTTGGCGCCAGTCGGCCCCAGGTTCCAACCGGGGGTGGAATCCATTTTATCCCCCCTGGTAATGTCCGGCGGGGGCGGCAACGCGAGGACATCCACCGTCCTCTGCGTTCCATCACGCCAGAAGGTGAGCTTGATCGAGCCTGCCCTGCCGCGAAGCTTGGCCTCTGCCACGGCACTGCGCAATGTCTTTACAGCATAGCCTTCAAACAGTTTTCCATCGACTCCCAGCAGCACGTCGCCCACCTTGAGGATGCTCTCCATGTAGGGACTTTCCTTGACGGCGCTGATATAGATCTGGGTTGAGTCTTTGATTTTATCCCCGCCCTCGTTGGGGATGCCCATGACGGTCCCGTTCAAATGCAGAAACGAGGCTTGCGCCCGGGAGTCGGGCTTGTCACCCTTGGTAAAATCCTTCACCGCCGGGAGATCCGCCTCTGCGGCCACAGCGCGCCCGCACAGTAACAGTAACCCCATCGCGTAAAATAGACGGCGCATCCTCATCCCTCCTTAATTGCCTCGTATGGCAATGATTAATCCCCCTGAAGTCGCGGGCGAAGGCTCCCATCACTTGCCATGCCGGACTTTGCGTCGAAGGAAATTAGACCAAAATGAACCTTCGAATACAATGCCGGATAACAACCGCTCTCCATCGTCACGAAAGGCGCGACAGTAACCACTCCATCCGGAATACCTTCCGCCACGATCTTGACCTCGACGGAGCCGATGGGTTAAGGTCTGGCGCTTGAGTCCAATGATGGACACTGATGTTCAATACGGCAGAATCAATCAACTGGCATGGAAAGGCTACGCGAAATGCAGGCTATGACACACAAGGAAAGAGTCCTGAATGCGCTGAACCGCAAACCGGTCGACCTATTGCCCTGCACAGACGGCCTATGGGGCGAAACCCGCCGCAAATACGAGGTCGAGGGGAAGATGGTCAAGGACGAGGACTTCGTCATCCATTTCGATACGAGCATCCGTTCGGCCGGATGGCTCAACAGCACCGCCAATATTGACATCGTCCCGAAGCTTATCGAAGAGACCGAGGAGACCATCCTGAAACTCGACGGGAACGGCGCCCAGCTCCGCTACTGGAAGAAGCGCTCCGGGACTCCGGAGCATGTTGACTTTGCCGTAAAGGAACGCGCCGCCTGGGAGGAAACCATCAAGCCGCACCTCATCAAGGTCGACCGGAGACGCATCCCCTTCGAATGGTACCGGAACGAGAGGGCCAAGGCGGCCGCCGAGAACCGCGCCTTCTGCTGGGCAGGCGTTGCTCCCTTTGAGCAGATGCATCCCGTATGCGGACATGAATATATGCTCATGGGAATGGCCCTTGACCCCGACTGGGTCAAGGACATGGTCCTGACCTACGCCGACTTCACCATCATGCACCTGGAAACCCTCTTCGCCGAGGAAGGCGCACCTGACTTCTTCTTTTTCTACGAGGATATGGGCTTCAAGGAAAAACCCTTCATGTCGCCGGCCATGTACGAGGAAATCGTGGAGCCCGGCCATAAAAAACTCTTCGACTACGCCCACTCCAAGGGCTGCAAGGTCGTGGTCCACTCCTGCGGCTTTGTCGAACCGCTGGTTCCCGGCCTGATTCGCGCCGGCATGGATTGCCTCCAGGCCATGGAAGTCAAGGCGGGCATGGACCTGCCCCATCTGGCAGAGCTGTTCGGCGACAAGATAAGCTTCTTCGGCGGCATCGACATCCGGATCGTGGCAAGCAATGACCTGAAGAAGATCGACGAGGAATTGAACAGGAAAATCCTGCCGGTGCTGCGAAAAGGCACGGGGTACATCCTGCACTCAGACCACTCGATCCCCCCGGAGGTCGAACACGACACCCTGAAGTACTTCTTCGATCACGGAAGACGGATTACTCAGCGGATATAACGCCGGGAGTCTGCTCTCAACCGAAGTTCATGTACGTGCCCCTGGGGCCTGTCAGGGCATCGTTCCACTTTTTCGGCTTCACGGCACCGATGGTGGCGATCTTCTTGGAGGACATCAGGGAGGGCTTGCCGTCGCGCTCGCGGACCGGCAGCGTCGTGGTGTCGAATTCCTGCTGCTTGATCGCGGCGGTCTCCGGCACGTCGTACTGGACATAGAGCACCGTCACATCCTCGTCGGAGAAGAACAAAATCTGCGCGCCGCGGGAAATGCAGCGGTATTCACGGTTGGTGATCGCATTGCTCGTGAATTTCCGGATCTGCGTGAACCCGTCCTCGTTGTACACCACCGTCAGCACCCGTTCCCGGTCCAGTTTGGAGCAATGGATCAGCGAGGCATCCACAAACAGTTTCTCGGGTGGCGACACCACCTTGTACCGCCCGTCCTTCCACACCAGCAGAAGCTTGTCGAGAGAGGAGCACTCGAACAGCGGCTCCCCCGCGATCTTGAACCCCAGGTAGCCCTTCGCCCGATCCAGGTTGATTTTCAGTTCCGATGCGGTCAGTTCGCGGACGCCGACCGCCTGGAAGGCCTCGATCTTCGTCCGCCGCGGAAAGGCCGGCCCGTATTTCTTCTGGAGCTGCCGGAGATACCGGACCGCATAGCCGGTCAAATTGGCCAGGTTCTCGCGGGATTCGGCCAGCTCGACCCGGAGCGACTCCATATCGGTCTGGTTCTTCGCCAGGTCAAACCGGGAGATGCGCCGGATGGGGACGCCCAGCAGCATCTCCATGTCGCCGTGGGTGATCTCGCGCTGCAGCATCGCCAGGAACGGCTCCAGCCCCGCCCGCACCGCCTGCTCCACCTCGTCCAGGGACTGGCAGGTCTCGATGGCCTTATAGAGCCGGTTCTCAACGAAGATCTGGACCAGCGTCTTACGGTGGAGTTCTTCGGTCAGCCGCTTCTGCTGGACCTTCAGCCGGCGCGTCAGCAGCTTCAGCAGCCGCTCGGTGTTGTGGCGGAGCACTTCCTCGACGTCCATCTCTGCAGGCCGGCCGTCGCGGATGACCATGATCCGGCTGGCCACCTGCGCCTCGCACTGGGTGAAGGCATACAGCGCCTCCACCGCCCGCGCGGCGCTTTCCTCGGCCTGGAGCTGGATCTCGACCTCCACCTGTTCGGCCGTGTAGTCGTTGATGCTCCTGAGCTTGACCTTCCCCTTGCGCCCCGCCTCCTCGATGGAGGCGATGAGGGAATCGGTGGTGGCACCAAAGGGCACCTCCCGCACCACCAGTGTCTGGGCGTCGCGGATCTCGATGCGGGCCCGGACCCTGACCGATCCCTTTCCTTTTTCGTATCCGGCCACATCCATCAGTCCGCCCTGCTGGAAATCGGGAAAGACCTCAAAGGACTTCTTCTGGAGAATCGCCACCTGCGCCTCGAGCAGTTCGTTGAAATTATGGGGCAGGATGCGGGTGGACAATCCCACGGCAATGCCGTCGGCCCCGAGGAGCAGCAGCAGGGGAATTCGCGCCGGGAGCGTCACCGGCTCCTCCTTGCGCCCGTCATAGGAAGGCACTGTGTCCGTCAGGTCCGGATCAAAGATTTCGTCCCGGGCCAGCGCCGTCAGTCGGCATTCAATATACCGGGCCGCCGCCGCGGGATCCCCGGTGAGCAGATTGCCGAAATTTCCCTGCCCCTCGATGAGATACTGCTTGTTCGCCAGGGTCACCAGGGCATCCCCGATGGAGGCGTCCCCGTGGGGATGGAACTGCATGCTGTAGCCCACGATGTTGGCAACCTTGATGAACTTGCCGTCGTCATTCACGAACAGCGAGTGGAGGATGCGGCGCTGGACCGGCTTCAGGCCGTCGTCAACGTCAGGGATGGCACGGTCGCGGATGACGTAGGAGGCGTACTTCAGGAAGTTGTCGTTCACCAGGTGTTTCAGGGGCCCCTCGGCGACAGCGGCGATGTCGCGGACCACAAGACGGCCCTTGGCCTCCGCCCGGTCACCCGGCACCGTCGGAGTCAACAACTCATCGCCATTAAAAAGTTCCGTTTGCTCACTCATCGGCGGCCACCACCAGGTTGTCCATGATATACTGCCTGCGTTCCGGCGTGTTGCGCCCCATGTAGAACCCCAGGATGGCGGGGATGCTGTGCCGGTTCTCAACCTCCACCGGCGTCAGCCGCATGCCCGGCCCGATAAACTGCTTGAACTCACCCGGCGAAATCTCACCCAACCCCTTGAACCGGGTCACCTCGGCCCCGCGCCCGATCTCCTTCATGCTCGTGTCGCGCTCCGCCTCGGAATAACAGTACACGGTCCGCTTCGCGTTCCGCACCCGGAACAGCGGTGTCTCCAGGATGTAAACATGCCCCCCGTGGACGATCGGCTCGAAGAACCGGAGGAAGAAGGTCAGCAGCAGGTTCCGGATGTGCAGGCCGTCCACATCGGCATCCGTGGCCAGGATGACCTTGTTGTAGCGGAGGCGCTCGGGCGACTCCTCCACATCGAGGCTGCGCATGAGGTTGTAGAGCTCCTCGTTCTTGTACATCACGTCGCGGTTCAGGTCACAGGTGTTGAGCGGCTTGCCGCGCAGGGTGAAGACCGCCTGGGTGGCCACGTCGCGGGTGCTGGTGATCGAACCCGCCGCCGACTGGCCCTCGGTAATGAACAGCATGGACTCCGCCCCGGTGCCGGCCTTGCCGTCGAAGTGGATCTTGCAGTCCTTGAGCTGGGGCACCCGGATCGAGGTGGCCCGGGACCGCTCGCGGGCCATCTTCTTGATGGACTGCAGCTCCTTGCGCAGCTTGACGGTTTCCTCGATCTTGAGCAGGGCTTTCTCCGCCGCCTTCGGGGCCCGGTGCAGCAGATCGACCACCACCTCGCGGACTTGCTGGACCAGATCACTCCGGATCTCGGTGTTGCCCAGCTTGTTCTTGGTCTGCGACTCGAATACCGGCTCCTTCAGGCGGATGGCAATCGCACCCGCCATCCCCTCGCGGACATCGTCGCCCTCGAACTTGCCCTTGGAGTACTCGTTGAACGCCTTGACAATGCCCTCCCGGAACGCGCTCAGGTGGATGCCGCCGTCACTGGTGTACTGGCCGTTCACAAAGGAGAGGAACGTTTCCTCAAAACGGTTGGTATGGGTAAAGGCCAGCTCCAGGGTCTTGGAGCGGTGATGCAGGACGGGGTACAGCGCCTCGTCGCCCACCTCGTCCTCCACCAGGTCCTTCAGGCCGTCCCTGGAAAAATAAACCGTCCCGTTCAGTTCGATTTTCAGCCCGGCATTGAGGAAGGTGTAGAGCTGGATACGCCGCTTGAGATGATCGGCAATAAACGACACCGTGCCGAAGATCGTCGGATCCGGCTCAAAGACGACCAGCGTGCCGTCCGGCTCGTCGGTCTTCCCCTTCGACTCGTTGGTGATCTTGCCCCGCTTGAATTCCGCGGCGGCGAATTCCCCGTTGCGGTGGCTGCGGACCATGAAGGCCGAGGAAAGGGCGTTCACCGCCTTGGTGCCCACCCCGTTCAGGCCCACGCTGAATTGAAAGACCTCGTCATTGTACTTGGCCCCGGTGTTGATACGCGAGACGCATTCGACAACCTTGCCCAGCGGGATGCCGCGGCCGAAATCCCGCACCGTGACCCTGGCCCCCTCCACCGCGACCGTCACCCGGTCCCCGTAGCCCATGATGAACTCATCAATGGCGTTATCCACCACTTCCTTGACCAGGACATAGATCCCGTCATCGTAATGGGACCCGTCGCCGACACGGCCGATATACATGCCGGTCCGCTTGCGGATATGCTCCAGGGAGGAGAGCGTCTTGATCTTGCTCTCGTCGTAATTATGTTTCTTTGCGGCACTCATGGGTCAAAGGGCGCGCATTGTACTCATTTGGGGAAGGAATAAAGCAAAATAATACGCTTTCTCTTCTCCGCGTTCTTTGCGAACTTTCTTCAATTCGTGTTACCTAGTGCAGTGTCTCTCAAATGGCTATACATAATACAGATCACCACCCGCTTCGCTGGAGGCACAGAGACACAGAGAAGACAAGAAAGAGAAACACAAATGTGTCGCGCATTTTACGTCTGCCGGGTACAGCAGCCGCAAAATGCGCGACACGGTTTCCTGGAGAGGGAAACAGCCAGGGGGAGGAGAGGTCCAGGATGTGCAACCCCTCCTCTTTCTCATTGAATGACTCCCAGAGGGGTTGCGGGAATTTAAGGCGGGGTACTCGCCGCCTTCAATTCCCGCAACATTTTGACGAAGCAGGGTATTCTCTGTGCCTCTGTGTCTCGAGCGAAGCGGGTGGTGAATCTTCCCGGCTTGAGGCGAATGAAATGAACACCAATTCATGAGACAGCACACTAGGGAGAGCACTATGCATCAGACAGCCTTGGTCACTGGAGCCTCAAGCGGCATTGGTCTTGAAATCGTCCGTCAGCTTTGCGAACGGGGCCTGCGGGTATTCGCCACCGGCCGGGATACCGGGCGACTGGCCGCACTCCGCCAGGAGACCGGTTGTTTTGTCGAAGCGTTTGACCTCGCCGAACCTTTGGCGCCGGCCGCGCTCTACGCTTCCGCCAAGCGGGCGTTTGGCTCCGCGCCTGAGGTCCTGATCAACAATGCCGGCTTCAACCGCCGCAAGGCCCCGGTCGCCGAACTCACCGCGGCGGACTATGACGGGCATATGGCCGTCAACTTCCGGGCCGCCGCGCTGCTCTGCGGCGAGGCCATGCGCGACATGATCCCCCGGAAATCCGGCCACATCATCAATGTCGCCAGCACCGTTGTCTGGCACATGGGCGAAAATTACAGCGCCTATTGCGCCTCCAAGTGCGCCCTGCACGGCTTCACCGTCACCCTGACCAGGGAAGCCCGGCCGCACGGGATTAAGGTCACCTGCGTCTACCCCGGCGGAACGGACACCCCCTTCCGCACCGTGGAACGCCCCGACTACCTCCGGCCCGAAAGCGCGGCCCGCATGATCGTCGACACCCTGTTCGCCCCCGACGACGTCGTCGTCCACCAACTCACCTTCCGCCCGCTCGTCGAGACGAATTTCTAACTGGCATCATTGGACTCGTCATGATCCCGGCTGCTGCGCTTGACTTTCACGCCTGAATTTATTAATGAGTGAGCGCTTACTTATTCAGGAAAAGAGAAAACGATCATGGCTCGACCGAAATCCATCCAGACGGACACGATCCTGGAGGCCGCGCGCAAGGTGTTCATGCGCGACGGCTACCAGGCCGGCACCGCCCGCATCGCCCGCGAGGCCGGCGTCTCCGAGGGCTCGCTCTTCAAGCATTTCAAGAGCAAGGCGAACCTGTTCCTGGCCGCCATGGAGGTGGAGGCGGGGGTGACAGCGTGGGAAGAACGCCTGATGGCTGGCATCGGCCAGCGGGATCCCCGTAAAGCACTTGAATCGGCCGGCATACAACTGCTTGAACAGCTCCGCCTGACACTGCCGCGGCTGATGATGATCAACGCCAGCGGCGTGACGATCCCCAATCACAACCTCCCCGGCGAAGTCCCCCACCCGGTCCAGAAGATGGATGTCCTGTGCCGTTATTTCACGGCGGAAATCCGGGCGGGGCGCCTCTCCATGGCCTCCCCGCGCATCCAGGCACACATCTTTCTCGGGGCGCTCGCCCACTACGCCTGGTGCGAAACCCTGTTCAGCTACCGTTCCGCCACCCCGGCGGCTTATGTGAAAACCCTGGTGGATACGATATTAAAGGCATCCCTGGTGAAATCGCGCAGGGGCTCACGGACAGCCGGGACGACAAGGTCTTCAAGGAAGAAAAACCATGAATAGAAACAGTCTCAATCATTACTCAGTAGTCCTTTTCTCCCTTCTTTTGGCGGGCTGCGTGCAGGCGCCCCCCCCGGCCTCCCGCACCGAGTCCTGGACCCCGCCCTCGGACAGCCGGAAGCCCGACACCGTATGGCAGGGCCTTCGCGCCCAGGCCCCCGACCTGACCAAACCGCTCTCCCTGCCCGCCATCGCTGATATCGCCCTGAAGAACAATGCAGCCACCAGCAAGGCCTGGAATGAAGCCCGGGCGGCCTCCGAGCAGGTCCGCTATGCCGAGGGCTACTTCATGCCCAGCGTGACGGCAGGCGTCGGAGTGAACCGATCCGTCACGGCGGCGCATCCCGACAGTTATGACCAGAACACCATGAGCTATGGGCCCGGACTGCAGTTGAGTTACCTGATCTGCAACTTCGGGGGCGGACGCAATGCGGCGGTGGAGCAGGCGCTCCAGACGGTCTATGCCGCAAACTTCTCCTTCAACCGCACCATCCAGGACACCCTGCTGAATTCGGAAATTGCCTACTACACGGTGATCAGCGCCCAGGCGGGCGTGGAGGCCGCCGCCACCAACGCCCTGGACGCCAAGGCGATCCTCGACGCCGCCACGACGCGGCGCGATGCGGGACTCGGCGTCGACCTCGACGTGCTCCAGGCCCAGACCGCGCACGACCAGTCGCTCTACACCCTCGCCGGTGCCCAGGGCCAGTTGCAGATTGCACAGGGACTGCTCGCCCAGACGATGGGACTCCCCGCCGACACCC
>Ga0007794_10000330_pt1 | contig 14464 bp, 12 predicted proteins | sample CryBogmetaGMA5M_FD_60365 | JGI IMG/M metagenome (GOLD analysis project Ga0007794, IMG submission 60365) | Freshwater microbial communities from Crystal Bog, Wisconsin, USA - MA5M | ecosystem: Environmental > Aquatic > Freshwater > Lake | place: Crystal Bog, Wisconsin, USA | collected 2009-07-06
CCCCCAGAATCTGTCGGCAGCGTCCGGACAAGAACACCCGGCCCGAGGGCAACTCCCGCTCCCAGTAGCCATCATAGCTTCCTTCCATCACGCGGGTAAGTCGTCCTTCGCTTTCGCTTAAGGCTGCCGTGCGTTCATCGATCCGTTTCTCCAGTTGTTTCTTGGCTGACTTCTGTTCATCGATATCGATCAAGAAGCCCACAACCCCCACGATGCGAGGCCCCACCCGGAACGGGGTCACAATACTTTGAAACCAGCGTTTCCGCCCTTTAACGTCTAACTCCGTCTCTTCACGGACCGTGTGCCCCGTCAGTGCACGCCGGTTAGCGGCCTTCCATGCCGTGATGAAGGCGGGAGGGACTCCGCTCGTCTCCGGAGTTTTTCCGATTTGGTCACCGCAAAGGCGAACACTCTCCGCATTCTGGAAAACCAGGCGCCCGGTCCGATCTCGCGCCCACACCAGAAAAGGCGCTTTGTCAAATGCCTGCTGAAGGGCAGACAAGTGAAAGGTCAACTTATCCACATCAACCCCGTTCCGGGCGAACCTCGTGATGGGCTTCAATTTCATGATAAGACTTTATAGACTTTTGTCAGGTCAAACTCAAGCGCCACACTCGAGTCATTTCTGGCAGCTCGGGCAGAGGTGGGTTCCTCTTTGTCCTACGACAACGCGGATGATCGTATGGGCGCAACGGGGACAGGGAAGTCCTGTGCGGCGGAAAACAGCCAGCGCATCGGCGTTACGCCCGCGCCGGCCCGCCACGCTGTAGAAATTCGCCTGCCCCGTCCCGAGCGTGGTCCCACAGTTCTCCACGGCACGGCGCAACACCTCTCGAATGGCCTGGTACAGACACCGAATCTCGATATTGGTGAGGGTGTTGGCACAACGCTCGGGATGAATCCCGGCCCGCCACAGTGATTCATCCACATAGATATTACCCAGCCCCGCCACCAGGGTCTGATCCAACAGCAGGGGCTTGATCATGCGGGTCCGCCCTTCCATGCGGCGCCGAAACAGGTTTTCACGGAAGGAATCATCCAGAGGTTCCGGACCGAGAGCCTCCAAGCCTTCTTCTGCCGAGTCAACGAGACGGAAGCGTCCGAATTTCCTGGTATCGTTGAAAAACAGGCGGCGGCCGTCGGCCAGCGTGATGATAACATGGTCATGCTTGCCGGGCACCTCGTCCCGCACGGCAAACCGGAATTTACCGGTCATGCGCAGATGAATCTGCAGATGGCGCCCGTCATCGAACGAGAGAATGATATATTTTCCCCGCCTGGACAGGCTGTCTATCTTGCGTCCGCGAAGGCGGCTGGCCAGACGGGCCGGAGAACAGCCCGACACCGTCCGCGCCCACCGCACCTGAACATCGCGGATGACGGAATTTTCGAGGCCATGCGCCCTCAGATCGCGGACCACCGTTTCGACTTCAGGGAGTTCGGGCATAGGATACCCTCAGTCCAGAACCAGGCCGTACGCAGCGGCATTGAAGTCAGCCAAATCGGGAAGAATCTCGGCGGCGCCGCTCAAATCCTGGAAGGAATAGGGGCTGCGCCGCAGGGCGATGCAACGCATACCGGCAGCCACGGCCGCGCGGACTCCGGCGGCTGAATCCTCAAACACCAGGCAGTCCTGAGGCGGGACACCAAAGCGCTCGGCGGCCATAAGAAAACAGGCCGGATCCGGCTTGCCGCGGGGGTAATCCTCACTGGCGAGAGTGAAGCGCAACCGCTCGCCCACCCCCATCAGCATGATGGCTTCATCCACCTGCCGGCGTGTCGAGCCGGAAACGATGGCGACCGGGTGGCGTTGCCCGATTTTTTCCAGCAGCCGGATGGATCCCGGGATGCGGATATCCGTGGTCCCGCGCAACACCTGATAATGCCCGATGCTCTCACGCTCAATCGTCGCGATATCCTCCCGGATCGAGGGATAATCCGCTCGCAACCGGGCCACAATCTCGCTCCAGGCCCGGCCGACCACAACCCCGCAGACATAGTCATTCGTCACTGGCAGACCGCGGGCGGCTACCATCCTCTCGATGGCCCGGCACCAAAGCCCTTCCGAGTCAATCAGCGTTCCATCCAAATCAAATATGAAAGCCCTGAACATGGTTAATAATTATACAGGGAAGGGAAGAAAGGGCAAGGAAGAGGGATTGGTTGGCAGTTTCTCCTCGCCTTCCCCACCATTCGTGGCTATTTTGATCCCGTGTCAGGGCTACACGTCTCTAATAAGCAACAGGAGGTCGCGCTATGAAAACACTGGCAATGACGGGATTGGTAGGCGGATTATTGGCATGGTCGGGACTTCAGGCTGGCGCCGGAAACTGGACCGGCAATCTTCAGGCTGGCGCCGGGTATTGGGCAGGCGAGACCACCTATTCCATTGGCGGAAGCGCATGGACCCCTGAAACCCGTTCGGTAGAACTCCCCGATAAGATCAGTGAACTAACCTTCCCTTATGATGTTCCCCTTGGAACTGTGGGCGGCAACATGACCTACCAGGGACGGATTGAACTGCATGGCCAGATAACGGCCAACCTCTCCGATCCTTCCACGAAAATGACGGATTCCGACTGGGGCGTTTTCTCAGATAACACCGATAGCCTGGATATCTATTCTGAATCCGATGTCACATTAAGCGCTTTCTCGGCCGATGTCGGGGCACGCTACTGGTTCCTGAATACGGCCTCCACCAACCGGGTGGTCTGGTCGCTGGGAATCGGCCCCAGCCTTTACTATCAGAAAAGTGACTGGACGGTGAGCAACGTGGATGAGTGGTCCCCTTCCCAACCCCGGCTTGGCCATCAATACGAGGCCGGCAAGGCCGCCACCTACTCCGCCACGACCGTGATGCCCTACCTGGATTTCTGCGCCATGCTGAAATTCAAGAAACTCAGCGGCCGCCTCGGCGTCGGTATCGGTCCCGCGCTGGTGCAGGACGAAGATGACCACCTTCTCCGGCAGAAACGCGCAAGCGCCGATCTGGCCGGGGTTGGCGTCAAAGGTTCGTTCGAGGCGCGGTATGACATCACCCGCCACCTCTTCACCCAGGCCAGACTTGCCGCCCTCGTTGTCAGCGCCGAGGGGACACAGACCCAGGAGGGGTATGGCGGAGACATGACAGGGTTCTATGCCGAAATTGACGAGACCTACCAGTCAACGTCGATTTCCGGAGACCTGTCCATCGGGTACGCGTTCTAGATACCGGATTGTCGCCCTGTGTCGAACCAGTCGATGGCGTCCTTGAGGACATCGAAAACGTCTTCAGGGAAGAAGTGGGCGCCATCGTAGGCGTGCATCTTGACCGGCAAGCCGGCTTTCTTGAGATAGGCTTCGGCGGTCCGGGCACTCTCCAGCGTCACAGCCTTGTCCTTGTCGCCATTCACAAGGAAAAATGGAACTTTCGGAGAACCAACCGGGGCATTATCGGCCGGCAGCAAGTCGCCCGGCAAAGCGCCACTGAAAGGGACAACCCCGACGAACATCCCCGGCTCCCGGAATGCCACCCGGTAACACATGAAGGCACCGGATGAAAACCCCGTCAGGATAACTCGGCGGGGGTCGACTCCTTTCAGGCTCCGGATGGTCTCGATAACGCCATCCACGTCCTTCGCGGCATCCCAGTCATGGCCCGGGCGCCTCCCCGCAGGCGCGCCCATCACCTTGCTGCCGCGCGGGTAGAGGACTGAACATTGCCAGGCCTCGACCAGCGGGGCAAAAACTTTTTCACAGTCTTCCGGCGAACTCCCCGACCCGTGCATGAACACAATCAGCGCGGTCTTCCGGTCCGGGGCCATTCCCGCCGGACGCAAAAAGAGGGGGCCTGTCCCAGCCGGCACAGGGGCGATCGCGGGGTTTGTAGAGATCCAGTCAACACCTTCCTTGATGATCCCCAGAACGTCATCCGGCAGGGCATGCTCCCCCCCATGGGTTTTCATCATAGCCGGGAAGCCGTTCGCCTTCAAATAATCCAGCGCCTTCTGGCCGCGGGCGGGAGGCGAGAACCAGTCATTGGTACCGTGGGCAAGAAAGAAAGGGATCTTCGGTGTCGCGGAACGGACAGCGGCTTCATCCAGATTCTTCAGGGGAATGTCGCCGTTCATCACAATGACCCCGGTAAAGACTTCCGGATGCTTCAGCGCAACCTGATACGCCATAAAGGCCCCCGCCGAGAATCCAATCAGGAACACGGCCTTGGGGTTGACACCCCGGGCCGCCTTGATGTTATTGATGATGGTGGCTTCATCGACGTTGCCGTTCCAGTCATACACCGGCATACCGCCCTCCTTGATCCCCAGCTTGGTGCTTCCACAGGGCAGGAGCAGCGCGCATTTCCAGGAATCAACCAGCGGCTTGAAGAACGGAGCGCTCTCCGCCGGAGAGCTGTTCTTGCAGTGGAGATAAACAAACAACGGCAGCTTCGCATCAGCCGGTTTGTCGGAAGGACGCAACATCAGGGGGGCCGCATCGGGCACCTTGGCGATATCCGCCGGAGTGGAGGAAACAGGCAGTCCCGCAACCCCGGTCAACTCCAATCCCAGAAAACACACCGCGAAAACATAAAACATGAATTTCATGATCTCTCTCCTTTGGCTGTTAGGTACTCAACAATCATGCACCTGTCAAACCATGATTTCCCGCAACGAGGCTTCCGCTTTTCTTGACCTCGTTCCCCGAAGGCATTACCGTGCCGGAACCATCTATGTTCATCCTGTCCATATTCTGGTTTTGTCTGGTCGCGGCGGCGGCGCTGACGCTGACCGGCTCCATACTCCGCGCCCTGTGGCCGCGGATCAGCCAGACGCCGGCATGGACCCGCGCACTCCTCCTGCTCACCCTCGCCGCGGCCGCCTTGCTCCTGTTGCGGCCGCATGAGGACACCTTCACGGGACTGGACACCTCCTGCTACCGCCTGATGGGCCGTTCCTTCACCGCAGGGCGCGGATTGCAGGAGGTGGATCAAACCCTATTGAGCCTGCCCCCCGCCCAGAGGCGGGCTGTGCTGCTGGAATACACGCACTTGGGGCGCGACACACGGGACCGGTCGTTCCAGGTCACCTCCCTTAAAACCTGCACCACGCAACCGTATTTCTATCCGTTCCTCCCCCTCGCTGCCACGGGCCTCGAAATTGCAACCCGCTGGATAAGTGGCGACATGTTTATCCCTCTCATGGGACTGCTCTTCTTTGCCGCCATCCTCTGCACCGGAACGGCGCTCGGGAAGCACTACGGCCTGCTGGCGGCAGTCGCCCTCCTGATCGGCACCCCCCTGCCCGCCTACCTGCTACGCGGCTACTACGCCGAGGGAGTGGGCGCCGTGCTCGCACTCCTGGTCCTGCTGGGCCGGTCGCTACCGGACCGGACTCCGACCTTCCGGCTCATTGCGCCGTTTGTTCTCGGTCTGGCCGTTTGTTTCCACCCCGTGATCGTGGCCCTGTCCCTGCCCGCGCTCGCCCTGCTCCTTGTTGATCCAGCCCTCACGAAACGGGGCCTATTGTTGAGTCTTACCGGGTTCATTGCCGGCGCACTCCCCCTTCTCCCAATGACCCTGTGGGTATGCCAGCCCTACGGCGATATCGCAAGCTGGAGCGGCCTCCTGCACGCGCTCTCCGTGGCAGATGTCCACCGGCTTCTCGCCGTCTTTATTGTTGTCTTCGCCACGGCGATCGGGGTTATCCTACTGGGAACCACCTCTTTGAAGAAACGCCTCTCGGACCGCTGCGCCTCACTTCTGAATAACCCCGCCGTCTTTTTACCGATCATGCTTTTCGCGCTCATTCCTTTTGCAATTCCAGCTTCGCTCTGGCCCGGGAAACACCTGATCGGGACGGGGCTTCATGAATATTGGGATGGGATCCGGGCAGGTTACGGAGTTCTGCTCGCCATCGGGATCAGTTCCGCCTTCTTCCCGTCCAACCCGCCCATCTCGCGCGCCCTCCTGATCCTCACAGTGATGCTCTCGCCCCTGTTCTTCTATCTCAAGGGATTTGAGATGATGGGGCTATGGAGCCAGCGGCGCCTGCTCCCCCTCTCGCTACTGGTCATCGTTGCCCTGACCCCGGCGCTGGCGGCGTTCTGCGGCGGACTGGCGCGCCGCCGGGGGCCCCTCGCCGCCGCCGGACTGACCGCTCTCCTGCTGGGGGCCGCGGCGATCAATCCTATCCGCTGGCCGGCCCCCTATCTGACCTGCCATGAGAAAGGCGCCACCCAGTGGGTCGCCTCCGTGGCTGGAAAAATCGGGGCACGTCTGGCATTCTTCGACTACTATCCCTACGGTGTCCCTTTTTCGCTCATCCCCGGTTGCCGCGCGATCGGGCTCAGCGAATTCGGGGGCCCAGCCCTGCCGGGGTTGGCACACTGGCTTTCCACGCAGGCTACCCGTGAAGACGTGCTGGTCGTCACCGCCTACAGCAATCCCGGACTGGAGGACGGCATGGTCCTCACCGAGCGATCCCATGAAACGCTATCCATGAAGCGGGTGGTGAGCAAGACCGCCCTGCCCGCGGAAACACAGGACCGGGTCATCGACATGACCATTCTGGAAGCGCGCCCGATCAGCCAAGACAGCCTGCTGGCGGTGCACAAGATCCTCGATGACGGGCCGCTGGCGCTGCGTGGCCCGTGGGGATGCAGCAGCCCCATCCAAAGCACGGCGGGATTGTTGCCCGCCCGGTGGAGCCGGGAAGGCAGCCGGATCGTGGGACCGGTTCCGAAGCCCGGCCAATCGGTACGCATCGCCCTGGACGCCGCGGCCTCACGGGATGATGGCGTGGACGGACAAATTCTTTTCATTCACCCCCCTTGGGGAGGCCCCCCGCTGCCACTGGCGGTCAAGAACGACCTGACGCATGCAGAGGGAACCCTCATGCGCCCCATGGCTGCCACCACCAACCTGCCCCCAACCGGGCTTTACAAGATCAAGGCCGATAAACCCTATGACCCCGCCAAAGCCGGCATCCGCGGCTACGACAGGAACCTCGGCGCCCGCATTCACTCCATCAGCATGGAAACACAGCGCTGAGGATGGGGCGCTGAGGGTTCAGGACTGACTAAAACAGGATGGACAACAGGGGCGGCGTGCCGTTACATTTCACGGTCATTTTCAAAGGACAAAGGAGCATCATGAGCCTCAAGACTGAAGACATTCTGACGTACCACCTGGGCGGAAAAATCGGCATGCGCACGACCAAGAAACTGACCGGCCCGGCCGACCTCTCGCTTGCCTACACTCCTGGAGTTGCCGTCCCTGTGAAGGAAATCGCCCGCGACCGGGAGAATCTTTTCCGCTACACGGCCAAGAACAACCTTGTCGCCGTTGTCTCCGACGGCACCGCCATCCTCGGGCTCGGCGATCTCGGCGCCGAGGCCAGCATCCCTGTCATGGAGGGCAAAGCTGTGCTCTTCAAGGCGTTCGGCGATGTGGACGGCTGGTCCGTCCCCGTGAACCATTGCCGCATGGACGGCAAAAACACCGGCAAGACCGATCCCCGCCGCGTGATCGAGACCGTGATGGCGATCGCCCCGATGTACGGCGGGATCAACCTGGAGGACATCGCCGCCCCCGCCTGCTTCGAAATCGAGGATCAGCTTGACGCCATGCTTGATATCCCGGTGTTCCACGACGACCAGTGGGGCACGGCCGTGATCACGCTGGCCGCCGCCATGAACTACTGCCGTCTTTCCGAGCGGTCCCTCGGCGAACTCAAGATCGTCATCAACGGGGCCGGCGCCGCCGGCATGCGCATCTGCGAAATGCTCAAGGCCGCGGGCGCACGCACCGTTATGCTGTGCGACACCAAGGGGGTCATCCGTCCCGACCGCGCCGATCTCTCGGGCAAGAAGAAGGAACACGCGTTCAAGACCACCGACAGCACCCTCTCCGATGCCATGAAGGGCGCCCACATGTTCATCGGCGTCTCGGCGGCCAACTGCTTGAAACCCGCCGATGTGCTGGCCATGGCCCATCACCCGGCGATCTTTGCGATGGCGAACCCGGATCCCGAAATCCGGCCAGAGGACGTCGCCGCCACGCTGGGCCAAAAACCGTATGTCATGGCCACCGGCCGCTCGGACTACCCGAATCAGGTGAACAATGTACTGGGCTTCCCCTTCATCTTCCGGGGCGCACTCGACGTGCGGGCCCGCACCATCAGCCTGCCCATGAAGGTCGCCGCAGCCGAGGCACTGGCCGCCCTCGCCCGGCAACCCGTGCCGGCGGAAGTCACGCGCCTCTACGGAACCGATCTGGCGTTCGGCCCGGGCTATATCATCCCCAAACCCTTCGACCGCCGGCTGTTCGTTGAAATTCCCGCCGCGGTCGCGCAGGCCGCCGTCGCCTCGGGCGCCGCCCCCAAGTGCGATCTGTCGGGGTACCGCGCGACTCTGCAGGAGCGGGACCGCACCCGCAACTTCCTCGGCGCATGAGTATTCCGCTCACACTGAACATTGGCCCGATTGTACTGGAGACCCCGGTTCTCTTCGCCCCGCTGGCGGGCTACTCGGACCTTGCGTTCCGCCTCGGTATCCGGCGGCTCGGCGGTGTCGGGCTCGCCTACACCGAAATGCTCAGCCCCTCCAGCCTGCTGATGAACAAGGCCAAACGGCTCAATTCCCTGCTGGCGACAGCGGAGGAGGATAATCCCCTGGGTTATCAAATCTACGGCACAAACGCCGAGACCCTGGCCCGGGCCGCCGTCCTGCTTGAAAGCCGGGGCGCGAAGCTGGTGGATATCAACATGGGCTGTCCCCAGCGGAAGATTTCCCACCATGGCGCGGGGGCGGGTCTGCTGCGCAATCCCGCGGAAGCGGTCCGGATCGCCGCCACGGTGGTGAAATCCGTCTCCATCCCCGTCACGGTCAAACTCCGGCTGGGCTGGGACCTGCAGAACCGCGTGGCCCACGAGATGGTCCCGGCGCTGGAAGATGCGGGGGTAGCGGCTCTGACGATCCATGGGCGGACCCGGTGCCAGGGCTACACCGGCAAGGCTGATCTGGAGGAAATCCGCAAGGTGGTCAAGGCTGCCCGCCGGGTCCCGGTGATCGGGAACGGGGATATCACCTCACCCGCCGCCGCCCGAACGATGTTCAACGACACCGGTTGCGCGGCCATCATGATCGGGCGCGGCCCCCTGAAGAACCCGTGGCTGGCCCGGGACATCTGGAATGACCTGCAAGGCGCCCCGGCGGCCCCCGCGCCCACCCGCGAAGAATGGGTGCAATTTGCGCTGGATCATTTCGACCGGATGGTGGAACTGTACAACCCGACGGGAGCAACCCTGCTCTTCCGGAAGTGGATCCCGCAATACCTGCGCCGCCTGCTTTCCGGGCGCCAGCACCTGGTGACGATGATGATGATCCAGGATGCCACCCTCATGCGAAATGCCATCGAGGAACTCTTCGCGATCCGCCCGCTTGAGGCGCCGCCCAAACTCGAGGCCGACCCGGAGCCGACTGGGGAATCCTTTTCCCCCGGGGAAGAATAGAACACGGAGCCGTCAAAAAAGAAAAAGCGCGAAGAGTTTACTCTTCGCGCCTTTCAGAACCCCGGGGCTGAAATCAGCCCTTCACAATCTTATTCGACCGGATGCACGCGGTGCATACCGTCTTGCGCTTGACGCCGCCGTTTTCCATGACGCGGATCCGCTGCAGATTGGGAAGAAACTTCCGGCGGGTAATGCCGGTGGTATGCAAACCGATACCGCCCTTGGCCTTGGCCAAACCATGACGCACAATACGGTTGCCAGTGCTCACCGTCTTTTTACAAACTTCACATTCCCTGCCCATCGCTCATCTCCTTGAATTGATAGGGCGCAAATAATAGGTATCCACCCGCCCGGGCGCAAGCTAAAAAGAGGGGCCATTCCCGGCAGGGATAAAAACCTCCACTGTAGCGGTTTCAGTCGTAGCCGCAGTCCGCCAGTCCAACCGCAGGCGGGCAGCGCGGGGAAAAAGGCTGCGCGGGGTCGAGATCCACTGGTTTGTCCAATCCGAATCCGCGAGAACCGCCACCTCCCAGGCCCCCACTCCCTCCATGACCGCATTGGACTTTGGCGGCTCCAGGGCATCCGTCCCCCAGAGGGTCTGTGCCTCCCGCATCAGGACGCCAGCGGCGGTCACACTGTACCGCACCCGCCGGATCTCCAACTTGGAAAAATCCTCCTCGGGCGAGGCAATACTGCCGATGGAAAAGGCCAGGGAGCAGGGCCCGGCGGTATTGGTGTCAGGAGCCGCGCATTCCAGCACGAAGGGAGGCATGTTGGAAAAAGGCGCTTGGGCGCAGGCGGCCAAATCATGGCGGACCTGGTCAAGGGCCGCAGCGACTTCCTCATGGCGGCGTTCCTGCTGGCGGCGGAGCGAGGCGTTGACAACCAGGTACACCGAGACAGCCGCGGAAAATACCAGCGAGGCAACGGAAATGGCCACCAGAAGCTCGATCAGCGTGACGCCCCGCGTATGCGTGTCGCAACTCATGCCCTGCCGGGTCAGGAGAAAAGACGGCTCACGAAGAAGGCCAGTGCCGCCAGAACCAACAGGATAAGGCTGATAGTCAGGATGATCCAGGGCTTCCTGCTATCCTGGGGATTTCCGAACGGCGAAGCGGTGTGGAAACTTTCCGGGATGCGGACGGGCTCCTCCATGGCTTCAATCTTGGAGGACGCCGCCGCATCCGGGGTGGCCACCTCGACGTCCTGCCCGTCAAACATCAGCTCCACGCTGCCGACCTGGATAATGTCCTTGGGCTTGAGCGCCAGGCGCGAGACCGATATACCGTTGAGGCGGGTGCCGTTGGTGGAGCCGAGATCGACCAGAGTGTATTTGCGACCCTCTCGGACGATGCTGCAATGGCGCCCGGAAATCGAGGCGTCGTCAATGGGGATATGATTCTGGTTCTGGCGGCCGATATACGTCTCGCCTTCGGCCAGCTCGAACTTCTTTCCCTTTACAGTACTCGACATTCCAATGATGACAGCCATACGAATCCTTTCGCTCCCATGCGAAATAATAATGTCACGATTAAAAGCGGGTGTCAATCATGGCACAAGTTGGACGCCAACGAGGCGGCCAATCCCGTAGGTTATCGCGGCGGCGCCGAGACCGAACACGACCTGCCGGAATCCCGATACCCAGAGACTGCGGCCCGTCACCAGCGTGATCCCCGCTCCGATGACAAACAGCCCGGCCGCACTCACGGTCCCGCTCCACAGCACCGCCGAGGTCCCCTGCGTGAAAAAGAACGGCAGGATCGGGATGATGGCACCCACGGCAAACAGCAGGAACGAGGTGGAGGCCGCCACCCAGGCGGAGCCGCCGAGTTCGTCGGGGTCCATCCCCAATTCCTCGCGGCTGAGCGTATCCAGTGCATGAACGGGATCGGAAAGCAACTGGTCGGCAAAGGCTTTCGCCTGTGCAGGAGAGAGTCCCTTGGACTGGTAAATCAGGGCGAGCTCCTCCTTCTCCTCCTCCGGTGATGCCACCAGTTCCTGACGCTCAATATCCAGCTGACGGGTGTACAGCTCGCGGGAACTCTGAACGGACAACCATTCCCCCATCGCCATGGAGATGGCGCCGGCCAACAGGCCCGCCAGTCCCGTGATAAGAATCGTGTGCGATTCCATGGCCGCCCCCGCCACGCCCATCACAAGGCTGAAGACCGAGACCAGGCCGTCATTGGCGCCCAAGACCCCCGCCCGCAGGGCGTTGCCCCCCGTGGACCGGTGCCTGCCTTCCAGCCGCGCCACCGCGCTACCCTCCATCCCGCCGCCCTGGCCCGACAACATCTTGAAAATGCGGGCATGAGACCGCTCGTCCGCCGGCATCCCGGCATCACTAGCTTCAGGCTGGGTGTCATAGCGCGTTCCCGCCCCCTGCTCAATGCCGGCAATCGTGGGCAGGACAAACCGCACGCCGAACCGGGCAGCCAGCCAGCCCAGAATCCGCGTCCGCCAGTCCGCTTTCCAGGGGGGAACCGCCACCCCTGCCTCCCGGAGGCGCTGTTCCCACACAGCGGCGTGTTTCCGCTCGGTATCGGCCAGTTTCCGGTACAAGACCGACAAGTCGGAGTTCCGCTCCACAGCAGCCAGCCGCTCATACAGCGTCACCGCATTGCGCTCTTCCTTCAGATTCTCCCGGTACCGGGCCACATCCGCACGACTCGCCATAACCCCTCCTCGCATTTCCTCCCACTGTATACTGAACCCCGAATTCTGAACACTGGATAGTGCCCCGCCCTCATTCCCTCCATGGCAGACGCATCTAAACGCGAACGAAACAGGGGGATTTCCAACACCCGCTGCGCTCAAGTCGCAAAGGACGCAAAGAAAGAAACTGATCCCGTGTAAAGGGTGCGGGGTCGAGTAGGCAAAGGGGCTTGCGCCCCTCCGCCTCTCACAGAACCGGACTTGTGGGTCACACATCCGGCTCTTCAAAATGTTATCCAAAGCTGAACACATATTGTTGTCCCTCCAAGACCGATAGGACTGGCACCTTGGGGTGGCGTTTCCGCCACAAGTCCAAGACCGACACAAGTCGTTCGGCGAACCAGGCATTCGGGTATGCTCGATGTAATCCGCGCATATTACCCTTGGCCCAGAGGCCTTTCCGGCTCCATGCCGTTGTTGCTGCCATTCCCACTGCTACGCCTCGCCGCTTCAGGTGACGAAACAGGAAACGCGGTCGCTTTCGCTGGCGCACGATGATCGTCCGCAGTCTCCTGCGGATGTGGGCATCGTAATGTTCCCAGCGGCTCGCGGCCGGTCGGGTGCACAAGTCAAAGTACGCCTCCCAGCCTCTCAGATATTCGTTCAACCGTTCCATACAGTTTTCCAGCGTGTTGCCCCAGACGCGAGGGGTAAGCTCGCGTATCCGATGCATGATGCGCTGGTGCGACCGTTCTGAAAGGTAAACATGTACTGATTTGTCTCGCAACGTCACGAGACGAAAGCCAAGAAAATGCACTTTATCGGGGGTGCTCACACAGCTTTTCTCCTCGTTAAGCTTCAAGCGCAGTTGCCGCTCGATAAAGCTCCGGATTCCCGCCATGACTCGCTCCCCTGCCCTTTGACTACGCACATAGATGTTGCAGTCATCCGCGTAGCGGACGAACCGCAACCCGCGTTGTGCCAGTTCCTGATCCAACTCATCTAAGACGATATTGGATAGAAGTGGACTCAAGGGGCCGCCTTGCGGCGTTCCCTCCTCAACGCAGACCTTTGTGCCGTCAGGCATAACCACCTTCGCTTTCAGCATCCGATGTATCAACTTCAAGACACGCCCATCTTTTACTTGCTGACCCATTCGGGCAAGCAGGCGTTGATGGTTTACGCGGTCGAAGAACTTGGAAATATCCAAGTCCACTGCCACGTTGTATCCCTCGGCCACATATCCCTTTGCTTCGGCTATGGCGGTTTGCGCTCCCCGTGTCGGACGAAAACCGTGACTGCTATCGTGAAACAGCGGCTCAAAGATCGGCTCCAGCACCAGCCGGATCGCCGCTTGCACCCATCTGTCGATCACGTTAGGTATCCCTAGTCCCCTTTGACCTCCGTCGGGCTTGGGTATCCAAACCCGCCGAACGTCTCCGGGAATATAGGTTCCTTCCAGCAGCGCACGGCGAAGCTTAGGAAGCAATGATCGAACGTTCATGACCACTTCTTCCACGCTCTGCCCGTCCACTCCCGCCGCCCCCTTGTTGGCTGCGACGTTGAGCAGCGCTTCGGCCATTACTGGCCATGACGCCACTCGTTCAAGCAATCCCCCTGTCGGCGGGATCGCTTCGGCGGTCAGACATCCCAACTTCTTGGCTTTGGTTATACGCCGCAACCATGCCTTTGCATCGGGTACGCCCAATGCCCTGACATGGTCGCGCCCCGTTTTAGCGGGGTTGTCGGCTAACACCATTTCCAGTTGTCGTTGTCTGACTCTTCTCATTCTGTCATCACCTTTGCTCCATCCCGTTTCCGGGACTTCAACGCTATTACGAGATGATCCGACTACTCCACAGGCTTCGCCGTGCCGTTACTTCTTCCAGCGCGTCTACCCCTCTCGGGGACCCATGGAGTTCTCCTGGGGTAAGACTGAGCATCTTCCTGCCACTCCCGTCATCTTTACCTTATCCGGCACTGCCGAATATCGGGCTTCACGTTGAAATGCACGCTCACCCATCCGAATAGGCCTATAGATGCTTTACTGTTCGTTCGGTGCGGCAGTCTTCTTCCAGCTTCCACTCCACCCAGCCTCACGGCCAAGCAGTTGCCTTCAGATTGCGGTTACCTCCGGCAGGCCCCGCAGAGAACTTGCTCTACATTGCTCATCTCCTATATCTCAGTCATGCCCAGCGCACATTTTTGATTTTGGTACTCCAAAACAAAAATACCGCAACATTCGTCTTCTTTTCTCCGGATTTCCCAAATTTCCCCAATCAGTGGTGAAGAACTCTTAATCCGACGCGCTATTCCAGTTC
>Ga0007794_10000331_pt1 | contig 14454 bp, 6 predicted proteins | sample CryBogmetaGMA5M_FD_60365 | JGI IMG/M metagenome (GOLD analysis project Ga0007794, IMG submission 60365) | Freshwater microbial communities from Crystal Bog, Wisconsin, USA - MA5M | ecosystem: Environmental > Aquatic > Freshwater > Lake | place: Crystal Bog, Wisconsin, USA | collected 2009-07-06
CCCGTACCGAGATCAAGGAGATTTGCGGTGTTGAGGTCTCGCGCACCTACCACACTTATCCGACTAACATGCTCGGGCAGGCGCAAGAGATCTTTGAACGGGCCGCGTTCCCCGGTGCGCCTTACGGACATTCCGCCAACCCTCGCATCACCAAGACGTATTTTGCCTCCTTCACTTCCAGCCCGCTACCTGGCCGTCTCGACACGGTTGTCTATCCAGGGGGCAAGACCGAAACATACGGTTACGATTACGGTTCCTTCAACGTCTCGACCTTTGCTTTCACACCCGATTCCGACGGCGGTGCGTGGCGCGAAACCGTCACCACCACATATGCTTCAACTCCTAACTCCTCACTCCTAACTCCTAAATCAACACGTAGCGTCCGCGTGTGGGACGAGCGCGGGCGCGAAGTGTTGGACGAGTCCTACGTCGAGGACGGCACTTCTTTCGCCGTGATCGGCTGGAAGCGCATGTCCTATGACCGCAACGGCAAGCTTATCGAAACCGCTTATTCCGACGGCCGCATCGAGAGCGCGACCTGGGGCGCGAACTGCTGCGGCAAGGAGTCGGAGACGTCGGCGGAAGGGATCGTCACGGTCTACGGGTACAACGAGCTGAAGCAGAAGGTCAGCGAGACCAAGAAGGGCCTCGCCGCCGACGGGTCGGGCGACATCACCACGCTCTATATCTATGACCTTGAAAGCCGAGTGCTTTCGACCGCCATTACGAACGTTGTTTCCGGTCTTGGCTACGGCGCCTCCCGCAACGCGTACGATGCGGTCGGGCGTGTGACGAACGCCGTTGACCGCCTTGGCAACCCCACGGTTACAGCCTATGACGCGCTCGCCACATCCGTGCATCGGCCCAACGGTGTGACCGCAGTTACGGAACGGTATCTCGACGGCCAGTCTAAACGCGTCCTCGAAAACGGCGTAGTCAATCGTTCCTACGCCTATGGCGTCAACCCCGACGGCACCCGCTGGGCCCTCTCCGCCGCCGGCCCGCTTCCAGCCATTGCCCCTCTCACGGATGTTGCCGGCCTCCGGCCTCTGATCTCTGGCCTCGATTTCCCGTGGTCTCTTTCCGTTGCCGACCCCCTCGGCCGCTCTGTTGCCACCCACAAGCCCGGCTACGGCGGCGCTGTCCTCAGCATCTCCAACGCTTACGACATGGCCAACAACATTCTTTCCGCCACGCAGTATGCCACCTCTCCTAATCCTGTTAATCATGTTATCCTGTCGAAAAACCTCTATTCTTACGCTGCCGACGGCTCTCTTTATCTCAAGGCTTTCGATCTTAATACAAACGGCGTGATTGACCTAGCCGGTCCTGACCGCGTGATCGGCTCTTCAACCGTTTACGAGAAAGACGCCTCCAACAATTGGTGGTCTGTCTCCCGCTCCTGGGCCTATCCCGAATTCAACTCGTCCGCAGCCGTCACCACCTCCGTCCAGCGTGTCCAGCTTACCGGCCTTGGCGTCCAGCAGGGCGACGACGGCTTGCTGGCTTCGCATTCAGAGGCGCTCGATGCTAGAGGAAATGTCACGTCTTTGAGGACGATCATTGATCGCACGGCTCGTAAGGTGATGCGGGTCACAACGTTACCGACCTCCGCGCAATCCCAAGTCGAAGTTAACGTCAACAGGGTGCCGCAAAAAACGGTTTCGTCAACCGCCGTGACGAACGCTTTCGGTTACGATGCGCTCGAGCGGCGAATAACTGCAAAAGACGGGCGCGGTAATACCACAATCACAGCCTACAATCCGCTGGGGTTGGTGATTTACACTGAGGATGCCGCCACCAACCGAACGTCTTACGCATACGACGCGCTTGGCCGCAGAACTGAAGTGACGGACGCCCTCGGCAACATCACCCACACCGCCTATGACGCCGAAGGGCGTGTTATCAAAACATGGGGCGCGACCTATCCGGTTGAATACAGCTACGACTCGCGGGGCCGTATGATCTCGATGAAGACTTTTCGGGACGAAAACGGGGTGGGGGATGAAACCCGTTTGCTATATGAAAATCCGACGGGCTTGTTGACCAATAAGCTCTATGCCGACGGCAAAGGCCCGTCATACGCCTACGCGCCTGCGGGCCAGCTCGCAACCCGCACATGGGCGAGACTCGACCCCAATACGGGTTTGGCATGTAAGACCCTCTATGCCTACGATGCCGCAGGTTCCCTCCTTGGCGTCGATTATTCTGATACCACTCCCGACATCGCCTACACCTATGACCGCCTTGGAAATATGGCTTCTGTCACGGACGCCTCCGGTACGTGCACCTTCACAAATGATGCGGAAGGCAAGACGCTGACCGATGCCGTCCAGTTCCAAGATGAAGTGTTCACTCTTCATGAAGCCTACGACGCCTTCGGACGTAGCGCAGGTTATGCGCTGTCCAACATCGTAGACGGTGCGTCTTCGCTCGTCACGGGAATGGTTCAGGACTACGACGCTTTCAGCCGCATTTCCGAGGTGTCCGTCACAGGCATTCCCGCGCCGTTCCGCTATGGATGGCTTCTCGGCTCCGACCTCCAGCAGTCCCTTACCATGCCCAATGGCGTGACGCGCCAGACAACTTGTGATCCACAACGCGATCTGCTGTCCTCCATTACGCACACCAACACAGCAGGTGTTGTCCTCACCCGGCGCATCTTCGCATACGATAACGCCGGACGCCTGACTGCTCGCACCCAGTACCGCCTTGGTGACGAGACCAACCGCGTTGACGCCTTTAGCTACAATCCGCGTTCTGAACTCACCTCCGCTGTCCTCGGCACCGATGACTTCTTTTACTCGTTTGATTCGATAGGCAACCGTCGTACCGCCACAGAACCCGAGTTCTCTGCAATCTATGCGGCAAGCGCACTCAATCAATACACCAACATCTCGTACGGGCAGTCTCTTGTGGTCGCTCCTGCCTTCGATTCCGATGGCAATCAAACTCTCCTTAAGACAACTACCGGCTTCTGGCATGTTACATACAACGCCGAGAACAGACCGGTTGTCTTCTCCAATAAGACAACGGTGGTAGAAATGGACTACGACTACAAAGGGCGGCAATTTGTCCGATGTGAAAGGATCAACGGATCGGTGTCGAGACATGAACGGTACTTCTATCGCGATTACCTACGCATCGCCGCAATAGATGTTTTGAATAACGGGACGGTTGCTAATACCGTTGTTTGGGATCCCACATCACCAGTAGCATCTCAACCGCTGTCATTAGCCACGTCTATGGGGTGGTGTACTTATGGAGTCGATCAGGTTAAGAGTGTTACAGAGCTTTTCGATGCAAGTGGCTCCTTAGTAGGCGTCTACAACTATACAACTTTTGGTTCGCTTTCCGGTTCGTCCGGCCTCATGGTCGAAACGAACCCAATAACATTCTCTTCCGAGGTCGGAGATTCTGTTCTTGGTTTAGTCTATTATAATTATAGACATCTAAACGTGCGTGACGGCAGGTGGATAAATGCTGACCCTGCATGCGAGTTGTCGTTTTATTCAAAAATCGACTCTAGTTCTAGTGAGATGCGGAAAGTACGAAATATATATCAGATTGCAGGTTTTGACATGAAGTCGGTGGTGTCTGTACGGAAATTAATCAAAGAACGAAACACATATTTGTTTCTAAATGGAATTAATGGGTTCGATGTACACGGACTGTCTTGGTGGAATCCTTTTTCGTGGTGCTGTAAAAAAGACGATCCAGACACACCTACTGTTAAGGATGTCCTTGTCGGAGTTACAAAAGCAGGGATAGGCGAAGTTTTGCCTGGATTAGGTGCACTCTTGGATGCAGCTGATAAGATTAAAGCGTGTCAAGATAGTAAAGGAAACTGTGCAGCATGGAGTAATAATCCTACTGATTTTGATTCTTGTCACAATTGTTGTACTTCGATGCAATCATTGGGGGTAGTCATTGATGGTGGAGCAAATTGCGCTAGTTTTTGTTTCCCTTTAATTGAAATAGGTTATTAAGGGAGTATAGTTATGCCGTTAAAAATATGTTCTTTATGTATAATGATGTTATTGGTATTAGAGAGCGCATGCAGTACAAATATGGGTTCTCATTGCAAGGACACGGAACTGGTAGATGTCATTACACTGGATTATAAACCAAAAAAAGGGGGGGGCTTGCGTTTTGTGCTTTGTGAACGTGGTGCAGATGTGACCATTCAGGTATATACTAACCAAATCAATTGTGTGAGAATTATTGCGATTCGTGGAAATGAAATAGTTGGGGTAGACGAACACAAAAGTTATAAAAACTGTAAAGTGTCAAAATTATTCGTCGAAGAAATGGGAGTCGTCATTTCGTACGCGATATTTGCTGAGAATAAGCCAAAACGATGTTTAAGTTTCTTGAAAAAGGATGGCAATAAGATTGTTCCTTTGTTTCGATTATTTGAATGTTTGGGTGGTAATTCCTTTGATGTTCTTCAAGCTGAATTTCGTTTTGATGATTTTTATTCAGATCTTAGAAAGGCATTTGAAACAGAAAACTTGATCGCGACGGATTTGGACTACGTAAATGGGCTTGTTAAGGATCCCGTTACAAGGCATTGGAGGAAAACGCTGTACATGGATGACGAAAAGATGATTCAAATCAGGGGGAGGGCGGGGGTCGTGTCTGGACAAACGGACAAACGTGAAAATGCGGGCGGAGAAAAGGGCGCTGAATTGAGGGCTGACAGCTTTTAATACGCATGGTTTTGGTGCGGGTGGGGCGTTTCCTCTCCCGTCTCTACCGCCTTTTTCCCCGTTGTGGTGTCCGCGTCGTCAACTGCGGAAATGAGTTATCTTGCACCCCCATAGTGCACGCTCAGCGGAGGTGACCTTACGGCCGTGGAACGCGGCAGACGAAGAGACGTGCGGGTGTTTAGCTTTCATTTCGGTGTGTTTCGGAATGTGGAGGGCTCAATGGATCGAGACAGGTTTGAGAAAATGGTCAGCCGAGTATTGCGTGAGGCTGGGGCGCCCGGTGCCGAGCATGAAAGACTGCTGGCAGAGCTTGCGGAGTGGGCGGCATCCATGAACTACAGCGAAGAGTCCGTACAGTTCACGAGCGGGGCGCGGCCCGATGTCTTGCGGCGTACGTCAGACAATGAATTCCTCTTCGTTGGAGACGCAAAAGATGCGGAAAATGAAGACGCGACGAATGGCGAAACGCTCACGCGCATTCAGGGATACTTCCAAGAGTTCGCTGCGCTTCTGGGTAAGAACGCGCACAAAGGCGGGATCCTTGCCATCGCGACTAATTCCGCAGCGGCGGCGGCCGACTGGGTGCCGGCTCTGAACACGTTGGCCAGCACGGCCGGAATCTCCGGCAAGGGCGGCGGACAGCCGAACTTCACCGTGACGGTGACGCGGCCTGGAAAGACGTGGATCGTATGGTGGTAAGCGATTGGCAACGTCACGTTTGGCAGTCGCCAGTGTCGCCGTCCTCGATGTGTAATGCCGCGAGGCTCTGCCAGCGGCAACGCCCGGTAGTCGGTAGCTTGGACTTTTTTGTTCGGAAGGGGCTCAAAGTATGAAGAAACGGTTTTTGTTGTCAACGCTTGCCATTGTTTGCTCGACCGCGGCTGTCGGAGCGGAAACGAAGTCGGGCGAGGTGAAGTACGGTACGAATGTCGATGCCGAGAATAATGAGATCGAGGTCAAATGGTGTGCCGAAAGCAAGACGAAATGCGACTGTCCCGCCGACCTCTCCGGCGACCCCAACAGCGGCACGCCGAAAGACCAGTGCGTCCAGATGAATATTCCGTTGGGGCGGCCCCGTTATTCGGCGCTCTCCGACGCGATCATGCTCCAACTGAACGAACTGGAGGCGACCTCCGCCCTGTATTCCCCCAACGGATTCAAGGTTGTCGCGGGGAGCGCGGTGCACAGCATATCGCGCGACAAAAGCATCAGCGGCGTCCCCAAGTGGGTCCAGCTCGTTTCACCCAAGGGCCTGCTTTCGGCGTTCGTCTTCACGAACGGGGAGAGCGTCGCCAAATGCACGTCGGGCTTGGCGGGGAGGAGCGCCGAGCGGCTGGCGATGGTGGACGCGCAGGGGTGGGCCACGGCTTCCGACCCCGCCTTTTATGATTTCTATCCGGGCGACGGCTCGCGCTGGCGCTTCGGGGCCGCCCGCTCCTCGCCGGACTATCTCCAGTTGGTCGAACACGGGACGGCCGACGGCCGCGTGGAGACGAACCAGGACATCGGGCTGGAGATCGTCCGCGATGCGGACGGCGTTCTGCGGCAGGTCATGACCCCCGGGTACCTCGCAGATTTCGCTGTGACGGGACAGGACGCCTACGACCTCTCCGTCTATCCCAACGACTCGGCGTGTGTCGCTGAAACACGCACTCCGGAAGGCTGTTTCCAGATCGTCGCCGGGGCTGCGCCTGTGATTGTGTGGAAATTCCGCAACCCGACGCCCGGCACGTACGGGGTTCTGAATGTCACGCGCGAGGCTACAGGAACGGAGCCCCAAACGTGGCAGTACACGTATGTCGAAGCGGTCAGGGACTTCACGCTGGTACATCCCGGGGGGGTGAAGGTGGAGCGACTTGAGCGCATCTTGTCCGACGACGGGACAACGTGGATGCTGAGGCGGTCGGAGCTTGATTCAGGCGGCGTGCCGTACAATGTTCAGGAGCAGCATTACGTGAAGGGCGCGACCTCGGACACGCTCGTGCAAACCGTGCGCGATCCGGGTGGCCTGAATCTCGCAACACGGTACGGCTACTACTCCGGTGGCGCGCTCGACCGGCTGGAGAAAATGACCGTTTCCGAGGACGGCTCGTGGGTCCGCTTCGAGTACGACGACTCCCGCCGTGTGACCGCCGAAGTCCGCCCGTGGCTCGACGCGCCGACCAACGCCCCGGACAACCAGTGTGCGGTCACGCGCACCGGCTACGACCTCTTCGCCCCCGGCGATTTCCTCGCCTACAACGACCAGCGCCCCCGCACGGTCGTCAACGAAATCTGCGGCGTCGAGGTCTCGCGGACGTACCACGCCTACCCGACCAACGCGCTGGGTCAGGCGCAGGAGATCACCGAACAGGCCGCCTTCCCCGGTGCGCCCTACGGCCACGCCTCCAATCCCCGCACGGTGAAGACCTATTACGCTGCCACCGCCGCGCTTCCCTTGCCGGGCCGCCTCGCGACCGTCGTCTATCCCGGCGGCAAGACCGAGACCTGCGGCTACGAATACGGCGCGTTTAACGCCTCGACCTTCGCGTTCACCCCCGACCCCGACTGCGGCGCGTGGCGCGAGACCGTCACCACCACCTTTTCCACAAACCTATTACCTGTTACCTCTTACTTGTTACCTGTTCCCGCGATGCGCAGCGTCCGCGTCTGGGACGAGCGCGGCCGCGAAGTCCTGAACGAGTCTTACGTCGAGGACGGCGCGGCATTCGCGCGGGTCGGCTGGACGCGCACGTCCTACGACCGCAACGGCAAGCTCATCGAGACAGCCTACTCCGACGGCCGCGTCGAGAGCGCGACGTGGGGTGCGAACTGTTGCGGCAAGGAATCCGAGACGTCGGCCGAAGGAATCATCACGGTCAACGGCTACAACGAACTGAAGCAGAAAGTCAGCGAGACCAAGAAGGGAATGGTTGCCGATGGTTCCGGCGACATCACCACGCTTTACGCCTACGATCTTGAGAATCGGGTTCTTTCGATCGCCGTTACGAACGTTGCTTCCGGTCTAGGCTATGTCGCCTCCCGCAACGCCTACGACGCGGTGGGGCGTGCCACCAATACTGTCGACCGGCTCGGTAACGCCACCTTAACCGCTTATGACACGCTCGTAACATCGGTCCATAGACCCAACGGTGTGACCGCCGTTTCAGAGCAGTATCTTGACGGCAAAACCAAGCGCTTGATCGAAAACGGCGTAGTGAAGCAGTCGTACGCCTACGGTGTCAGCCCCGACGGTACCCGCTGGACACTCTCCGCCGACGGCCCTCTCCCAGCCATAGCCCCTCTCACAGATATTGCCGACCTCCGGCGTCTGATCTCCGGCCTCGATTTCCCGTGGTCGCTTTCCGTCTCCGACCCCCTCAATCACCCCGTCGCCCAGCATAAGCCCGGATTTAGCCGAACGGTCCTTGTCACATCCAACGCCTACGACATTGCCGGCAACCTCCTCCATATCGAGCGTCGAGTGTCGGGCGTCGAGAGCCGCCTGTTGGAAACCACCCTCTATTCCTACGCGGCCGACGGCTCTCTTTATCTTACGGCCCTCGATCTCAACACCAACGGTGTGATCGATGTCGCAGGCGTTGACCGCGTGACCGGTTCCTCCACCGCCTACGAGAAAGACGCCGTCAATGGTTGGTGGCAAGTTTCCCGGTCGTGGGTCTATCCCGAGTTCAACTCGTCCGCCGCCGTCACCACCTCGGTTCAACGCGTCCAACTCACCGGCCTCGGTGCGCAGCAAGGCGACGTCGGCATGCGGGTCTCGCATTCCGAGACGCTGGATGTCAGCGGCAACGCGACGGTGTCGGAGAATTTTGTTGAACGCACGGTCCGCAGGGTGATGCAGGTCGCAATATTGCCGACCTCCAAACAATCTGCAGTCGACCTTAAAGTCAATGGGTTGCTACAGAAGACGGTCTCGTCAACTGCCGTCACGAACACGTTTGGCTATGATTTGCTCGGGCGACGGATAGCCGCAATCGATGGACGCGGCAACACGGCTGTCACGGCGTATAATCTTTTTGGACAGGTGTCCTACGTTGAGGACGCAGCCACCAACCGCACCTCCTACGCCTACGATGTACTCGGACGCAGAATCGAAGTGGCAGATGCCCTCGGTAACGCCATGCACACCGCATATGATACCGACGGTCGAGTCATAGCTGCATGGGGCGCGACCTATCCCGTGGTATATGACTACGATGCCCAGGGCCGGATGACCTCGCTCTACACCTATCGGGGCACTAACGAAATCGGCGACCAATCCGAAATCCTAAATCTCAAATCCGAAATGGATTGCACTCGCTGGCTTTACGACAATCCAACCGGTTTGTTGACGAACAAGCTTTACGCCGACAACGAGGGACCTTCTTATACGTACATGCCTGATGGAAAATTGGCGTCGCGTTTGTGGGCGAGGGGCATTTTGACTTCTTACGCCTATGATGCGACGGGATCGCTCGTGGGCGTCAATTATTCCGATATCACCCCCGACATCGCCTATACTTATAACCGTCTCGGCAATCGGCTGTCCGCGATTAGCGCCGTATCCACCAACCTGTTTGCCTATTCGCATCAAACGCTTGATCTTGCCTCAGAGACTCAGAATGGCATGGTCATAAATCGGACTACCGACGCGTTCGGACGCTCCTCTGGCGTGGGATTCGGGGACAGCTATGCCGTCGCCTACGGCTACGACGATCTTGGACGTTTCGCATCCGTTTCTTCTTCTGTGTGTTTGGTGTCTTTTGGGGTTAACTATTCCCGTCTTCCCGGCACCGACTTCATCACAGGCTACACGGGCACCTCCCCGGTCTCCAATTTCGAGTTTAAAGTTTCCAAGACCTACGAACTACACCGCAACCTCATCACCTCCGTCTCCAATCATGTCAATCATGTTTATCCTGTCTTAATATCCGCCTACGACTACGCCAACGATGCCATCGGACGCCGCGTCTCTCGCCGCGATTCCGGTCTCGCCTTCGTTCAGTCTCAGACCAACGCCTTCGGCTACAACCAGCGTTCGGAAGTCACCAGCGCGGTCATGCACACCAACGCCTACGGCTATGAGTATGACACTATTGGTAATCGTCTCTTCTCCTCTGTGAACGCCGAAACTAACGCCTATGCCGCCAACGCTCTGAACCAATACACTTCCATCTCCGCGCCTCCGCGTGAACCAGTTTATGACGCCGACGGCAACATGACTGCCACCGGCGGTGGCTGGCACTATGTATGGAACGGCGAGAACAGGATGATATGTGCAAGTAATGACACTCATGTCGTCACCTACGCCTACGATCACCAAGGCCGGATGGTGTGGAAGACAGTCTCTCTTGCGAATGCTCCGCCGGAAAAGCAAATCGCATATATCTGGGACGATTTCAATATCATGGCGGAACGAGCCTTCATAGAAAACACAACCAATATCACCTATAACGTTTGGGGGTTGGATTTAAGCGGCACACTTCAAGGCGCGGGCGGTGTCGGCGGCCTCCTTGCTGTTACTACTACCTTCCCTGATCAGCCTAACAGTCTAACTACCTATTACCCTTCTTGTGATGCCAACGGCAACATCACGGAATACATTTCTTCAGATGGCCAAATAGCGGCTCATCGCGAACACGACGCCTTTGGCAATGCAATCGCTGAAGCGTTGCCAAACTTTAGCACTAACGAATTCGCGAACTTCTCTTTTACCTTCTGGTGGAGCACCAAGCCTTGGTGTTCTGTGACGAAGCTGAACGAATACGAATTCCGCAAATATTGGCCATTACTAGGGCGCTGGATGAACCGAGATCCTCTAGAAATTGTTGGAGGCGTTAATTTTTATGCCGTTGTTCGCAACACCCCATTGGACATGGTTGATTTTCTTGGGTTAAGATCTATAAAATCGATGCAATGCATAATAGGCGTAAACGATGACGGACTGATGGGGCCAAACACAAGCAAGAAAATCAAAGAGTTTCAGCAATTATTAATATTGGCTGGCTGTCTTTCGGCCGGGCAGGATGATGGTAGTTGGGGGCCAAGAACCGAGGCAGCGTACATCACATGTAAATCAAAAGAAAACCTCACAGTTCCTATTCATGTGACATTTTATTGTCCATGTAAGAAATGTTGTGGTCCCCAAGCAACCGGAAAATGTGCGGATACAACTCCCTTTGCTGAGGGCGTTCTTGCCGCTCCAAGTGCGATTCCTTTTGGTAGCACAGTCAAATTCATTCTTGATGGAAAGGAACAAACCAAGACTGTGCATGATCGCGGTGGGGCCATTAAGGTCGAGGGTAATTTTTGCGACATAGACTATGGGATACCTGATCATGACCGATGTCTTGGCAGAGGCCAGGAAGATATCCAAGGTGCGATTAATGTGAAATGGAGAGATTGTGATAAAAAATGAGAATGATAATTAGGAAACTTGTTTTGATTTTTCTGATGTCTGCTATTTGTGGGTGCTTTTCTTTACACCCTATATTCCCTGTCTATGAAATGTCAATAGTTGACGGGGGGGGGCGTATCCATTATGACGGACTTTGTTTTAGTTTCGGACATGTGGATAACAGATTTGAAATCGACTGTTATCAGGCAGACAACGGTGATGACAATCTTATTCTGGCAACACCAAACGTTCATGGGGCACAACCGAGCATGGTGATTGCTGATCTTGTTGGCACGCGATATTTCAATGAAACACGAATGTTGCCGGTACGTGGATATCCTTATGTCGTCGTGTTGACGATTAAAAATGCCCGTAGCTCTGATGGAGTTTTTACCGAAGGAGCAGTATGCATCCAATTAATCGAAAAGGGGAGAGGGGGGCGTATCGTATCGGGACAAACGGACAAACGCGAAAATGCGGGCGGTGAAAGGGCGATAAAGTGACGGCTGGCAGCTTTCCATGCGGCATGGGTTCGGCGCGGGCGGGGCACGTCCTCGCCCGCTTGCATCCCCGGCCTCCGTCTTCATGCGGTCACGCGGCTACAGTTACGTATTTCCTGTGTGATAAAAACCAGATAATGAGCCAAGCTAGCGGAGGGAGATAGGGTAGCACTCCGAAAGAGGTTCTCACAGAGGACCGGAAGGAGTGTTATGAGAGACAGATTCAGAGTTGTTCCAGGGAAGAGATTCCGGAGTTGGATGCTGAAGGTGTCCGGGAGTCCGAATGAAAGGGTGCGAGCTTTCAGTAAGGCACGGTTTTCTGGGGAAAGATGAGAGTATGCGCGTTGCGCGGATTGTGGCCGTGATGGCGTTGGCAGCGTTGGGGGCGGTGGCGGGGGTGGCGCAGGATGTCAAAACGTGCCTTGCGCAATACGAGAAGGATCTTGCGGCACTGGCTGAGGAGCGGCAGGCGACGATCAAGAGCCTGTCCGAGGTGTACGCGGATAATCTGGAGTCGCTTCTCGCACGAGCTAAGAAGGACGGGGGCGCCGCTCTGCAGCAGGAGACGGCCGTGGAACTGGAGCGCCGCAAGGTTAGCGTCCGGCGGCGGTTCCCTACGATGCAAGAGAGGAAAGCAACAGTTAGGTGTGACAAGGACTGCGAACCCTTCCGCTTCTCTCAATCCCGCCCAAAACCGATATGCACAAAGTATGGCTATCAAGGGTTAAACTATATGGACCGAACGGTCAACAAACCATGTTTTAGAGTGTTTTTAAGCCTTTTACGCCCACAATTGGCTGTTTTTGAAAATACCGTACGGGCGTCTCGCCCATGGCCATAACGGCCAACCTGCAAGCGTTACCTAATTGTCCGCGAACCCTGAGAGCAAACTTTCCGTATCGTGATCGGCCATAAGCGCCCCCTGACTCACACGTCCCCCAAAAGCCAACTCGTAACATACAGTCTACTAGATTTTTACAGCATATATGGTCTTCGCTGACAGATTAGGCAAAGTTGTCCTAACTATGGGTTTCCGATGAAAAGACAACTCGCAATCACCCTATCGAGGCTAGCAGACTCGCACGCCACTCACGTTAGGCCAAGTTGTCCTAATCACTTAATATGCCACTAAAAGCCAACTTCGACGTGAAATATATACAAATACCGCTTGCATTGTCCATGAAAATGTGGAAATCTTCTTAGTTGTCTAGCTTGGCTGCCTGCAAAAGACAACCAGCCCCCATTCAATCGTTCGCCTGCAAAAAAAATGAGACGGATTTCTTGGGCTCCCAAACGGTTGATGAGCTAGTCGGCGGAGGTGGGAACCCGGACGGTCGCCGACGCGGAAATGAAGGAAGGTGTCGAGTCCCGAACGGTTGAAGCGGTTACCGAAAGTTCTCGGTTTGTCGGCAAGGCTGCGTCTCACGCGCGCGCACACCTTGAAATGAAGCGGTGGGCGTGCGCGTGAGACCCCTGCCCGATCATCAGGCGTCGATCCTTGACCCCTTTCCGGCGCAGTGGTACGATTTCAGTAATGGGTTCCGGGCATGGTTTGGGCGGGTTTTTTGAGTCCGGTTTGGCGAGCGTCGTGAGTCCATTATTTTTATTCAATATCTCTCGAAACATTACAAATCTGTAATTTTCGTTGAGATATGGAACCATAACCAAGGGGGAGAGCGAACGCTTGTTCCCCTTGACGGAAGTCTTTAATTTGATGGCGAACCAGGTAATGCATCCCTTTGAATACAAGTGATGATTACCGACGTTCGCCACAAAAAAAATGAGACGGATTTCTTGGGCTCCCTGACGGTTGATTAGCTAGTCGGCAGAGGTGGGAACCCGGACGGTCGCCGACGTTAAAATGAAGGAAGGTTTCGAGTGCCGAACGGTTAGGCATTTGCCGGAAGTTCGCCCACTACAGGTTATCTATCGCGATAAAGGCAAAGGAAAATGAAAACAATTATTGTGTCTTTGGCCACCATGGGATTGATGCTTTGTACGGCCTTGTCATCAGAACTCAGAATGGATTATTCCAGCGGGTGGTCACCTAGTTGCACTCTGAAAATTGACTTTGTCACCGGCAAGATGACCCTCGCGCAAAGTACGGGAGAGATGCTTCAAGGTCAACTGCCAAACCATACGAATGTGGGCATATACGTGAGCGGAATGCTTGACATGATTGCGAAAATCAAACCCAAAGACCAAATTTTCGGCGAAGACGCTCCCGTGTACAAGATTCACTTTGTTGACGGCAACAAACAGAAAGATGCGGTAATCGGGATTGTTGGTGTACCGGGCGCAATCTACCTGAACGAGGGGTATCCTGCTGAAAGAGAGCTCAATGAGGTTCGCACTTTCGTGAAGAATGCTCCATCCCATGTTCTCGTGAAGGTTCTCAACGGTATCATCGAAACCCATCTTGTAAAAAAAACGTCTAAAGCCCAAAGTTTGCCGACTACAATAAAGCCATAGATTGTCCCCGAACGGTGCGGTATGGCCTATATAGACTAGCCATAGGCTTTAAGACCGCGTCTCACGCGCGCGCACACCTTGAAATGAAGCGGTGGGCGTGCGCGTGAGACCCTGCGAATCCCCTGCCCGATCATCAGGCGTCGATCCTTGACCCCTTTTCGGCACAGTGGTACGATTCCAGCAATGGGTTCCGGGCGTGGTTTTGGCGGGTTTTTGAGTCCGGTTTGGCGAGCGTCGTGAGTCCATTATTTTATTCAATATCTCTCGAAACATTACAAATCTGTAATTTTCGTTGAGATATGGAACCATAACCAAGGGGATTCACAACGCTCGATAGCTGATTATGAAAAGACTAAACACAGTCAAGAAGATCGTAGTTGCCTTAGCAGCG
>Ga0007794_10000333_pt1 | contig 14419 bp, 12 predicted proteins | sample CryBogmetaGMA5M_FD_60365 | JGI IMG/M metagenome (GOLD analysis project Ga0007794, IMG submission 60365) | Freshwater microbial communities from Crystal Bog, Wisconsin, USA - MA5M | ecosystem: Environmental > Aquatic > Freshwater > Lake | place: Crystal Bog, Wisconsin, USA | collected 2009-07-06
GGTGTGCACCAAATTTCGTTCTCGCAAGTCGACGTGGCACGTGCCACCGAGTATTCGTGCGAAGACTCTGACATGACGCTAGACGTACACCTCTTGCTGTGGCCGCGTTTGCAAGCCGATGACAAACTGCGCTTCATTTACCAGCTAGAAATCGACAGCAGCGAAGCGTTGTACCGCATCGAGCGCAACGGCGTGTTGATTGACGCCCCCACGTTGGCCTCACAAAGCCATGCACTGGGCCAACGCATCGTGCAGCTGGAGGCCGAGTCGTATGCGATTGCGGGCCAGCCGTTCAACCTGGCATCGCCCAAACAGTTGGGCGAAATCTTCTTTGACAAACTCGGCTTGCCTGTTATCAAAAAAACAGCCACGGGCGCACGCAGCACCGACGAAGAAGTGCTGGAGAAATTGGCCGAAGACTACCCACTGCCTGCCAAAATTTTGGAGCACCGCAGTCTGAGCAAACTCAAAGGCACCTACACCGACAAGCTCGCGCTCATGGCCTTGCCACGCACAGGCCGCGTGCACACGCACTACGCGCAGGCTGTGGCTGTGACGGGCCGCTTGTCCAGCAACGACCCTAACTTGCAGAACATTCCGATTCGCACGCTAGAGGGCCGTAAGGTGCGCGAGGCCTTTGTGGCCCCCGCCGGCTGCGTCATCGCCAGCGCCGATTACAGCCAGATTGAGCTGCGCATCATGGCGCACATCAGCGGCGACGAGGCCTTGGTCAAAGCCTTTCATGAAGGGCTAGATGTGCACCGCGCCACCGCTGCTGAAGTGTTTGGCATCGCCGTAGAGGCAGTCAGTACCGAACAACGCCGCTACGCCAAGGTGATTAACTTTGGCCTCATCTACGGCATGAGCGCCTTTGGCTTGGCCAAAGCGCTTGGCATCGACAACAGTGCCGCCAAGAACTACATCACCCGCTACTTCGAGCGCTTCGCAGGCGTCAAACGCTACATGGACGACACACGCGAACAAGCCAAAGCGCAAGGCTATGTAGAAACCGTGTTTGGCCGCCGCTTGTACTTGCCCGAAATCAACAGCCCCAACGGCCCACGCCGCGCAGGTGCAGAGCGCGCCGCCATCAACGCGCCCATGCAAGGCACAGCAGCCGATCTCATCAAAATAAGCATGGTGGCCGTGCAACACGCCATTGACCTGCAACAGCGCCAAACCAAAGTCATCATGCAAGTGCACGATGAACTGGTGTTTGAAGTGCCCGAGTCAGAGGTGGACTGGGTGCGCACCGAAGTGCCACGCCTCATGGCTGAAGTGGCGCAGCTCAAAGTGCCGTTGTTGGCTGAAGTGGGTGTGGGGCTGAATTGGGACAAAGCGCACTAAGACGCTGTAGAAAACAGCGCAATGCTCACCCTAGACCAACTCTTGGCGTTCTTACTAGCCGCCAGCCTCATCACCATTTCCCCCGGCCCCGACAACCTGATGTTGCTCAGCCTTGGCATGTCGCGTGGTCGCAAGGAGGGCATGGCGTTTGGCTTGGGCTGCGCGCTGGGCTGTTTAAGCCACACGTTGTTGGCGGTGGTGGGCGTTAGCTCTTTGTTGGTGGCGTCGCCTGTGGCGTTTGCGGTTTTACGAATTGGCGGTGGCGCGTATTTGTTTTGGTTGGGTGTGCAGACCTTGCGCAGTCGTGGCGGGGCGATGGTGCCGACCGATGCGCCCGATCAGTCCGCCATGCAACTGCTGTGGCGCGGTGTGTTTGCCAACGCCATAAATCCCAAAGTGATGTTGTTTTTCCTAGCTTTCTTGCCGCAGTTTGTGGTGGCTGAACGTGGCGATGTTCCTTGGCAGTTGGCATCACTTGGTGTTGCTTTTACTTTGCAAGCGGTCTTACTCTTTGGCTTGCTGGGTTATTTCGCTGGCAGGGTAGGTCAGTGGTTTGTGCGCTGGCCGCGTGTGGCTCTGTGGTTTGATCGATTGGCAGGTGCTATTTTTTGCAGCCTTGGGCTTCGTCTGATTTTTATTGTTTAGTTGAGTGACTGAGTGCGCATGAGATCTGGGTAGCCCTTGATCAAACCCTTTGAGCGTAGATTTTTTGAAGTAAACGCGCCAGAGTTTTGCGCTCTGCAGGGCTCAGCCAGGCTGACCCTTGCAAGTCAGCAGCGCTGGCCGCTTTCTCTGCTTTTTTCATTAAGGCTTTACCACTTGCGCTGAGCAGCAACCCCACTGCTCGTCGGTCTGTAGGGTGAGGTTGACGTTCAATGAACCCGCGTTTGTCCAACTCCCGCAAGAGAACGACCATATTAGGCGGCAACACATTGAGTTGTTGGCACAACTGGCGCGATGTGACACCAGGGCGGTGCCCAATCAAAGAGAGTACCGAAAAGTCCACGGTCCGCAAATCAAACGATCCAACGCCGCGTATAAAGTGCGATACCAAGGTTTGTGAAGCTCGGCTGGCGTTGTAGCCCAGCAAAGTTTCTAAATACTCGGTGCCACCCGTTTCATTTGAAGTATCTGACGACACTTCGATTTTCTTGCGAGGGGTCAAAGCTTTGCGTGGAATTGTGGTCATGGACGGTGTAATCGTGAAATCGTCTCAGGTTAGTTCCCGAGCTGTGCCCCAATGATGCCAGAGCGCATGTTGAACTCTGGCAGTACCCAAGCACGCAAGGCCAATGCGGGCGATTGCCAACGCGGCGTGTCACTCCCTTGTGCTGCCTCTATGCGTGTCCAACTCCAAGCCAGCAAGGCTAGGGTCCCCAAGCGCAGGTAGTCGCCTGCAATCCAGCTCAAGCGCACTTGGCCATCGTTTTGCTGGGATGCGTTTAAACAAATTTGAGTGGTGGCTTTGAGTTGGGCAAACATTTGCAACACTTGCGCTTCATGCGCTTTACTCTCAGACAAGCCGCGCGCGAGTGTATCGAGCATGGCGGTCAAGGCTGTACCACCGTCGCTGACTACTTTGCGCATCAACAAGTCGATGGCTTGAATTTCGTTAGTGCCTTCGTAAATCATGGCAATGCGGGCGTCGCGCACGTTTTGCTCAATGCCCCATTCGCTCACATAGCCGTGGCCACCAAACACTTGCAAGCATTCGCTCGCACCATGAAAGCCTTGGTCGGTGCACGAGGCTTTGAGGATGGGCGTGATCAGCGCACACCAACGCTGCGCAGCATCGCGCTGTGCGGCATCGGGGTGGTGCTTGGCTTCGTCGAGTGCCAAGCCGGTTTCGTAGGCCAACACGCGTGAGCCATCGACCCACGCACGTTGCGTGTCCAAGATACGGCGCATGGCGGGGTGCTCGATGATGAGGTCTGCGGGGTCCGCGCCTTTTTCGCCCGCTAAGCGAGGCGCACGCATTTGGCGGCGCTCGTGTGCATAGGCATCGGCTTTTTGCCAAGCGGCGTCGAGCAATCCCACGCCTTGCAAGGCGACATGCAAACGTGCGGCGTTCATCATGACAAACATGGCGTTCAAGCCACGGCCTACTTCGCCCACCAACCATGCACGCGCTTCGTCAAAGCGCATCACACAGGTGGGGCTGCCGTGAATGCCCATTTTTTCTTCAATGCGTTCGCAGTGCACTTGGCTGCGTGTGCCATCGGCATAAAACTTCGGCACGAGGAACAGTGACAAACCTTTCGGGCCAGCCGGGGCGTCGGGCAAGCGTGCCAACACGAGGTGAACGATGTTGTCGGTCAGGTCGTGCTCGCCACCGCTGATGAAAATTTTGGTGCCCGAAATCAAATACGCGCCATCGGCTTGCGGCACAGCTTTGGTGGAGGCAAGCCCCAAGTCACTGCCTGCATGGGGTTCGGTCAAGCACATGGTGGCCAGCCATTCGCCAGTGCCTACTTTGCTGAGGAATTGCGATTTGAGTTCGTCACTGGCGTGGTGCTTGATGCACTCATACGCGCCGTGTAACAAACCGGGGGCCATGGTCCAACCGTGGTTGGCGGCAGACAGCCATTCATATAGCACGCTCTCTAACACAGCAGGCAAGCCTTGGCCGCCATCCTCAGTGGCTGTGCATAGCGATGCCCAGCCCGATTGCCAAAACGCTTGGTACGCGTCTTTGAAACCAGGGGGCATGGTGACGTTGCCATCTTTCCACTGTGCGCCCACATGGTCACCCACAGGGTTGAGTGGGGCAATTTGCTCAGCGATGAACTTGCCGCTTTCTTCCAAGATTTGGTTGATCAAGTCGGCATCGACTTCGCCGTAGGGCGCGAGCGTGGCAATGCGTTCAGGCGCGTGCAGCACGTTGTGCAGCACGAACTGAACGTCATCTAAACGGGGTTGGTAGTCGGCCATTCTTTAATCCTTGCGAGCTGCGCCGAGGTAGGTGTCAATCACACGGCTGTCTTGAGCCAGATCGGCGGCGGGGCCGTGCAAGCTGACTTCACCCATTTCGAGCACATAGCCATAGTCAGCCACGGCCAGCGCAGCGCGTGCGTTTTGTTCGACCAACACAATGGTCACGCCAGTTTTGCGCAGGGTTTCGATGATGGAGAAAATTTCTTTCACGATCAGCGGGGCTAGGCCAAGGCTTGGCTCGTCCAGCATCAACACATCGGGGCTCGACATGAGTGATCGGCCCACGGCCAGCATTTGTCGTTCGCCACCCGATAGGGTGCCAGACAGCTGTGTGCGGCGCTCTTTCAAACGTGGGAACAGGTCGTACACATCGTCGATGCGGCTGCGCCATTGCCGGTTGCCCAAGCGCATTTGGCGAAAGCCGCCAAGCTCAAGGTTGTCTTCCACCGTCATGGTGCCAAACAGTTCGCGCTTTTCTGGTACCAAGGCAATACCCATCATCACGCGCTCTTCCAGAGTGAAGGCACTGATGTCTTCGCCACGGTAGAACATTTGTCCGCGTGTGGGCAACAAGCCCATGAGGGTGTTGAGCAGAGTAGTTTTGCCGGCGCCATTGGGGCCAATGACGGTGATCACTTGGCCTGCATCAGCGTGCAGGTCAATGCCGTGCAGCACTTCGGCCTTGCCGTAGCCTGCGTGGAGATCTCGTATGTCGAGAAGGGGCGTTGTCATAGCCAGTCCTTAGTGTTCGGTACCCAAGTAGGCGGCGCGCACTACGGGGCTTTCTTGAATTTCTTTGGGTGTACCTTCGAGCAACAATGTGCCGAACTCCATCACCACCAATTTGTCGCAAACCTGCATCACCAAGTCCATGTCGTGTTCTACCAGCAAGATGCTCACGCCTTCGTTTTGCAGCTGACGCAGTACATCGGCCAAGGCTTGTTTTTCTTTGTGGCGCAAACCAGCAGCAGGCTCGTCCAATAGCAGCAAGGCAGGATCGGCGCACAAAGCACGGGCGATCTCCATCAATCGTTGTTGACCCATGGCCAAGTTGCCTGCTTGTTCGTGCATGGTGTGGCCGATGCCAATTCGCTCCAGCTGTTGTTGGGCCAGTTTGAACAGGCGTTTTTCTTCATCGCGGTTAGCGCCTAGCATGCCCGACATCACGCCAGTGCGGCCTCGGCTATAGCCTCCAATGGCGACGTTTTCAAGTACGGTCATGTCTGGAATCATCTTGACGTGTTGGAAGGTACGGGCCATTCCTTTGCGCAAAATTTCGCGTGATGGCAAACCACTGATGGTGTCGCCACGGAACTTCACGACACCTGATGTCAAAGGTAATACGCCAGTGATGAGGTTGAAGGTAGTGGATTTTCCAGCGCCGTTGGGGCCAATTAAGCCCACAATTTGCCCCGCGTTGATTTGGAAGCGAATGTCGTTCACAGCTAGCAGGCCACCGAACTGTTTGCGAATGTTCTGTACGTCCAGCAGCAGTTCACCGCGTTGGGGTTTGTGGGTTTCTGGCAAATCGTCGGCGTGCACCCAATCGACCTTGCGGTCACGGCGTGGCATGTAGCGTGACACCAAAGACCAAAGGCCATCGGGCATGTACTTGAGCACCAAGACCAGCACCACACCAAACACAATCACTTCATAGCTGCCGCTGGTGCCAATGAGTTTGGGCAACAACACTTGCAAGTAGTCGTCCATGAGTTTGATCAAGCCCGCACCGACGATGGCACCCCAGATGTAGCCCACGCCACCGACTACGGCCATGAACAAGTATTCAATGCCCATCTTCAAGCCGAAGGCGGATGGGTTGACGGTGCGTTGAAAGTGCGCCAATAACCAACCCGCCACAGAGGCCAACAGCGCAGCCATGACGAACGCGGTGACTTTGTATCGGAAAGTATTGATGCCCATGGCTTCGGCCATTTGCGTGCCGTTCTTCAACGAACGGATGGCGCGACCTGCACGTGAGTCGAGCAATTGCGACATACACAACGCAGAACCCAGCAAGATCAACCAAGTCAACACAAAGAACGGGCGACCTTGGCCAATGTCAAAGCTGCCGATGGACAAACTTTGCAAGCCCAACAAACCGTCGTACTTACCCAGTGCATCCAAGTTGCCCATGAGGTAGTACAGCGACAAGCCCCATGCGATGGTGGCCAAAGGCAAGTAGTGACCTGACATGCGCAAGGTGATGAGGCCAACGACCAAAGCACTTACAAACGTGAGTGCTAAGCCAACCCACAAGGTCAACCAAGGAGACCAACCCAAGTTCAGTGTCAACCATGCGGTGGTGTAGGCGCCAATGCCAACGAAGGCAGCTTGCCCGAAAGACGTTAAGCCAGAGATACCGGTGAGCAACACCAAGCCCATGCAGGTCAGGGCATACAAACCGATGTAATTGAGTTGAAAAATCCAGTAATCAGGTAGAGGCAACAGGGCCACGACGGGAACTAGAGCGAAGAGCAATAACCAACGGCGCATGTCAATGCTCCTCATCAGAATGGCCGTTGCTGAGCGAGCGCCACAGCAACACGGGCAAGATTAAAGTGAACACAATCACCTCTTTGAAAGCACTGGCCCAGAATGCGCCAAACGATTCGACAACGCCAACAAACAATGCGCCGATCAAGGCGCCGGGGTAGCTGGCCAAACCTGCCACCACCGCAGCCACAAAACCTTTAAGACCGATCAAGAACCCTGAGTCGTAAAACACCGTGGTGGTGGGCCCAATCAGCAAACCAGAAATAGCCCCAATGCCAGCCGCCAACAAGAACGTGAACTGGCCAGCTGCATGGGTTGAGATGCCCATCAAACGCGCACCTGTGCGGTTGACTGCCGTGGCACGCAAGGCTTTGCCAAACAAGGTGCGCTCAAAAAACAGCCACAACACCAAGATCATGACCAGTGCAATCAAGAAGATGATGAACACTTGGCCGGTGACGGTGAGCGGACCAAAGCTCCAACTTTCATTCAGGAAGCTTGGGTTACGGAAACCCTCAGCACCGAATGCCAACAAACCAAAACCTGTCATGGCGAAATGAACACCCACCGACACGATGAGCAACACCAAGGGCGGTGCTGACTCCAGTGACTGGTAAGCGATACGATAAACCAGTGGGCCAAATGTGGCGACCACGGCCACACTTAATAGAGCTTGAACTAGCATTGAAAAATTCTGTGTCGCGGCCCACCAAGTCAGCAAGGCGATCAACATGGGGAGGGCCCACATGCGTAGGCCAGCCTTGATGCCATTGGCCAAGTTGTGGTCATGGTTCCAGCGGCTCCAGCACTCCATCACGCCGGCCACAGTCGCCAAAATCATCAACAACCAGACCGTGCCCGGCACTTTGCCGGCTTGCAGCATGGCCAAGGTCAAAGCGCCATAGGCGACGAACTCACCTTGAGGAATGAAGATGACGCGTGTGACGGTAAACACCAACACTGTCGCCAACCCGAGTAGGGCATAGACCGCGCCGTTGGTAAATCCGTCCAGCATCAAAATGCTGGCGATTGAAAAATCCATGTTGTGTCTCGTTTCTGTTCTGACAACTTTTAGAAAACGCCCAGCAAGTGAGACTTGTTGGGCGTTTATTACACACAGCGGTGATTTAGCGTTCGACGGTGAATTGACCGTCAACGACTTTGAGCATCACACCGGTTTCCATGGTGTAGCCCCAATGGTCTTCTTTGGTCCAATTCATCACGCCGTGTGCAAACACAGTACGGCCCATTCCTTCGATGGCATCGCGAATGGCGTTGCGGAATTCCGGCGTACCAGGCTTGGCTTTTTTCAGCGCAACAGGCAACACTTTTTCCATCGTCAATTGGAAGTCGTAGGCATGGCCTGCAAACTGGTTGCGCGTCTTAGGGCCCACGGTAGCTTCATATTTCGTCACGAAATCAACAGACACTTTTTTGGATGGGTGGCTGTCTGGCAGTTGCTCAGCAATCACGGCAGGGCCAGACACTACGAACGTGCCTTCCACGCTCTTGCCGCCAACGCGCATCAAGTCTTGCGTTGCGGCGGCGTGTGTTTGGTAGATCTTGCCTTTGTAGCCGCGCTCAGCCAAGCCGAGTTGAGGCATGGCAGCGCCTGAGCCAGAAGCGACCACCAAAATCGCGTCTGGGTTCGCCGCATTGAGTTTTAATGCCTGTGGGGTTACGCTGGTGTCGGTGCGTGCGAATCGCTCTGTGCCCACCAGTTTGATGCCCGCTTTATCAAGCAAAGGTGAAATTTCTTTCAGCCATTGTTCGCCGTAGGCATCGGTGTAGCCCAAAAAGCCAATCGTCTTGACGCCTTGCTTTTTCATGTGCTCAACCACGGCATTGCCCATGACAGTGTTGGACTGAGGCAAGCGGAACAACCATTTGTCCTTGCCAGCAGGCACGCCCACAGGAGAACCTGCCATTTGCACGGTGCCAGCTTCGGAGGCAATGTCAGTCATGGCGGCGGCCACGGCAGTAATGCATGAACCAAAAATCAAATCCACTTTGTCTTCGGTGACAAAGCGGCGTGCGTTGGCTGAGCCCTTGCCTGGGTCGGTGGCGTCATCCAATATGATGAGGTTTACCTTTTCACCTCCAATAGTTTTAGGGAAAAGCTTGAGTTGGTTTTGCATAGGAATGCCCAAGCCCGAGCCAGGGCCCGTCAAGGCGAGGCTGACGCCGATGTTGATGTCGGCCAAGGCGGCAGAGCACGCCACTGTGGTAGCGAGGGTAAGCAGTGTTTTTTTAAATTTCATGGTTGTCTCCTTTGGATTGCTTTAGTGCTGGGTTGAAAAACTAGGAACAAAGTGCCTTGATGTCGGCGGGAACGGGAACAGCTTTGATGCGGTCAGGATCATCTGGGTGTTTGGTGCAAAACGCACGGGTTTCAAAGCCCTCGCACAGCACAGTGTCGCCACGCATGACGATGTGTTTTTGAATCACAACTTTTTCTCGCCATTCATGAACGCTGGTATGAATTTGAATGCATTCACCATACGTAGCAGGACGCATGAATTTGGTGTTGATTTCTAAGAGAGGCGTTCCGATGATGCCGGTAGTCTTGACCAGCTCGCGCCATGTGGGAACGCCACACTTCACAAAGAAGTTGAGGGACGAAGCGTCCATCCACTTGGAGTAGTTGGGAAAGAAAACAATGCCTGCGGGGTCGCAATCGCCAAACATGATTTCGACTTCGTAAATAACGGTTTTAGTCATGTGTGATCCTTTTAACGAGGGGCCAGGCGAAGTGCGCCGTCCAAACGGATGACTTCGCCATTAAGGTGCATGTTGCTCACGATGTGTGTGGCGAGTTGTGCAAATTCCTCGGGCTTTCCCAAACGGGAAGGGAAGGGAATGCTGGCAGCGAGTGACTGCTGCACAGCTTCGGGCAAGGTTTGCATCAGCGACGTGGCAAACAAGCCGGGAGCAATGGTGCACACGCGAATGCCGTGTTGTGCCAAGTCACGGGCCATGGGCAAGGTCATGCCCGCCACGCCAGCTTTGGAGGCACTGTAGGCTTGTTGGCCCACCTGACCATCAAAGGCGGCCACTGAGGCTGTCCAAACCATCACGCCGCGTTCGCCGTCTTCCAACGGGGCAAGCTTGGCGGCGGCGGCGGCAAACAAACGTGCCGCGTTGTAGGTGCCCACCAAGTTGACGTTGACCACTTTGATGAAGTCTTCTAATGGCGCAGCATTACCGTCTTTGCCCACCACACGCTTGGCGGTGCCGATGCCTGCGATTTGCATCAAGATGCGTGCAGGTCCATGCGCCGCTGCCGCTGTCTCGATGGCTTTTGCCATGCTCTCGGGGTCAGAGACGTTGCACAACACAGCCACGCCACCAATCTCGTTCGCGACGCGTTGCGCGTTGTCCATGTTGAGGTCGAGCACGGCGACCTTGGCGCCCAAGCTGGCCAGTTCACGTGCCGTGGCTTCACCGAGGCCAGAGCCTCCGCCTGTCACCAATGCTGCTTGTCCTTGAATATTCATAAACGTTTTTTTCAGTGAGTGTGTGGGTGAGGTGCCTCAGGCGCCCTCTGGGTTTTCGATCAGCAGCGCAATGCCTTGTCCGCCACCTACGCAAGCGCTGGAGATGCCATAGCGCAGACCTGATCGCTTGAGTTCGCGTGCCAAGGTGATGGTCAAACGCACACCTGTGCAGGCGAGAGGATGGCCCAAAGCAATGGCGCCGCCGTTGACGTTGAGTTTTGACATGTCGAGATCCAGTTCTCGACCCACGGCCAAGGTTTGTGCGCCTTGTGCTTCGTTGATTTCGAAGCGGCCAATGTCTGACAGTTGCAAGCCTGTACGTTCCAGCAACAAGCGAATCGCAGGTGCTGGGCCAATGCCCATGATTTCGGGCGGTACACCTACAGACGCTGCAGCCACCAAACGGGCCAATGGCTTTTTACCGTGAGCTTTGGCGTAACTGCCAGAGGTCACCACACAAGCCGCAGCCGCATCGACCAAAGCGGCGCTGTTGCCACCGGTTTGCACGCCGTCTTCGTAAACAGGTCTGAGCTTGGCCAGTACTTCCACGGGGGAAATGCGAGCGTGTGTGTCGGCGTTGACTTCGGTCATCTTGCCTTGCAGTTTGATGCCGCGAGCTTTGTAGCCTTCGAGTTCAAATTTCTCTGTGATCACGGGCACGATTTCGCCAGCATGGAAACCGGCTTCTTGTGCAGCCACCGCTTTGGCAAAAGAGTCAGATGCAAATTGATCGACTTCTTCGCGGGTGATGTTGTATTTCTTGGCCAAGTTCTCAGCGGTCTGGATCATGTTGATGCCAGCAGCTGGGTCTTTGAGCGCTTCCCACATGTAGTCTTTGAAACCCACAGGTGCGCCGAGCTTAAAGCCGGTGCGGTGGTCAAACGCGGCAATAGGGTTGCGCGTCATGCTTTCGGTGCCAACGACCAATGCTGCGTTACACGCACCTGCTTCGATTTGCTCGCCCGCTTGGCGGAACAACTCAAAGCCTGTGCCGCAAATGCGTTGGGCCATGATGGCAGGCACTTCTTGAGGAACGCCAGCATACAAGCCAATGTGGCGAGGCAAGAAAAATTGGTCAAAGTCACCAGGTGCCATGTTGCCTGTGATGACCGAGTCGATTTCTGTGGGAGCAATGCCCGCGCGCTTCAACGCTTCGCGTGCGGCTTTGATGCCCAGATCGGTAGGGGAAATGTGGCCGAGTGCACCGCAGTAGTCCACCATGGGTGTGCGCACACCTTCGTGCATCCACACATCGGCAAACGCGTTGAAAAATCCTTTAGCTGTCATGTTGTTCTCTTTTTAAACCTGTGGTTTGAGGATGTAGTGCAAGCGGTCGCCATGCAGCGCTTCTACCGTGTCGGCGCGGTGGTGCAACACAGAGCGTTGGTTGATCGAGCCTTTGTCGGTGATCTCACCCTTGTCAATGGTGGGGGGCTCGCTTAATAAGCACATGCGTGCAATGCGGTTGGCGCTACCCGTGCTGTTGCCCGATAACTCGTTGACTACTTGTTGAAACTTTGCCAGCACGGCGGGTGCAGCCAACACATCGGCCAATGGAGTGCTATCTGGCAAACCGGCCAGTTCACGCACACGTGGTGTGGTGAACACCATGGCGCCTACTTCTTTGAGGTTGATGCCTGTAAGCACGGCGTCTTGGATGTAGGGCGTGCCGGCTGCAATGATCTTGCCGCGCAAAGGCCCCACGCTTACAAATGTGCCGGTTGCGAGTTTGAAGTCTTCCGCAATGCGGCCATCAAACTTGAGGCCCAAGTGCACATCGGTTTCGTCGATCCACTTCACCGCATCACCGGTTTTGAAGAAGCCTTCTTCGTCAAACGCATCGGCGGTTTCTTTGGGTGCACGCCAGTAGCCAGGCGTGATGTTGGGGCCGCGGTAGCGCACTTCGGTTTTACCGTCGGTGTCAACCAGCTTTACTTCCATGCCGGGTGTTGGAACGCCCAAGTCTCCAGCATGCACATTGGGACTGGTGACGAATAAACCAAAAGGACCAGACTCGGTCATACCGAGGCCAGAGGTCATCACAATGCGTTCGTCAATTTCGCGTTCTTCGCTTTCGTACAAGCTGTCCCAAATGGGTTGGGTCAGCGCAGCGCCTGCATAGAAGAACATCTTGACGCGTGACAAAAAAGTTTTGCGCAATGCATCGTCGGTCTTCATCGCGTTGGCAATGGCTTCGTAGCCCGTGGGCACGTTGAAGTACACCGTGGGCGCCACTTCGCGCAAGTTACGCAAAGTTTCGTCAATGAGCGCAGGGGTGGGCTTGCCGTCATCGATGTACATCGTGCCGCCGTGGAACACCACCATGCCAAAGTTGTGGTTGCCACCAAAGGTATGGTTCCAGGGTAGCCAGTCCACCAGCACTAAGGGTTGCTCTAACAGTACAGGCATTGATTGGCTCATTTGCTGCTGGTTGGCGCAACACAAGCGGTTGGTATTGATCACAGCCTTGGGTAGTTTGGTCGAGCCACTCGTGAACAAAAACTTCACGATAGTGTCTGGGCCTGTGGCCGCCATGGCCTTGCCTACCGCATCGGTTGCTTGGGTGGCGCACAGTTGGGTAAAGCTGGTGGTAGCGCGGTCTGCCACGCGGCCATCGTGCAACACCACTTCTGTGTCTTGACCTACGGTGGCGTGGATGGCTTTGGCATAGCGCTCGTCTTGCGCAAACACCAAACCCGGCGTGACAGTTTTCAGCACATGCTTGAGCTTGTCGTAGTCCACGCTCACCAAAGAGTAGGGAGGTGAAGTGGGCACAAACGGCACGCCCGCCAGCATGCAGCCTAATGTCAGCAAGGCGTGTTCTAAGCTGTTTTCGCTCAAGATGACCACAGGCCGCTCGGCGTTCAAGCCACGGTCAATCAAGCCTTGCGCAATATTGCGTGCGGTTGACCACGCCTCTTGGTAGTTGACGTGACGCCAGTCACCGAAACTGCCATCTGCTTGTTTAACGCGGCGTGCAAACATGGTGCGCTCGGGTACTTCTTGGGCCCAGTGACGCAAGCGGTCACTCAGGCGTTCAGGAAACTCTTGCAAGGCTTGGTCAGCCTTTAGGTAGTGCGTGCCGCTGGGGCCGTCACGCAGGCTCACGCGTGTAACGCCGAACTTCAGTGGACGAAATTTAGCTGTGATCATTGTTTATCTGCTCGTTAACACAGTAGAAAATTCTTGTTGAGGTATCTGTTGTGTGTTGGTGTCAGTCTTTGCTGACCTTGGGTGCTTTGCCTTCGAGGAAGGCGCGCACGCGTGCTTTGGCCTCGGGTGCTGATTGCGCGATTGACGCCATCAACGCTTCGGTCAAGAAACCATGGTCTGCAGGTTGCTCGGCAATGCGAGGCAGCGCGTGCATGAGCGCGTAGTTGGTCAGTGGTGCGTTGGTGGCAATGCGCTCAGCCAACGCGATGGCCTTGGCCAAAGATTCCCCTGCAGGCACTAGGTATTGGGCAAAGCCCAAACGCTCGCCGTCCTGCGCGTTGTAAACGCGACCGGTGAGCATCATGTCTGTCATGCGTGCCACACCAATCAGTTTGGGAATACGCACCGAGCCACCGCCACCCACAAAGATGCCGCGTGTGCCTTCGGGCAGTGCAAAGAATGTGCTGTCGTCAGCCACACGGATGTGCGTGGCGGATGCCAGCTCTAAACCGCCGCCTACTACCGCACCGTGCAATGCTGCAATCACAGGCACGCGCCCGTACTGCAAAGTTTCTAAGGCTGCGTGCCAGCTGCGAGAGTGGTGCACGCCTTCACCGGCATCGCGATCTTTCAGTTCGGATAAATCGAGGCCTGCACAGAAATGATCGCCTTCGCCGTGAATCACGGCTGCGCCGGCTTCGGGGGGGAGGTTTTGAAAGACGTCACGCAAAGCCTCGATCAGTGCATCACTGAGCGCATTACGCTTGGCTGGGCGGCACAGCCGAACCACGGCGACAGCGCCATGCATATCCAGAAATACACCTGTGGCGCGCGCACGTTCGATCGAAGGATGTGGAGTGGTGGTCATATCGAGTTCGTTTATTGAATGTATAAAGTTATAATTTATAACGTTATTGTGGTGATGCGAAAGTTAAAAAAACACTGGGACTTTCCCCTAGATTGACTACTCATCCCATCCAGCGATGAAGCAC
>Ga0007794_10000336_pt1 | contig 14409 bp, 13 predicted proteins | sample CryBogmetaGMA5M_FD_60365 | JGI IMG/M metagenome (GOLD analysis project Ga0007794, IMG submission 60365) | Freshwater microbial communities from Crystal Bog, Wisconsin, USA - MA5M | ecosystem: Environmental > Aquatic > Freshwater > Lake | place: Crystal Bog, Wisconsin, USA | collected 2009-07-06
TTCACGGCGATCTGGAGCGGGGTCTGCTACGTGCTTTGGTTTGTAGCTCACGCGCCGCTGCTGTTTCCGATTGTTTTTTCCTTTTTTGACGCTGTGCTTTTGCTGATCTTAGTCAACGTCCTGTTGGTTTCACGCGGCATCCTCTTCGACCGAAGCCGGCGCGAGTGTGTGGTCTGGATCCGGCTGCTCGGAATAAAGGTCCTTGAGCGAAAGGTGCCTTTCGATGATGTGCTCGAATTCCGCTGCGAGCGCTCGGGCAACTCCGGCAACACGGTGTACTTCCGGATTGTGCTCAAGCGACAAAAGGGCGGGCCGCTCACCGTCGCCGGCGATCTGAAGTCCAGGAACGATGCCGAGCGCATCGGACTGCTGTTGACGGCGGGCGTGCAGTCGGACTTCAGTCTGGATAACTTTCGCGTGTAGACTTTGACGGAGGAAAAAACATGAGCGCAAAGATGTTCATTTTGCTGATGCTGTTCGCGTGTGCCGGAATCGCCGCGCCCGCTTCGGGGCGGGTGTTCTGGCTGGAGGCGGAGGGGTTCGAGACAATCGGCGGGTGGTCGAACGACTCGCAGTTCGTGGACGTGATGGGGTCGCCTGTTCTGCTGGCGACGGGCGTGGGCAAGCCGGTGGCGGACGCGGCCACTTTTGTGGCGGTGACGGACGCGGGCGAGTACCGGCTGTGGGTGCGGTGCAAGGATTGGCTGCCGAGCCACTCGCCGGGACAGTTCCAGGTGAAGGTCGGCGGCACGGCTTCGGCGGTGACCTTTGGAAAAAACGCGACAAACGCGTGGCAGTGGGCGGACGGAGGGATCTTCAACCTGGCGGCCGGCAAAATCGAAGTGCGGCTGCACGACCTGACGGGCTGGTGGGGGCGTTGCGACGCGGTCGTGCTGGCGCCGCAGGACTTCAAGCCCGCCGCCGATCCTGTCGAGCTGGCGCAGCAGCGGCTGCGGTACGGCGGGGTGTCGCCGGCGGTCAAAGCGGCGGGCGAATACGATGCTGTTGTGGTCGGCGGCGGGCCGGCCGGGCTGGGTGCGGCGCTGGCCGCTGCGCGGCACGGGTGCCGCGTGGCGCTGGTGCAGGACCGGCCGGTGCTCGGCGGCAACGCCTCGTCGGAGATTGAGATTCCCCCCATGGGCTACATCGGCAAGCCGCCGGACACGGTGAACGTTTCCGGAATCGCGGAGGAGCTGTTCCCGCCGCAGCGCGGGGTGATTGTGGCGGACTCGCACAAGTTGGAAGACATCGTTCGCGCAGAGAAAAACATCGCGCTTTTTCTCAGCACGCGGGCCACGGGCGTGGAGATGGCGGACAAGGCGCACATCCGCGCGGTTCTGGCGCTGGACGTGCGCAGCGGGCAGCGGCTGTCGTTTGTTGCGCCGCTCTTCATCGACTGCACGGGGCACGGCTGGATCGGCACGTATGCGGGCGCCGAATATCGGATGGGCGCGGAGGCCCGCGACGAGTTCGGAGAGTCGCTGGCGCCGCCCAAGGCCAACGCGGCGACGATGGGCAACAGCCTGTACAAGGCGGTGATCGAGACGCGCGAGCGGCCCGTGCCGTTCGTGTGTCCCTCGTGGGCGTACCTATGGGAGAAAGAGGGCGATTTCGAGCCGCGCGGTTCGCACGTGAGGACAGAGGCGATCGTGCGTCCCGAGAATTTCGACCGTCCTTCGCGCGGCAAAGGGCGCAATCCCGGCGACGACGTCAACGGCAGCATCTCGCACGGCTGGTGGGTGGAGTACGGCGGCGTGCGCGATACCATACGGGATGCGGAAGAGATCCGCGACGAGCTGTTCCGCGTCTGCGTCGGGCTCTGGAACTACGCCAAGAATCACAACCCCAAGACGGTCGCGCGAAACGAGAAGCGGGAGCTGGTCTGGCTGAACTACGTGCAGGGCGTGCGGGAGAGCCGCCGGCTGATCGGCGACTATGTGATGAGCCAGCGCGACTTCGACGCCCCGGCCGCACACGCGGACGATGTCGCCTTCACGGACTGGGGCATCGACGTGCACCACCCCGAAGGGTTCTGGGTTCAAGGGAACGATGCGATCCATGTCTACAAGGGGCGTCGCGTCGGCATTCCGTATCGGACGCTGTACTCCAAGAACATCGCCAACCTGTTCATGGCGGGGCGTTGTCATTCGGCCACGCAGACGGCTTTCGGCGGCACGCGCGTGATGCGGCCGGTGTGTGCGACCGGACAGGCGGCCGGAACGGCTGCGGCCATTGCCCGCAGTCATGCGTCCACGCCGCGCGGCGTGTACGAGACGTATATCGGCGAGTTGCAGCAGGCGCTGCTGAGGGACGGCTGTTATCTGCCGGGCGTCCGCAACAGCGATATGTATGATCTGGCTTTGAAGGCCACGGCTGAGGCCTCCAGCGCAGCGCCGGCTGCTGCCGCTGCGAACGTCAACAACGGCTGGAACCGGGTGGTGGGTGCAGACCGCAACGCGTGGGCACCCGATATGAAGTCGGTCGGCCCGCAGTGGGTAAGCCTGCGTCTCGCCGAAGCTGCTGCGATCAGCGAGGTTCACATCACGTTTGAGAAAGCCAGCGCGCCGTGCCGGGTTCAGATACGGTCAGGTGGCGAGTGGAAGGATGTGGCCCGCGTGACCAAGGGCGCGCCGCGCCGCGTCGTGCTTGCTTTGCAAAAGGAGCGTGCGGAGGCGGTCAGACTGCTCTTCGAAAATCAGGCTGTTGCGGTCTGCGAGATAAGGGTGTATGGTGAATAGGTGTGAGTTCAAGGAGGTGTCGGAATGAGAGACCTTGTTTCGCGTCGCTCGTTTGTGAAAACCGGTGCCGCCGCCGCGCTGGCGGCTGCTGTCGCGCCGAAGGTGTTCAGCGGCGAGACCTCGCCGGCCTTCATCTGGGGCGCGCTGCTGCACATGGGCACGAACATGTGGTCGGACATCCCGGTGAAGAAGTGGGGCGCGTTCAAGCCCGAGGAACTGCACCTCGTGTGCGCGGCCGACCACCTTCGCTTCGACGAAACAGTGTGGCGGACGCTCACGGGCCGCATGCAGGGCACGGGCATGAATCTGGTGGTGATCGACCTCGGCGAGGCGCTCCAGTACCAGAGCCATCCCGAACTCTCCGTGAAGGGGTCGTGGCCGATCGCGAAATTCCGCGCGGAGCTGGCGCGGCTGCGCGCCATGGGGCTGGAGCCGATCCCGAAACTGAACTTCTCCACCGCGCACGACACCTGGCTCAAGGAGTATGGGCGGCAGGTCTCCACGCCGGTCTATTACAAAGTCTGCTCGGACATGATCCGCGAAGTGTGCGCGATCTTCGACAAGCCGCGCTTCTTCCACCTCGGCTACGATGAAGAGACGGCGGGGCATCAGAGCCAGTACAGCTACGCGGTAGTGCGGCAGGGCGAGCTTTGGTGGCACGACTTCCTTTTCTTTGTGAAGGAGGTCGAGGCGCAGGGCGTGCGGCCGTGGATCTGGTCCGATTATTATTGGAACCACCCCGAGGAGTTCCTGAGCCGTATGCCGAAGTCGGTTCTGCAGAGCAACTGGTACTACGGCGAGTCGTTCGATCCCGCCAAGCAGAAGGTCGTGCAGGCCTATCTGGATCTCGACAAGGCGGGGTTCGATCAGGTGCCGACCGGCTCGAACTGGAGCTGCGACGTGAACTTCAAAGGCACGGTCGGATTCTGCAAGAAGAGCCTCGCGCCCGAGCGCCTGAAGGGTTTCCTCATGGCCCCGTGGTTCTTCACGCTGCCCGAATGGCAGGAGAAAAACCTCCAGGCCATCGCCCAGGTTGGCGAGATGATTAAGGGCGCGTAGGGGCGCATGGCAGTTCTGTTGGGGTCGTTGATTCGTAATCGTAATCTTGCTCGTAATCATAATCTTGATTAAGGCACGCACGCGCTATCACACTGTCACCATGAACGAGCTGTTTGACCATGAGAAGTTAGCGGATTAAGATTGAGATTAGGATTACGCTTAAGAAGGATATCCCCCAACAGAACTGCCATGCGCCCGGCGCATCGCAAGAATCCGCTTTGCGCTGTCAGCTCCGCAGCGTATTTTGTATAATGATCGCCAACTTACTGAGGGAGAGCCCTATGATACCAGACTTGCAGGCGAGCGTGATGTGCGACGATGTGCGGCAGGAGCGGAACGGCAAGTTCATGCTGATCGGCATTTTCGACGGACTGGTGCAGGCGGTGAACCAGCCGATGTGCCCGCGCATCTGCCTGATGAACCGCTGGTGCATGGGCGAGGGCGAGTTCACTCAGCGGACGCAGATCATCGCGCCGGACGGGGTCACCGTCGTTGGCGAGGGACAGCCCGTGCCGATCAAGCTCGGGAACGACCAGCAGATCGCGACCACGGTCGAGGTCTTCATCAATCTAGCATTTCATCAAGCGGGTACTCACTGGGTAGAAATTCATCTGGACCAGCAGCTCCGGATGCGCTACCCGCTCCATGTGCGTAAGGTGCAGCCGCAGCAGCCCCCGCCGCCGCCCCAACAAGGCCCGCGGCCGGCGGATCACCCGGAAACGCCGCCGGCTTAAGCACCTCAGCGTGGGTCATCGTCATCCGGCGGCTGGCTTTCTCCCAAGGCTGGGTCTCCAGTTCTTTGATGAGCAGGGATAAGGTGAACCGTTTGCCGTCGTTGTCGGTCGTCGACGCCGCATCCAAGCGGCCCCGCTCGCTCTTGAAGCGCTGAACCCACAACCGTGTGATCAGATCCCGCGCCGCCTCGGTCGCCGTGGCCTCCCGCGCGCTGAGCATCTTCCCCTCGGCCACGATCACGCTGTCGAACAACTTCAGCGAAGCCTCGTCGAGCGACGCGCGCAGTTCGGCCAGCTTGTCGGTGCCGCTCCGGCGCGTTTCCAGCACGGCGCTCACGATGTCGCGCGCTAGCCGGTGGATAATCACGTCCAGCGGCAAATAGCGTTCCACCAGATCCAGCACGGTCGCGTCGTTCTCGTGCTGGACCATCAGTTCGCAGAGCTGCCGTTCCGCTTTCGACGGCGGCTCGGGAGCCGGCTCGTCCAGCGGCGGCGCTTCATCTCGGTCGGCGTCTTCCGGCGCGAAGCCGTCTTCGGAAGGCGGCCGGTCATCGTCGGCGGCCGTGGCGGCGGGCTGGTGGGGTGCGGCGGGCGTGCTGTCTTTGTGATAGGACGCGGCGTGGGCCGCGCGCCGGCTGAGCGCCTCGCGCGTTTTCTCCAGGTCGTCCTCCATCGCCGAATAGGGCAGGTGCACCAGCGCGGCGGCCTCCTGAAGCAGGCGCGTGCGCAGCACCGCGCTCGGACAGGCCGCCAGCATTTCGAGCACGCCGCGCGACACGCGGTTCAGAGCGTCGATCGAGTCGGGCTGGGTCTCCTCCTGCCGCAGCGTCTCCACCTGGAAGGTCGTGATCGAGACGGCGTTGTCGAGCAGGTCGCGGAAAACGGCGGGGCCTTTGTCGCGCAGCAGCGAGTCGGGGTCGTCGCCCGCGGGCAGGACCGCCACGCGCACCGGGATATCCTCCTCGAGAAAGAGCGCGCCCGTGCGCAGCGCCGCCTTGCGGCCCGCGCTGTCGCCGTCGAACACCAGCACCACGCTGTCGGCGTGCTTCTTAAGCAGGCTGACGTGCTCCTTGGTGAAGGCCGTGCCCTGCGAGGCGACCGCAGTTTCGAAGCCGCAGGCGTGGCAGCGGATGACGTCGATCTGGCCCTCGCAGACGATGGCCTCGCGCCGCGGGTGCTTGACGATCTTGGCGGCAGCTTTGTCGAGCGCGTAGAGCACGCGGCTCTTGGTGAAGATGTCGGTCTCGGGGCTGTTGACGTACTTGCCCGTGTTCTTCCGGTCTTTGAGCAGGCGACCGCTGAAGGCCACCACGCGGCCCTGGCGGTCGCAGATCGGGAACATGAGCCGGCCGCGGAAGCGGTCGTAGTAGTCGTCGGGCCGCCCTTCCTCTTTCGGCGGGGTGAGGATGCCGGCGGTGACGAGCTGCTCGGGCGTGTAGTTGTATTTCTTGGCCCACTGCAGGAGCACGTCGCGCGGCTGCTCGGGAGCGTAGCCGATGCCGAAGAGCGCGACCACCTCGTCCGTGAGCTTGCGGCCGGCCAGATAGGTGCGCGCGATTTCGGCTTCCTTGGTCTGCTTGAGGCAGCGCTGGTAGAAGGCGGCAAGCTCCGCGTGGATCGCGTAGAGCAGGTTGCGGTTCTGGGCGTTGTAGTCCACGTCCTGCTGGATGACCACGCCGACGCGGTCGGCGAGCAGGCGCACCGCGTCCATGAAGACCAGCCCGTCCTGCTTCATGAGGTATTTGAACACGTCGCCATGTTCGCCGCAGCCGAAGCAGTGGTAGGTCTGCCGCACGGGGTTCACGTGGAACGAGGGCGTCTTCTCGTGGTGGAAGGGGCAGCAGCCCTTGAAGGTGCCGCCGGACTTCTTGAGCGTCATGCGCGCGCCGATCAGCTCGACGATGTCGACCCGCGCGCGGATTTCCTCGATGACGTGCTCTGTGACTTTGCCTGACATAACCGGTGCGTGTATTAAACCACAAATGGCGGGGCTGCGACAGCCAGGACCTCGACGGGTTTATTGTCAGGCATGTCGGCCAGCAGGCACGCCAGCATGCCGTCGGGGTTGAGATATCCGATCACGACCGCATCCGCCGCATGCAGCAGGTATTGGTTGCACCACGCGGCGCGGACCGCATTGACGCGATTGACATCCTCTGTGAATGGTGTCATCACGAGCAGCCGTCTCGCATCGATGGCGCGCTGCACGCTCGGCGGAAAGGCCTTTGGCAGCCCGCGCGCCAAAACCTGGATCATAGGCGTGCCGTCCGCGAGACACGCGTCGAACGCCGCCCGTTCCATGGGGCTCAAAAAACCGGATATAAGGCATGCGGGCGGCGCGGGCAATGCGATGTACGGGCGGCTCTCCGTGGCCGCCCCTCTTGACGCCAAATACGCGGTTTTCGGCAAATCCAGCAGCGCCTTGTTCCCGATCATGAAACGCGGTTCGCCGTAGCGAAACACGTCCCAGTTCGCGGGGTTGTCGCGGATGTACGCGCGGATGCGGGCGAGGTCGGCGTCGTTCCGCACGATGTGTTCGTAATAATTGCGTTGCCACAATTTGCCGGGGAACGGCGGCCATCCGTGGTGTTTGACGCCATCGATATACCGTTTCGTGGTCAACGATTTCAACCGGTACACGAAATCCGGCAACGATGGCGTTCCCGTTACCGTAGGGGCAGGTCTCCGTGCCTGCCCCTCTCCGGTCTCCGACGCGCCCGATTGGCCGACATCGATGGGATCATGGGGGCGGCCACGGAGAGCCGCCCCTACGTCCGACGCGCCCGATGGACAAACATTTATACACGGGGGGACGACGACCGCCACCACGCCGTGGAAATGGTTGGGCATGACGACAAATTCATCGATTCGGTATTCGGGACAATGCGCCGGGATCTCGTTCCATACATCCCGAACCATCCGCCCCGCCTCATTCAACGCCATGCGCCCATTCACCACGACGCCGAAAAGCCGCCTGTGTTCCTCCGCGCAGATCGTGACGTAATACACGCCCCCGGCCGCATAATCGTGCGTGCGCAACCGGATGGACCGACGGTGATGGATGTCGGGGTCGAAAACCATGCCGATACGATACCATAATATCCGGCATGGTGTGAATCCGTAGGGGCGACCGGCGGGTCGCCCATCCCTTCTATGCGTCAATCACCCTCTCAAATACGCCAAGTATTGAAAAATCGGTGCCTCCAGACAATATGATGTCATCATGCTGTGTGTTGATTGATGACAGCACGATCGACTTTGCTTCGCCAAGCGAGTCGGAGCCCTGAACTCTTGCGCTTCGATACCGCTTGATCAAGGCAACGGGGGCATCACCCGCAAATCCACCTACTTGACATAGCACGATCTTGCCGTTTCTGCTTCCGCCCGGGTCTTTTCTGAATAGACACACGTCACCATTCTTAATGTCCGGCTCCATGGAGTCGCCTTCTGCACGCACCAGAAATCTGTCTCTTGGAAAGGGGCCGTTACTTACGCGCACCCATTCGAATGAGTCAGTTTCCTCGAAGTATCCGGTAAGGTCTTTATATGAGGCATCGGCTGCGGCACGCAAGTTCAGTAGCGGCAAGGCATTTCTATACGCTATCACCTCTTCGGGTTCGCTTCGAATCCGGGCCTCGAAATAGTTCTTGGTTTCGTCGTCTGTAAAATAGACATAGCAACCTTTTTGGCCCCGGGTCATAAGGGTTCGATAGGTGTTCTTGATGATCGCGTCAAGCTGTTGCTCAGTGCTTGCTTTATGTTTCTTAATTAAGGCCTTCCAGCCACTGATGGATTTGTCTGTTCTGGCCCGCCTGGCTGGATCGGTCACTATTTTGTCGCCCCGTGCAATCATATCAGGGCCGATGATGACTCCGACATAGTCCAGCTCCAAGCCCTGACATGTGTGGATACAGCCCACCTGTTCGACAGAATCCGGCTTGATGATCCATGCCTGACCGTCATCATTCAGATTCCATGTCGCGGCGAAGTCCCCAATCTGAATATCACTGAGAGTAGCGTCGTTCTTGCTGACCCAGTCCCAACAGTAGCCAGCCACCAAGCGGGCTTTGTTTCTGACTTTATTTTTTTCGCGAATCAGGGTATGCAGTTCACCCGGAGTCTTCATGATTCGGAAGTCATAATCCAACGAATCGAGTTTATCATTTGCAGTCGCTTTGATTTGCAAAGTGTTGTCCAACCAAGCGAGGTAGCCATTAGATCCGTTGCAACGGAATTGAGACGTCAACTCGAGCTCAGTAACCTCGGCTCCATGCGCGTTCGCCCAGCGCCTAATTTCATCCTTGTCGCCAATATCCTTGAGCGTTACCTTCTGGTCTTCATCGACGAAGAAAACGCTACATTTACTGGCTTGCACGATTTCCTTGACTTGATTGTTGCCAAGGTGGCTGAACATGCCGGATTTCGCGTTCAATCGGTGGGCTTCATCAACAATCAGGCAGTCATAGCTATCTTGGCCGATGGAATGGTAAGACCCCGATCCGCTGAAGAGATTGGTTATCTGTGATTTCTTGAAAGAACCGGTGAGTTTAGCTTCATATACGACGCGCGGAGCAGAGTTGCGGGTGACGTATTGCACTACAGCTTCGCTATTTGTCAGCGCAACAAGCAAACTAACGGCAACTACTGATTTTCCTGTGCCGGGGCCACCTTCAACGATAAAGACCTGTTTTTTTCCTGTAGCTGCTTTGGCAACCAGAGACAGTGCGGTCTCATAGACGACTTTCTGGTCATCGATCATGATGAATTCTTCGTTGCCCTTCAGCATGGAGGAAAGCTGGTCCGCCAGCGTCTTTGAGGGTTTGATTTTTCCTTGGTCAATCCGGTACATCAGCCGGTTCTTATCACCATACTTGACATGCTGTTTTATAAAATTGCGTAGTTTCTCCGCATCGCCCTTGAGGAACAACGGCGCCTTTTTGATGTAGTCGGCGTAAAATGGATTTGCGATGACGTTGTCAGCGGCATAATTATGCAGGTAAGCGCATGGGTAAAGCTGTATGGGCTCTTCTTGGACGGTCTGATTGAAGTCCTCGAGAATGCGTTTGTATGACCATGCCTGATAGCAGGGATGCGGCGTCTCAACGGTTCCATGACGGAACTGAGTCATAACGACTGCATCTTTGGCTGTTAGAGACGCGTGAGCCCATTGCTTGAGCTCGATTAGGATCGCACTTTCTCTGTTGCAGGCATCCATGCCAGTAAGGATGAAGTCAATGCGTTTGGAAGACTGGGGTAGGTGATACTCTATACAGACGCCGGCATCATGTGGGATCTCGCTGTCATTCAAAACTCGGTCCATGTACTGCAAGGAGTTGGTCCATGAATCAACCTCGGAGCGACTTGTACTGCGACCGGTTGCCGTTTGAAAGACGCCCAAAATAATATTGCCTATGTTATTGGTGTCGACGTCTCCGTGGAAGGTCGCTTTTGTTTTAGAGTAAACGATCATTGTGTTGTCCCTCAAAGCTCCGTGTACTTTTTCGCATTGCCGTGGGCTTTGTCGGCTGGATATTTCTTCTGGTTGATCTCGATTTTATCTTCAGCGGCGGTGATCGGGTCTATCCCCAGCTGATCAGCCAGTTGGGCGAGGTAGATCTGGATGTCGCCGATTTCCTCTATGGCGCGGAGGAGTTTGTCCGGCGGCAGATTTGTGCTGGCTTCGGGCGTAAGCCACTGGAATATTTCTAACAGTTCGCCTGCCTCGGCCGCAAGAGCCATGGCCAGATTTTTCGGAGTGTGAAACTGATTCCAGTCGCGCGCATCCGCGAACTCTCGCAGTTTTGCGGTCAGGGCTCCTACCCGGTCAGCACGTTGGGTAGATAACATGGTCAACTCCCAGTTGGCGGTCAGAAAGATGTCGGAATAAAACAGAGCGAAAGACTCCGGAGAAAAGGAGTGCCTCGCTTGTCAGAGTCAACTGCTACGTTCGCGCATCTGCATTGCAGCTGCGTACTCTTTTGAAAGATCGATGCCGGGATTCATTTCGGGGGCTAACTGGCGCATGCCCACATACATGTAGCTGACCAACTGAAGGCCGGAGAACTTGCCGGGCATGGACCTGAGTGTGTACTTTTGGGTCGGGTCGTTGATGTCTAGTCCATTTCTGCCAAGCATCGCAATTTCGAACGTTACTGACTGCCTGACCCCTGGTCCGTCTTTAGCGAATTTATCCATCGCCGCTAAACAATACATGACGGAGTCGAGGCGGGTTTCACCTGCCGCTTCAGGTTTGAGATTTGAGTGGGCAATTGACGTCCGTAGCTCCCTAGCCAATTCCGCGATCTCGGTGTATGGTGCAAGAGAAATAACGTTGCGGAGCACAACGTCCGCTTCCGCTAACCGGTTGGTCTTGAACAGACAGAGCCCGTAGCCGTATTGAGTTGGCTGATCAGTCGGAAGCAACTTGCTTGCTTGCTTCAGATATCCGATTGCCTGCTCAGGTTCTGATTCGCCCAGAAGACCGGCGAGATTCCTCAAGGTGTAGGGGTTATCGGGCTCGATCTCATGGCTCCGGCGCAGGGATTCGAGGGCTTTGGCTTTATTCCCTTTGCGTTGGAAGGCCACGCCCAGTGCGTTCCAGGCGTCGGCGGCATCAGGCATTTTTTCGATGGCCTGAGAGAGATGCTTAACCGCCTCATCCAAACGGCCTTGGTCGCTCAGCATCATGCCATAATTCAGCAAGACCTGCGGGTTGCAAGAGGGCCGGGCGGACAGTGCAATCAGAAGGGGTTCAGCCTGCTCATATGAGCCTTCCTTAAGGAACTCTAGCGCCGTTTCAAAAACGCTCTGATCATTTGCGAATTTGGAGGGAATCCACTCGATATCAATACTGTCTTCACACGGTATAACCGTTACCTTCCCCCCCATTTTTGAGAAACGGGAGACGAAGAAGTTCTCGACCGCCCTGCGATACATGTCGGGATTGCTCCGAAGAAGAGCACTGTCGACGGGCAATAGTTCGGAGTTGAAATCAGCATAACAGATTGAAAACCGAAAAGGTTCCATACTTACTTTCCTTGCCTGTATTGCCATTTGTACCACGAGCGCATATCCAATGCGTCGGCCCAACTGTCCACCACCTCGCAGTATCTGTTGGGGTTGTCCGGGAAACCTCCCATGGCTTTGCTGTAAAGCTGCAGGCCTTTGTCTTTGAACCCGAAAAACTCGTAGGGAAGCAGGGCCTGGGTGTCCTCGGCAAGCGCCGACCACCAAGCGGCATGCGCGGCGTTCATGGTGGCATTCCGCGCAAAGATGTATTCGGGAGTCCGCTGGCGGATTTCTTTTGTAAGGCTTGCGGAAGCCTGCCGGATTTCCTGACGGACATGTGTCCGTTGCTCGGCTTCAAGCTCAGGGCAGTTTTTGTAGCACCAATCAGCAGCGAGGATTTGGACAGGAGTTGAAGTCAGTTGGAGCGCAAGTCCCTGGCAGAGGGACTGGATAAAAGGCCGAGCAAGCGTTTTCTCGATCCGGAGGACACGTTCATCGCGAAGGAACTTTTCAACGATGGACTGTGTTTCCTGTCTGTTCAGCACGAAATCGGGTATGCGCTGCGGGTCTGCCCATTTAACGAGGATCATCGCAGCCTGCATGGCAACCAGATAGTTGGCGCAACGTTCAAAAGCCGGGTTGATGAAAATCGCATGGACGGGCGTCTCATGGGTGGCCGTGATCATCGATGCATGCGTTTGGAGATCTTTTCTTGGCGAAACAGAAACCGGATACCCTGTTTGTCGTTGTACGAGAAAAAGCACTCTGTCTACAGCTTCGTTCATAATTCAACTATAGCCTTGTCGTCCGAGTGTGATTGCTACGGGGAGGGCCGCGTTCGTTTCTTCGCCTTCAATGATTTAGGTGGTGCGATTATAGCACCATGGATGCCGGTAACAAGCCGATTCAATGATCAGATCCAGTAAGCGAGGTGCTGTTTTCGCAAATATAAAGCGGGCGTATATAGTAATTCTATCATGAAAAAGTCCATTCATACCGATCCGGATCAGGTTTTGCGCGCGTGGCTGAAAGCGCATCGGAAGGCGAAACACATGACTCAGCGGGATCTCGCAAAGATAATTGACGAGGATCACACGTGGGTTGTGAGGGTCGAGAGTGGCGAACGGCGGCTCGATGTGGTGGAGTTTTTACGCCTGTGTGTGATTTTTCAGGCCAATCCCCATGAGATCATCGACCGGCTATGGCTGATGGATCTCATCACCAAACATGCTCCGCCGTGGGAAGATAAGAGGGCCGCGGCTGAGCCGCCGCAGGCCAAGCCGTACCGGGTCGGGCGCTAGAGCGTCCGTTTCTTCCAAAAAATTGTTGCGGGGGGCGGGTTGACCATTCCGAAGCGGTGTGATACTCTGAACCACTCTTTTTTAAGCGAGAACAGTAGGAGAAGACCAAAATGAAGATGATGTGGCAGCCTTCCAAGATCAAGCGCGTTCGCAAGATCGGTTTCCGTGCACGTATGTCCACCAAGGGCGGTCGCGCGTTGCTCAACGCCCGTCGCCGTAAAGGGCGCCTCAACCTGACCGCCGTGTAGGTCTAAGGCTGATGCCTGAGGGCGTCATGGACGGTTCCGCCCAAATCATGCAAGGCAGCGAGCTGCTGCCGGGCCCGTTTCGACTCGATACCTCGAAATACAAGGCCGTGTTTGCAGAAAAGCGGTCGTTTTATGGGCAAACTCTGACGATTTGGGTGGCGCGTATGCCTGACGCCGGCCGCAGGGCCGGCGTTATTGTTTCTAAGCGGAACTTCCATCGGGCGGTGGACCGTAACCGCGCCAAGCGGCTGATGCGCGAGGCTTTCCGGCTATGCCGGCACCGGCTGGAGCCGGGCGTGGATGTGATCCTGATCGCGCGTTCGGGGATCGCCGGCAAGAAGTGCCCGGACGTGATGAAGGATTTGGAGCGGGTCTGTTGCCGGGCGCGCGTGTGGCTGCGGACGCCGTCCGGGGACGGTGCGCATGGGTGAGGGAGGTTCGGATGCGAAAAATCCTTGGCCTCGTCAGCCGCGCGGTGAGCGGCGCGCTCATCCTCTGCGTTCGCGCGTACCAAGTGGTTTTGTCGCCGCATCTGGGAAACTGCTGCCGGTTCGAACCTTCCTGTTCCGCCTATTGTATCGAGGCGCTGCGGACCCACGGTGTCGTCAAAGGCGGCTGGCTGGCTTTCCGCCGGATCCTGCGCTGCCGGCCTTTCGGCCCGTCTGGCTACGATCCGGTGCCGCCGAGAAAAGGCTGTTAGGCTGTAGGCTATTAGGCTGTTAGGAAAACCGTTGAACCTCTGAATTCTATCTTACTATGAACAAACAAGAAAAAATTATTGCGATCCTGCTGGGCCTTGCGTTGGCCGGCTGGGTTTTCCAGACTAACCGCGAAGCCATGAAGCGGGCGAAAGAGGCGGCTGCGCACCCGCAGGCGGCTGTCCAAAAAGAGGCTGCCGCCGTGACGGCTCCGACGGAGCTGAAGGCTGCAAAGCCAGACGCGCTAACTCCGGCCGTGGAAGCGGCCGTGCCGTCGGTTCCCTCTGTGCCAGAGGAAGTGGTGACGCTGAAGAGCGACGACGTGACGCTCGCCGTTTCCTCTCACGGCGCGGTGCTCAAGCAGGCGACGCTGAGCCGGTTCAACTCCAAGCCGGGCAAAGCCGGCGAGAAGAACCCGCCGGTGACCCTCGACTTCGCGACCGCGCCGGTCTTGGAGCTGGCGGGCGTGCCGGGGCTGAGCGGCAACGCGGCCTACAGTGTCACACGCGACGCTTCGGGGCAGGCGGTGACGCTCACGTCGGTGACGGCTCAGGGGCTGACCGTCGTGCGGCGCGTCGAGCTGCTGAAGAACTATCAGGTGAAGGTCTCCGACAAGGTTCGGA
>Ga0007794_10000347_pt1 | contig 14279 bp, 15 predicted proteins | sample CryBogmetaGMA5M_FD_60365 | JGI IMG/M metagenome (GOLD analysis project Ga0007794, IMG submission 60365) | Freshwater microbial communities from Crystal Bog, Wisconsin, USA - MA5M | ecosystem: Environmental > Aquatic > Freshwater > Lake | place: Crystal Bog, Wisconsin, USA | collected 2009-07-06
TGCTTGAGGCTCATGCCCGGCGAGGAGGAGGAGGTCATGGCCCGGATGCCGCAGGCCCCGGCGCCGAGCAGCATGTTGGCCGCAGCCACCTCGCTCTCGGCCTGGACGAACTCGCCGCCGGCCGCGGGCATGGCCCTGGACATGAATTCCGGGATGTCGTTCTGCGGGGTGATGGGATAGCCGAAGAAGCAGCGGCACCCGGCGTCCAGCGCGCCCATGGCAATGGCCTCGTTGCCCTTGACGAAGATGCGATCCGAACCGGCCATGCTACGCCACCTTCTTCTTGGACTTTTTGCTGCGCCGGACCTCGATGGCCACGTCCGGGCAGATGGTGGCGCAGGACGCGCAGCCAGTGCACTGGTCCATGGACTCCGCAGGCACCTCGACGACCTTGTAGCCTTGCTGATTGATGCGCTCGGACAGCCGGATGATCGAAACCGGGCAGACCGTGGTGCAGAGCAGGCAGCCCTTGCAGCGCTCCTCTGAGACCAAAATGCGGGACATCGCTTGACCCCTTCCTGGTGCGGTAGCCCGCGCCAGTCCTTGCTATTCAGACAATGAGCATGGCGTCGCCGTAGGAGAAAAAACGGTACTTTTCGGCGAGCGCAGCGCTGTATGCGGCCCTTATTTTTTCACGGCCCGCTAGGGCGGAGACCATAATCAGGAGACTTGATTCTGGCAAATGAAAATTGGTGATGAGCCCGTCCACGACGCGAAATTCGTAGCCCGGCGTGATGAAAATATCCGTGTCCCCGGCAAAGGCCGAAACCCCTCCAGTGGCTCTGTGCATACCTTCCAGGCTGCGCGCGCTGGTGGTGCCCACAGCGATGACCGGAATATTTTCGGCCTTGGCTGTGCTGATTTTTTGCGCGGTTCCCGCGCTCACTTCCACGTGCTCGGCATGCATTTGGTGCTCGCGGATGTCCTCTGTGCGCACCGGGCTGAAGGTGCCGTAGCCCACGTAGAGCGTCACCTCGGCCCAGCTGAAACCCTTGGCTGCCAAGGCTTCGCGCACCTCATCCGTGAAATGCAGACCTGCTGTGGGTGCGGCCACGCTGCCCGATTTTTCCGTGTTTGCATAGGTCGTCTGGTAGCGCTCGCGGTCGCTCGAATCGTCCTCGCGCTCCAGATACGGCGGCAAAGGCATGTGTCCGATGCCCTCCAAAATCTTTGCCAGGTCGCCCTGCCAGAGAAGCCGCAAACAACAGCGGCCGTAGTCTCCGCGCGTGAGGAGCGTTGCCTTGAGACTGGGTCCAAAGTCCGCTGTCTCGCCTTCCTTCATACGCTTGGCCGTGCGCACCAGGCCCTCGGCCTCGGCGCAGAGCCAGCCGTTTTTTTCCGCGCAGGGCTCAAGGTGAAGCAGCGGAAGCGGCGTCAAAAGAAGCAGCTCCACGCGTCCGCCGGTCTGCCTGCGGCCAAAGATGCGTGCTGGAAACACCCTGGAATTATTGGCAATAAGCAGGGCGCCCCGCGGAAAGCGCCGGGCCAAAACAGCGGGTAGATCCGCGAAATGGAGGCCGGTTTGCGGGTCATTTTTTTCGCGGTCAAGCACCAGCAATCGGGACGCGTCGCGCACATCGGCAGGCCGCCGGGCGATGCATTCAGGCGGCAGCTCGAAGACATAGCTGCCGAGATCGTAGTCGGGCGGGATGGTCTTTTGAGGGCTCGTCATGGCTGCACACATTCTTACGTATTCGTCCGCTCAACGCAAGTACCGAGCCCCTCGGACGCTTGTCGGCACTGCGTTTTGCTCGATCTGCCCGAGTAAGGCAAACGCCCTTTTTACGTGCGTCCTGACGGCTCACGCGGCGGCCACGTTTTCATCACCCGCTCACGCCCGGTGCACATGCTCATGATCTTCGGCTTTGCACGATCGTCGCGTGGCGTATCGGCACCCTGCGGTAATTTTCCCTTGATCTTGGCGTTGATCCTGGTATGTCGAGTGCATGGAACTTATGGCACTGAGCGATATTGCGCGACGCACAGGCATTCCCGCACCCACAGCACGCCGCTACGCCGCCCTGTTCAAGGACTATTTCTCCGGCCGCCGCCTCGGGCGCATGACGCGCTATCCCGAGAGCGCGATCCCGGTGTTCCAGCGCATCAGCGTGCTGTATGGCCAGGGGCGGATCACCGCGGAGATCGAGGAGCTTTTGCGCCTGGAGTTTCCGCGCACCATCGAGGTCGGCCCGGCCTCGGAGCAGGCCGCCCTGCCCGCCGTACCCATGGACATCCAGGCCATCTTCCAGGGCAACCTCACCGAGATTTTGTCCGACGCCCTGTCCGAGGCTTTGTCCGCGTCCATGAGCCGCTTCAGCGAGGCCCTGGACACCCTGGCCGACCAGAAGACCAACCTGGACTCCCACCACACGGACATTGCCAAGCTCAAGAACGGCTTCGTGCTCCTGGCGCGCAACCTGAAGCAGCTAGCCAGGCGCGACCAGACCGACACCGTGACGCTCATCGCGCGCATGCACGAGCGCATGCGGCTCATGGAGCCCAAGCTGGCGGTCATGGAGGAGATCTCACTTACCCTCACCAGCGACAACGCCGATCTGAAGGCCCGGCTCTCGGCCCAGGAGGTGGAGCTCCACCGCCTGCGCGATGACCGCGAACGCCTGGAAGCGGCGCTCAAGCGCCTCGGCGGCCTGCCGTCCTGACACCCTGCCTCGGCCGCTTTTGCCTTGAGCGGCCCGGGCCGCGCATTGAGATTCCCCGCGTCTTCAGATATGCACACCCAAGATTCAGCTGCACCCAAACGCAAGTCGCCACGCAAGGAGCGCGCCATGAAGCCCCAATCCCTGAAAGCCCCGCTCGTTCTCAGCCTGACCCTGGCCCTGTGCGCCTGTTCCGGAATGAGCACCAAGGCCCAGAGCGACCCGGCCCCTGCGGCCACAGGTTCCCAGGCCGAGACCTACGACAATCCAAATTACTACTATCTTTTCGATGACATACTGATTCCGAACGGCATGGAACACACCCCGGATGACGACTTCTCCTTTGACACCCAGCAGTTCAAGGCTGGCATCCAGATCTTCCAGGGCCGCGTGGTCTTCGACGACCTGATCACCTTCTTCCTGAACAACATGGTCAAGGACGGCTGGCGCAAGGTCTCGGCCGTGCGCTCCAAGAAGAGCATCCTCATCTTCGAGAAGTCGAACAAGGCCGCCATCATCGAGCTTACGGACGGGTTCAAGGCCAAGGCCACGGTCTTTGCGCTGGAATACAAGGCCGGCTCCCCGTCACCGGGCCGCAACGGCCTCCAGCCCCGGCCCGGAACCGCCCCGGCGCGCCCGGCCCCCTCGGGTTCGTCCAAGGGCAGCTTCTCGGAGAAGGACATCAGCAATTGAGCACTGAGCCCCTGAACTTCTCCTGCTTCCTGGGCCGACGCGTCCACCTGGGCGTCACCGGGAGCATCGCCGCCTACAAGAGCCTGGAACTGCTGCGGCTGCTTACGCGCAGCCAGGTGGCGGTGGGCGTCACCCTCACTGAGTCGGCCCAGCGCTTTGTGGGCGCGGACAGCTTCCGTGCGCTGGGCGCCGACCCCGTGCGCACGGCCATGTTCGGCCCGGGCGCCGGGGCTGATCCCTTTGTGCACCTGACCCCGGGCCAGAAGGCCGATGCCTTGATCATCGCCCCGGCCACGGCCAACATCCTGGCCAAGCTAGCCAATGGGCTGGCCGACGACCTGCTCTCCACCCAGGCCCTGGCCTTTTCCGGGCCGCTGTTGCTGGCCCCGGCCATGAATCCGGCCATGTGGAACGCCCCGGCCACCCAGGCCAACTGGCGCACCCTGCTCGACCGCGGGGCCGTGGGCATTGGCCCGGCCCTGGGCGACGTGGCCTGCGGCGACACAGGCGAGGGCAAGCTTGCGCCTGTGGAGCACATCCTGGCCCAGGTGCTGCGCGCCCTTTCGCCGCGCGACCTGGCTGGCAAGACCGTGCTCGTGACCCTGGGACCGACCCGCGAGCCCTGGGACGCGGTGCGCCATCTTTCCAACTCCTCCAGCGGGCTCATGGGCGCGTGTCTGGCCCTGGCCGCCTGGATGCGCGGGGCGCGTGTGCGCGTGGTGGCCGGGCCCACCGGGATTGATTTTCCGCCGGGCATCGAGGTCACGCAGGTCACCACGGCCCGGCAGATGCTCGACGCCTGCCAGCAGCTCTGGCCGGACACGGACCTGGGCTGCTGCACGGCCGCGGTCTGCGACTTCCGCCCCCTGCCCCAGGATTCCCAGGACCCCGAGCGCAAGCTCAAGAAGCGCGACCTGGCCCGCGGCGAACTGGTTCTGCGTCTCGTTCAGAACCCGGACATCCTGCGCACCCTGGGTGAGCAGAAACGCCCCGACCAGATCCTCATCGGCTTTTGCGCCGAGACCGAGGACCTGCTCAGCCAGGCCCGGCTCAAGCTGTCCGAGAAGAACCTGGACCTCATCGTGGCCAACCTGGTGGGCGTACCGGGCAGCGGGTTCGACTCGGCCACCAACACCGTGACCGTGCTCGACCGCACGGGCCGCGTGGAGCAATGGCCGGAACTGCCCAAGACGGAGGTCGCGTGGCGCGTCTGGGATCTTTTGCGGCACCTGTAGACCTGCCCGAGCAACTGCGCCCCTGGCGCGCCGCCGGACTGGAGACCCTGTTCCTGCCCGAGGGCTTGCCAGAGGACCTGGCCGTCGGCCTGTCGCCCGCGACTTCGGTCCAGGCTGCAGCGGCCACGGCCCGCCCGGTCCAGGCCCAGACGCGCGCGCCCGGACCTGCGGCCCACTGGCCTGAGCCCTGGCAGACCATTGCCGCGCGCCTGCACACCAAGCCTCAGATCATCATCACCTATGCATCGCTCACGGCCGACGTCACCGGCGCGGCCGACCCGGCGCGGCGCAAGCTCTTCCAAAGCATCCTGGCCTACCTGGCCTGGCCCCAGGGCACCTGCCTGTTCTGGCCCTGCACCGATGCCCCGGGGTCGGCATCTGACGCGCCGGGTCTGGCCCGGAACATCTTCCTGAACGGTGTGCTGACCTTTGGCGTGGCGCACATCGCCTGCTTCGGCCCCGAGGCCGCGCGGCTCGCTTCCGCCCTGTTCGAGCCCGCGGACGGACAACCCGACGTGCTGGTGCACAGCCTGCCCGCACCCGAGGAGCTCATCGGGCTTTTGCCCCACGAGCTGCACCGGGCCGTGGCCCGGCTCAAGGACCTGCGCCTGGGCTGAGCCTTGCCTTTGCGAGCCGAGGCAGATACATCAGCCCCCTCGAACCACAGCCACGACAACCACAGCCACGACAACCACAGGATGTTCGCCATGAAGATACTTGTCACCGGAGCCGCCGGATTCATCGGGTTTCATCTCTCCCGCCGCCTGCTCAGCCTGGGCCATGAAGTCGTGGGCCTGGACAACATCAACGACTACTATTCGGTGGACGTCAAGCTTGCCCGCCTGGACATCCTCAAGGCCGAGCCCAGGTTCACCTTTGCCCGGCTTGACCTGGCCGATAACGAGGGCATGGCCAAGCTCTTCAAGGACCACGGCTTCAACCGCGTGGTGAACCTGGCCGCCCAGGCCGGGGTGCGCTACTCCATCGAGAACCCGCGCGCGTACATCGACTCCAACGTGGTCGGCTTCTTGAACATCCTGGAGGGCTGCCGCCACAACAAGGTGGAGCACCTGGCCTACGCCTCGTCCAGCTCGGTCTACGGCCTGAACACAAACATGCCCTTCAGCGTGCACAACAACGTGGACCACCCCATCAGCCTGTACGCGGCCACCAAGAAGTCCAACGAGCTCATGGCCCACACGTACAGCCACCTGTACGGCATCCCCACCACGGGCCTGCGCTTCTTCACCGTCTACGGCCCCTGGGGCCGCCCGGACATGGCGCTGTTCCTGTTCACCAAGGCCATCCTGGCCGGCGAGCCCATCAAGGTCTTCAACCACGGCAAGATGCGGCGCGACTTCACCTACATCGACGACATCGTGGAGGGCGTGGTGCGCGTGACCATGCACACCGCCACCCCCAACCCGGACTGGTCCGGCGACCACCCGGACCCGGCCACCAGCCCCAACCCCTACCGCATCTACAACATCGGCAACAACAACGTTGTGGAACTCTCCCGGTACATCGAGGTGCTCGAAGAATGCCTGGGAATGAAGGCCATCAAGGAATACCTGCCCATGCAGCTGGGCGACGTGCCCGCAACCATCGCCAACGTAGACGACCTGGTCCGCGACGTGGACTTCAAGCCCGCAACACGCATCGAGGACGGCATCGCCCGCTTCGTGGCCTGGTACCGCGAGTACTACAAGGCTTAGTTTCCGCTTTTTTTCTTCCCACCGCCACTGGCGCCTTGATTTTCCCGTCAGCGGGAAGTAGGTTGCCCATTCATAGCTACACCGACAAAACACCGGGCCTGCCCCGGTGTTTCACGTGAAACACACCGAGACCCCTTCCGGAGGCCTGAGTGGCACGCAGAATTGTTGTGGCAAACCAGAAGGGCGGCGTGGGCAAGACCACCACCGCAGTGAATTTGGGGGCTTCCCTGGCCGTCATGGAAAAGAAGGTGCTCCTGGTGGACTGCGACCCCCAGGGCAACGCCTCCAGCGGCCTGGGCTTCTACCCCGGCGATGACCGCCCGAACATCTATACCGCGCTCTTTGAGCCGGAAAAGGTGCGCGACTCCATCGTGCAGACGGCCATCCCGTTCCTCTCGCTCCTGCCCGGGACCCAGGACCTGGTGGGCGCGGAGATCGAGCTGGCCGACAAGCTGGGGCGTGAGTACTACGTGCGCGACCTGCTGGCCCCGGTGGAGGACGAGTACGACTACATCCTCATCGACTGCCCGCCGTCGCTGGGCATCCTGACCGTCAACGCCCTGTGCGCCGCCCGGGAACTGCTGGTGCCGCTGCAGTGCGAGTACTATGCCCTGGAGGGCCTGTCGCAGCTGCTCATGACCTTTGAGCTGGTAAAGAAGCGGCTCAACCCGGAACTCAGGGTGCTGGGCGTGGTGCTGACCATGTACGACCAGCGCAACAAGCTCTCCTGGCAGGTCAAGCACGAGGTCCGCAAGGCCCTGCCGCAGCACCTGTTCGAGGTCATCATCCCGCGCAACGTGCGCCTCTCCGAGGCGCCGAGCTTCGGCAAGCCGGTGATCACCTACGACATCCGTTCCAGCGGGGCCGAGGCCTACATGGCCCTGGCCCAGGAAGTGTCGCGCAGCAAGGTGCACGAATAGGCGGGACTAGGCGCCGCGGCCCTTGTTCCGGATGCTTTTTTCCGGGGCATAGGGCGTGGCCTCCACCTTGATGGTGTCATCGAAGTGGCGCTTGATGACGCGGGCCTGGCACTCCAGGCAGCGGAAGGACACCAGGCCGCCCATGTTGGCGGCGTTCAGGCGGAATTTGCGGGGCTCGTCGTGCTCCCAGTCGCCGGAGGCATTGCCGCACAGGGGGCAGCTCACGTCCAGGTCCACGGGATATTTGAAGTCCCAGGACTGGACCAGGTTCTTCCAGTCGGCCAGGGGTTCGGGCTTCTCGGGTGTGACAGTTGACGCCGCGCAGTGCTGGAGGACGACCTCGCGCACAAGGGCCCAGGCCTCAGGGCCGAGCAGGGCACCCAGGGGCTGGCCCTGGGCATCGAAGATTTCCTGAAAGCCGGGGATGTCGTGGGTCTGGCTCATGACAAGTACTCCTTGGCGTTGGTGTGCGGTCCATATAGTGGCCGCATGCGGACATGGCAAGGCACAATATGCGTTGGCGCCCGGCCAGTTGGCCCAGACGCTGAACGCTGCGAGATCCGGAGGAAGGCATGGCCATAGGGCAGAGAGGACTTGGACGCGGGCTGGACGCGCTGCTCGGCAGCATCCGCACGGAATCGGTGAACACGGCCGAGGTGCGGCTCTTGCCGCTGGCCACCATCATCCCGAACCCGCACCAGCCGCGCAAGGAATTTGATCCCCAGGCCCTGGAGGATCTGGCCGCGTCCATCAAGAGCCAGGGCGTGCTCTCCCCTGTCCTGGTCCGGCCGCACAAGAGCGGCGAGGGCTATGAGCTGGTGGCTGGCGAGCGCCGTATGCGCGCCTCCAAGATGGCCGGCCTGAAAGAGATTCCGGCCCTGGTCCGGGTGCTCACGGACATGGAGACCCTGGCCATTGCGCTCATCGAGAACCTGCAGCGCGAGGACCTGAACGCCATCGAAGAGGCTAGAGGCTTCCAGCAGCTGCTCAAGGACTTCGGCCTGAACCAGGAGGAGCTGGCGCGGCAGGTGGGCAAGAGCCGTTCGGCCCTGGCCAACTCCCTGCGCCTGCTCAACCTGCCCGAGGAGATCCAGGCCGACATCCAGTCCGGGGTGCTCACCGCCGGGCACGGGCGGGCCATCATGGCCATCGAGGGCGCGCCCAGCCTGAGCCTGTACCAGCGCATCAAGGAGTTCAACCTCTCGGTGCGCCAGGCCGAGGCCGAGGCCAGCTTTTTCAAGGACAACGGTAGGTTGGCCGAACCCGAGGAACTGTACGGCAGCGTCAAACCCAGGGGCAAGGCCCCGCGCGGCGGCCGCAACGGCCGTCAGCCCGCGGAGCCGGTCGACGAGCAGGTGCGCGAGTTCCAGGCCCGCCTGGCCCAGGCCCTGGGCGGGACCGTGAAGATCACGGGCAGCCTGGACAAGGGTGTGCTCGCCGTGACCTACCAGTCGGGTGAGCAACTCCTGGATTGGGCGCAGAAGCTGGGCCTGGAAGGGGCCTAGAACCACGGCGATCACCAGATCATCATCACACACAACGGGTCGGCATCACACATTTTTCACCTGAACTTCGGCGGCCGACGGCCGTCTTGCCGGGGACTGATGATCACACAGGAAATGCTCTCCCTTGTGGACCGCTTGGCGGGTCGGCGCGTGATGATCGTGGGTGACGTGATGCTTGATCACTACACCTTCGGCTCGGTCACGCGCATCTCCCCCGAGGCGCCAGTGCCCGTGCTGCAAGTGTCCGACGAGCAGTATCGCCTTGGCGGGGCTGGCAATGTCGCGCGCAACATCGTGGCCCTTGGTGGCGCTGCGACGATCATCGGGGTCATCGGCAACGATCAGGATGGCCAGACGCTCACGGGCCTGCTCACCGAGGCTGGCGCCCACAACGACCTGGTGTGCGAAGATCACCGCCGCACAACGCGCAAGACCCGGATCATCGCCCAGAATCAGCAGATCGTCAGGGTTGATCGCGAACAGACCGGAGAGCTCCCCAAAGACGTGGTTGGAGCCCTGCTGGAGAAGGTCGTCGCTCACGGGCAAGGCCATGATATTATTATTGTTTCTGACTACGGCAAGGGTGTCGTCACCAGGGCGCTCATGGACGCGCTGCATGCGCTCACGGGCCCCTCGGGCACCCGTCCGCGCATCCTGGTGGACCCCAAGCCCTGCAACTTCGACCTGTACCAGGGCGTGGACATCCTGACGCCCAACGCCAAGGAGGCTGCCGAGGGCGCAGGCCTGGCCGCCAGCAGCCAGGACGGTCCGGTCCAGGCGGCGGCCGCCCTGTTCCGGCGGCTCAGGTGCGGCCAGCTGCTGATCACCCTGGGCAGCCAGGGCATGGCCCTGTTCGAGGGACCGGGAAAAGCGCTGCGTATTCCGACCTTTGCGCGCAAGGTCTTTGACGTCACCGGCGCGGGCGACACGGTCATCGCCACCCTGGCCCTGGGCCTGGCCGCGGGCGGGGATCTGCTTTCGGCCGCAGTGCTGGCCAACCACGCCGCCGGTCTGGTGGTGGCCCAGGTGGGCGCGGCCACGGCCCAGCCCGAGGCCCTGCGCGAGGCCATCGCCAGCCACCCGGACCTGGCCATCGAGGAGCTCACGGGCCTGGCCTAGGCCTGGGGCAACAGCGCAGGACACCCGCCATGCCTGAACAAGACCCCAAGCCCTCCGCAAACATCTGCAAGCCACCGGGCCGGACCGGACCGGCCCCGGAGATGTGCCGGAACATCTTCCGGCCGCTGTCCCGAATGGCGCTCGGCACCTGCCTTGCCTGCCTTCTGGCTGCCCTGGCCCCGGCCTTGGCAACAGCGGCGGACGCGCCACGTCCCGATGTCGGGGAAGCCTACATCCTCAACAGCGCTGCAGAGCCGCCGCGGCCGTCTTCGCCCGGTGCCTCGCTGGAGCAGGCCCTGCAAAGCAGCGCCCTGGACCCTGCCGAGCTTGTTGACCCGTCCTCGCGCCTCTGGGCCGGGGCCCAGGGCCTGAGCCTCCGGCTGGAGCGCGCCGCCGCACTGCTGGACACGGATGTCATCGCCAGCGCGGGTGCCAGCGCCGGAGACGGCCAGGCCGCCGCTGCCAGCACAGCCGACGGCCGCATCCGGCTCTGGGGCGCTGGGAACTGCACCAGCCTGCAGATGCCCGGCGCCCACCCCGCCTACGCCCTGGCCCTGGCCAAGAATGGAACCGTTCTGGCGGCCTGGGCCCAGGGGATGAACCGCCTCGTCTTCTTCGACCTGTTCGCCCCAGGCTGCCCGGCCAGCAGCGCGGAAACGGCCCTGCGCGGCCAGATCAGCCTGAGCCTGAGCGCCTCCGGCGCCTTCCTGGCGGCCCAGGACGGTGAGGGCAAGGTCTGGGTCGGCCCGCGCAACGGCGAGCTGCGGCCCGTGGCCACCCTGCCCGGCGCGCCAGCGGTCCTCGGCTTCTCCGGCGCCGAGGGTGTGCTGCTGGTGCTGGACGCCCAGGGCCGCGGCGGCACCTGGAACCCGCGCACCGGCAAGGCCATGAGCACCCTGAAGGTCCCTGGCGGGCCCTTTGTGCGCGGCGAGTTCCACGCGGGTGAGGCGCGGCTCTGGGGCGCGAACGGACGAGTGGTGCGCTGGGATGTGCTGCACAACCGCGCCGTAGACAACGCAGTCGCGATCGGCCCGGTAGAGGCGCCGGGGCAAGAGGGTTGGCTGGAGCTGCGCGGCACGGACCTGTACTACGTCCGCACCCATCTGTCCTGGCAGGCGGAGCCCCTCTACGAGCCTGGCAGGCTGCTGCTCACGCTGTCCAGGCATGCCTCCTGCCTGCGCCTGTCCGATGTGGACGGCCAGGTGCGCTATTTCGACGCCAGGACCGGCGCGGCGCGCGCGCAGTGCTTTGCGGAAGACTGGACCGCGGTTGCGGTGCACAGCGACGGCACAGCCCAGATACCGGGCCTCAGGCTGCGCATCTACGACACGCTGGTCCAGCCCAGGGGACGCCCAGGCAACTACCGGATCAACAGCCGCGCCATTTCCGAGACAGAGGTCTTCCTCTGGTCCGACAGCCCGCCGGACCAGACGCTGCGCGTCCCGGCGCCCTCGACGGATGCGGCGAACGCTGCAAATCCGTCACAGAGCGTTGCGGAACTGCCGGCCCGGCCAACGCCGGAGGCCGTCAACATCCCCCTGCGCCAGGGCCTGAACGCCGACGCCCGGTCCAGGCTCCTGCGCCTGCAGTGATGCTCAAGGATTCCAGGCCAGGGGAGTTTACGCCAGGGCACGAGATGGTATAGAGGGAAATCAAGAAATCCCGTACGCGGCCTTAGGAGGTCCCCATGACCAAAAGCGCTGGCTCCAAGAAATCCGGCCTGAACACCAGCATCCAGACCCTTGGCGTGGCCAAGATCCCGACCCCGTTGCGCTACTGCCGCTTCATCGAGCAGGAAGAGGAGCTGGAGCTGAACCTGACCGAGGAGGAGGCCGACCTGCTGGGAGCGCACAACGGCCCCATACGCTTCGAGAAGGCCGGGCCGCGGGGCAAGCTGTACTTCGACTCCTCCAAGGTCAAATGCGCCATCGTCACCTGCGGCGGGCTGTGCCCGGGCATCAACGATGTCATCCGCGCCATTGTCATGGACGCCTTCCACCACTACCACGTGGCCTCGGTCATCGGCATCCGCTACGGACTGCAAGGATTCATCCCCAAGTACGGGCACGACATCATGGAGCTGACCCCGGACAAGGTCTCCAACTTCCACGTCTTCGGCGGCACCGAGCTCGGCTCCTCGCGCGGGCCGCAGCCCCCGGACGAGATCGTGGACGCGCTGGAGCGCATGAACATCAACGTGCTGTTCATGATCGGCGGCGACGGCACCATGAAGGCCGCCGCCAACATCGTGAAGGAGATCAAGGCGCGCAACTCGCGCATCAGCATCATCGGCATCCCCAAGACCATCGACAATGACATCAATTTCGTGGGCAAGTCCTTCGGCTTCGACACCGCAGTGGAAAAGGCCACCGAGGCCATCGCCTGCGCCCATGTGGAGGCCGTGGGAGCCTACAACGGCATCGGCATGGTCAAGCTCATGGGCCGCGAATCCGGCTTCATCGCCGCCCAGGCCACCCTGGCCCTCAAGGAAGTCAACTTCGTGCTGGTGCCGGAGAACCACTTCACCCTGGACGGGCCGGACGGCCTGCTGGAGCAGCTGGAACAGCGCCTGCGCAAGCGCCGCCACGCCGTCATCGTGGTGGCCGAGGGCGCGGGCCAGCACCTCTGCGAGGCCTCGGGCAAAACCGACGCCTCAGGCAACCCCGTGCTCTGCGACATCTGCACCATCCTCATCAGCCGCATCAAGGAGTACTTCAAGGCCCGCAACATGGAGGCCACCATCAAGTTCATCGACCCGAGCTATATCATCCGCTCCGTGCCGGCCAACGCCAACGACCGCGTGTACTCGGGCTTCCTGGGCCAGAACGCCGTGCACGCGGCCATGGCCGGCAAGACCGGCATGGTCGTGAGCCGCCTGCAGTCGCGCTACGTCCACGTGCCGCTCGAACTCGTCACCAGCAAGCGGAAAATGCTCAACGTGGAGTCCGACTACTGGCGCGCGGTCATCGAGTCCACCGGCCAGGAGGACTTCGGCGCGCACAGCGCGGCCTCCATGCACTGCGAAAAGCCCTAGCCCCTGCCCCTGCACCTGCACCGCAGACAACAAAAAAAGCGCCCGGAAATCCGGGCGCTTTGCATTTCCATCAGGGCGCGGGGCGCTAGTCTTCGTTCGCAGCCGCGCGGAACAGGGCATGCTCGCCCACGGTCTTGAGGGCGTCCTCGGCCTGCAAGGCCATGCACAGAAGCTCATACAGGTCGTCCACCGGGATCTCCACGCCGAAGGCCCCGTTGTCGCAGACCACAGTCTCGCCCTGGTCGTCCAGGGTGTACGCGCGGCGCTCCCGGCTCTCGCCCGAGGCCGCGATGATGCCGTACCCTGTCAGGCCCTGGGGCGAGCGGTACAGCTTCTCCACCGTGAGTACGCCCGTGGTGGTGCTGAAGTGGATGTCCTCGGCCACCAGGCTGGCGGTCATGGCAATGGGCTTGCCGAAATCATTGGGCAGGGTCACTGGGCGGGGCTGGGTCGGCTGGCCGGAAAATCCCACGAGCGTCGGGTTCATGCTCACTCCTCGTCTTCCATCGGCAAGGTGTACTGCCGTGTCTTGGCCCTGGGCGGCTCCGGCCGCCAGTGCCGCCATCCGCGCGCCACATACTCGTGCAGCGCCTGCTCCGTAACCCGCCACTGCGTCCCCACCCGGATCGCGGACAGCGTGCCATCCTGCACCAACCTGTACGCTGTTCTGGGGTGGATGCGCAAGATGTCGGCCACCTCTTTCAAGGTCAGCAGCCGGGGCAGCACTGGAGCTGCAGCCTGCGCACGCACATCGTCGTCAGTCATATGACACCGATGTATTCGCTTATGCACCGGTTGTCAAAGAATGTCAACGGATGTCACGGAAGATCACGAAAGGTCTTCGGATTCAAAGAAATCAGGCGGCTAAGCAGTCTAGAAGGAGCCGTTGTCGCGACTGGGCCACAGGCCCGTGTAGCCGTAGCAAAGGTAATAGTAGAACGGGCGGACCGGAGCCCCGCGGTAGCTGGCCACATAGCGGTACGGGCCGCTGACGGACTCGAACATGTCCGCCAGCACCGGCGGCATGCCTGCGGCGTCGCCCTTGAGCACCAGCACCGCGTCCCAGCCGAGCCGGCCCTGTGGACCGCCCCAGAGGTCATACTGGTTCATGCGCCGGTCGCTCCACCAGAGGCAGTAGGTCTGCGGCTGGCCCGGCAGGTAGAAAGCCAGGGAGGCCGTGGTGTCGTAGACATCGCTCATGAAAAAGACCCGCGCAGGGTCGGCAAAGCGCTGCCCTGCCACCTGGCCCATGCGCGCGCCCATGTCCTCCCAGCCCTTGAGCCGGTGCGCGGGATTGAGCGCAGGCGGAATGGGCAGGAGCTGTTGCAGGTGCAAAAGCAGCATGAGCGCCAGGCTGGCCACGCCGCCAGCCATAAGCAGACGCCCGGTCCGGCGCGACGG
>Ga0007794_10000351_pt1 | contig 14209 bp, 13 predicted proteins | sample CryBogmetaGMA5M_FD_60365 | JGI IMG/M metagenome (GOLD analysis project Ga0007794, IMG submission 60365) | Freshwater microbial communities from Crystal Bog, Wisconsin, USA - MA5M | ecosystem: Environmental > Aquatic > Freshwater > Lake | place: Crystal Bog, Wisconsin, USA | collected 2009-07-06
TTCTTGAAGAGCGCACGCCGCTCTATCAGCGACAAGTGTAAATTCGACACCAAGCCAGGCCAGCATGGCCGCACTTCAGGTCAACGTACGTCTGACTTTGGCTTGCAATTGCGCGAAAAACAAAAAGTCAAACGCATGTACGGTGTGTTGGAGCGTCAGTTCCGCCGCTACTTTGCCGCTGCTGATCGCCAAAAAGGTAACACAGGCGCAAACCTGTTGACCCTTTTGGAAACACGTTTGGACAACGTGGTGTACCGCATGGGCTTCGGCTCAACACGTGCTGAAGCGCGTCAGTTGGTATCACACAAAGCCATTACCGTGAACGGTCATCAAGTCAACATCGCTTCTTACTTGGTTAAGGCCGGCGATGTGGTCAGCGTGCGCGAAAAGTCTAAAAAACAAGGTCGCGTGTTGGAAGCTCTCGAGTTGGCAAAACAAGTTGGCATGCCAGCTTGGGTTGAAGTCAATCTCGAAAAAGCTGAAGGCATCTTCAAGAAGACGCCTGACCGCGACGAATTCGCTGCAGACATCAACGAATCTTTGATCGTCGAACTTTACTCGCGTTAATCCTGGTTGAAGTTTTCAACCTAACGCACCCCACGCTGCCTGCTCGCGCAGCGTGGTCCAGACACCCAGCCTTACCGGTGTAACGAACCGGGGGTATTGAGAGGAAATCTGAATGCAAACGAACTTGCTGAAACCAAAAAATATTCACGTCGAGCAATTAGGTCACAACCGCGCCAAGGTCACCTTGGAGCCGTTTGAACGTGGCTATGGCCACACCTTGGGTAATGCCCTGCGTCGCGTTTTGTTGTCGTCCATGGTTGGCTATGCAGTGACTGAAGTCACTATCGCTGGCGTGGTGCATGAGTACTCATCGATCGATGGTGTGCAAGAAGACGTCGTCAACATTTTGTTGAACCTCAAAGGCGTTGTGTTCAAAATGCACAACCGTGACGAAGTCACTTTGAGCTTGCGTAAAGAAGGTGAAGGCGCTGTGACGGCTGCTGACATTCAAGTGCCTCACGATGTTGAAATCATCAACCCTGAGCATGTGATTGCTAACTTGTCGCACGGCGGCAAGATCGACATTCAACTCAAAGTTGAAACAGGGCGTGGCTATGTGCCAGGTACTGTGCGTCGTTACGGCGAAGAGCCAAGCAAGTCCATCGGTCGTATCGTGTTGGATGCTGCTTTCTCTCCCGTCAGCCGCGTCAGCTACAGCGTTGAAAACGCCCGCGTTGAACAACGTACGGACCTTGATCGCTTGGTCATGGAAATCGAAACTAACGGTGCAATCACGGCTGAAGACGCTGTGCGCGCTTCATCAAAGATTTTGGTTGAGCAACTGGCTGTGTTCGCACAGTTGGAAGGCGACGCCATCAACGGCATCATGGAAGCTGCTGCACCACGTGGCGGCCAACAGTTCGATCCGATCTTGTTGCGCCCTGTCGACGAGCTGGAATTGACCGTTCGTTCGGCCAACTGCTTGAAAGCAGAAAACATCTATTACATCGGTGATCTGATTCAGCGCACCGAGAATGAGTTGCTCAAAACCCCTAATCTGGGTCGCAAATCACTCAACGAAATCAAAGAAGTTTTGGCTTCTCGTGGTTTGACCTTGGGCATGAAGCTCGAGAGCTGGCCACCTGCAGGCTTAGAGCGTCGTTGAACTTGAAATAAACAGCTGACATAACGTCACACTGGCCGTACCTGATACGGCGGCCGGCAAAATATCAAAGGAAATCAAAATGCGTCACGGACACGGACTACGTAAATTAAACCGCACAACATCACACCGTTTGGCGATGTTGCGCAACATGATGAACTCGCTCATTGAGCACGAAGCCATCAAAACCACACTGCCAAAAGCCAAAGAATTACGTCGCGTCATTGAGCCGATGATTACTTTGGCCAAAGTGCCCACCGTTGCAAACCGCCGTTTGGCATTTGATCGCTTGCGCGATCGTGACAGCGTCGTCAAATTGTTCAACGTGTTGGGCCCACGTTTCAAGACACGTCCAGGTGGTTACACCCGCATCTTGAAAATGGGTTTCCGCGTGGGTGACAACGCCCCAATGGCTTTCGTTGAATTGGTTGAGCGCACAGAAGTTTCTGTTGCAACAACTACTGAAATTGCCGCTTAATAGGTTATACTAATACTCTTGACGCGCGATGGAGCAGCCTGGTAGCTCGTTGGGCTCATAACCCAAAGGTCGTAGGTTCAAATCCTACTCGCGCAACCACTTTAAAAAGCCCCCTGAATTCATTCAGAGGGCTTTTTTCTTGCAAGATTCATCCATGGTTGAAGTAAACGAAGTCCATTCGCAAGCGCAACGCATCACTCAAACATATGTCTGGGGTGATGCCGTCTGGCATGTGTGGGGTTCAACCAGTACCGACGCACCACCACTGGTTCTCCTGCACGGCGGTTCAGGCAGTTGGACCCACTGGTTACGAAACGTGGTGCATCTCGCACGACACAGGCGCGTGTGGGTTTTAGATTTACCCGGATTTGGCGACTCCGCTCTTCCGCCTGGCGTGAATGATGCTGATGATTTGGTACCCTTTCTCGCTGAGATTCTGACGCGAACCTTTGCGGGTTCATCTGTCGATGTGATGGGGTTTTCTTTTGGCGGGATGACCGCAGGTTTACTCGCCGCAGATCATCCACAACTCATACAAAAATTAGTGTTGGTCGGCGTTCCTGGCCTCGGTCTATTTGGCAAAGTTTTGCCAATGCGCGGGATGTCTTTTGAGATGAGTGCGACAGCACAAAGAGACGTGCATCGCCACAACCTGAAAGCCATGATGCTGGCGAATGAGGGCAGCATCACTGAAGAGGTGATCAATTTGCAGCAAGCCAATGTGGCAAGGGACCGCATGCGTAGACGGCGTATCGCACGGACCGATGTATTGGCCCAAGCACAGTTGCGCTGGCAATGCCCCGTGCACGGCGTGTGGGGTGCCAAGGATGCCCTCTACAGTGGTACGTTAGACCAAGTGCCACAAGTGCTGAGCCAGTTGCAGACATTCACCGTGGTGCCCGATGCAGGGCACTGGGTGATGTTTGAGCGTCCAGAGGCTTTTCACGCAGTGGTGAACGCCTTGCTGCTAGATTGAATCGCAAAACCTCTTTAACGAAACGCGGCAAGCGCGCACAATGAACCCATGCTGTACAAATTCAAATCTAAAGCCACAGGCGACCTCATTCTCTTGGAGCCACAAGGCAAACAAATTCTGCGGCTCATTGGCAAAGACCCGGGTGCTCAGGGAATTATTTTGCCCAACGAAATGTTGGCAGCCATCGATGCCTTGCATGCCGCTGTAGTGCAAGAAGAGCAGGCGCATCAAGCCGCTAAAGACGCTCACAAAGCGGGCTTAGAGAAAGGTGAGACGACGCCCATCCCAGATGGCGTTCGGAGCATCACCCTCAAACAACGCGTGGTCACCTTCATCGACATGTTGCGTCGTGCGCACGCCGAAGACAAAGAGGTGGTTTGGGGTGTTTGAACCCACGACCCAGCAACACGCCTACGCCGCACTCACACCAGATGTGGTGCTGGATGCACTTTCAGATTTAGGGCTTGCAGTTGACGGACGAATGACGGCATTGAGTTCGTATGAAAACCGCGTCTACCAAGTCATGTTGGATGACAACTCATCCCTAATCGCCAAGTTCTATCGGCCTGAGCGTTGGAGTGATGCACAAATCTTAGAAGAACACAGTTTCGCCGCAGAGCTCATGGCGGATGAGGTACCACTCGTGGGGCCACTCAACTTGCATGGCAAGACGCTGCACCACGCACACGGTTTCGCCTTTAGCGTGAGTCCGAGACGCGGAGGGCGCATGCCCGAGCTGGACGATGCAGAAGTGCTGGAGTGGATTGGCCGATTCATTGCGCGCATTCACAACGTCGGCGCACGGCACCCGTTTGCAACACGGCCCACCTTGAACGTGGCCACGTTTGCCGTTGAGTCGCGAGATTGGCTCGTGGCACAAAACATCATTCCACTGGACCAGCAAAGTGCATGGCGTGAGGTCTGCGACCAAGCCATTGCGCTCGCGGAAAATGCTTTTTCGGCACATCCAGCGCACCACATCCGACTGCACGGAGACTGCCATCCTGGCAACATCCTGTGGACGCCGACCGACTTGCCAAATGGTGGCCCGCACTTTGTCGACTTGGATGATGCGCGCATGGGGCCTGCCGTGCAGGACTTGTGGATGTTGCTCAGCGGGGAACGTGCACAGCGCACCTTACAGCTGTCGATGCTCTTAGATGGTTACGAACAAATGCGAGAGCTCGACCGCCGTGAGCTGGCATTGATCGAACCGTTGCGCACCCTTCGGTTGATTCACTACAGCGCATGGCTGGCACGCCGACAAGACGACCCTGCGTTTGTGCAGCACTTTTCTTGGTTTGGCAGCAGCGATTATTGGGCGGGGCAAACGCACATGCTGGTCGAGCAATGCGAAGCCATGCAAGAAGAACCGTTGTACGCCTAACAGCCCATAGCATCGGCTAGTGCGTGTAGATCGCGCACATGCAAAGTGTTGCCAGGCTGGGGTGAAACATCCTTGAATTGCGAGGGTCCAAACTCCGCTGGCCGCTCGATGTAGGCCGTGCGTAACCCACAAGCACGTGCGGCAGCAAGGTCATCTTGGTGGGCCGCACACAGCATGACCTGATCGGGCTTCAAATCAAACACGTGGGCTACACCCAAATACGCTGCGGGGTCGGGCTTGTAGGCACGAAACACCTCCGCAGATAGCACGCAGTCCCACGGCAGTCCAGCCCGTTTAGCCATATTGGTGAGCAAGCCTAGGTTGCCATTTGACAAGCTACAAATGGTGAATTTCTTTTTCAAGCGCAGCAAACCGGCAACGCTGTCAGGCCAAGCATCCAAACGATGCCATACGCGGTTGAGGTGAACGCGCTCAACCTCGCTCAAATGCGCCAAACCAAACGCCGGCAACAAGTCGTCCAGAATCAAACGGTGCAACTCATCAATGCGCGTCCAACCCAACTCGCCGGAGCGCACACGCGCCATGGCAGGCTGGTAGCCAGCACGCCAAGCCAATGCAAAGGCGTTGGCATCCACCGAGGGGTAGAGGGCCTGCATCTCGCGCATGATGCTGCCATGCCAGTCGACGACCGTGCCAAAAATATCGAAGGCCAGCACTTGCGTGCTGGCCAGACGGTCGTCCAACGACGAAGCAGAGAGTGGGGCCATGAATGTCATGGCTCCTGTTTTACACCAAAAGTGCGTTCACCCGTTTCACATAGGCGGCAGGGTCGTCAGGCAAACCACCTTCGGCCAACAGAGCTTGGTCAAACAAGATGTGCGCCAAATCGTTGAAGTGCGGGTTGGCATCAGCGCTGAGCTTCTTCACCAAGGGGTGATCGGCATTGACCTCCAACACAGGTTTCATCTCAGGGGCGGCTTGACCCGCCTGCTTGAGCATGCGTGCCAATTGCATCGACATGCCGTGGTCTTTGACGACCAAGCAAGCGGGGGAATCCACCAAGCGGGTGGTCACACGCACGTCTTCGGCTTTGTCCTTTAGCGCCTCTTTGAGCATGGCTAGGACGGGCTTGAAGGTTTCGGCGGCATCCTCGGCTGCTTTCTTCTCGGCATCGTCTTGCAGAGAGCCCAAATCGACAGCGCCTTTGGCGACTGACTGCAACGCTGTGCCATCGAAGTCTTGCACGAAGTTCAAGGCCCACTCATCCACGCGATCGGTCATCAGCAAAACTTCGATGCCTTTCTTGCGGAACACTTCGAGTTGCGGGCTGTTCTTGGCGCCAGCCAAGGTGTCGGCGGTGATGTAATAAATCGCCTCTTGACCCTCTTTCATGCGAGCTTTGTAGTCGGCGAAAGACACACTTACGGCGTCGGTGCTGGTGCTGGCAAAGCGCAGCAGTTTGGCGAGCTTGTCTTTGTTGGCAAAGTCTTCGCCTAAACCTTCTTTCAGTACCGCACCAAACTCCCCGTAGAACTGTGTGAACTTGTCTGCCTCGTTCTTAGCCAAATCTTCCAAGACAGCCAACACACGGCGGGTATTGCCTTCACGGATTGCCTTCACATCGCGGCTTTCTTGCAGCAATTCACGACTCACGTTCAGTGGCAAATCGGCCGAGTCCACCACGCCTTTGATGAAACGCAGATAAGACGGCATCAGCGCCTCTGCATCGTCCATGATGAACACACGTTTCACATACAACTTCAGACCCGATTTTTTATCGCGGTTGAACAAGTCCATCGGCGCCTTGCTGGGAACATACAGCAGCTGGGTGTATTCGGTCGCACCCTCGACACGGTTGTGGCTCCAAGCCAAAGGCGGTTCAAAGTCGTGGCTGATGTGTTTGTAGAACTCGGCGTGCTGCTCGTCGGTCACGTCTTTTTTGGGACGCGCCCACAAGGCATTGGCTTGGTTGATGGTCTCCCATTCGTCAGTCAGAACCATCTCGCCGGGTTGGTCGTTTTCTCCCTCTTTCCACTCTTCTTTGCGCATGCGAATCGGCAACGAAATGTGGTCTGAGTATTTGTTGATCACGGATTTGAGCTTCCAAGCGCTCAGGTATTCCTCGGCATCGTCACGCAGGTGCAAGATGATGTGGGTGCCGCGATCCGCTTGTGTGATGGTCTCTACTTCAAAGTCGCCCGTGCCGGTGCTGCTCCAACGAACGCCTTCTTCGGCCTTCAGGCCAGCGCGGCGTGACTCGACGGTGATGCGGTCTGCCACGATGTAGCCAGAGTAAAACCCCACGCCGAATTGACCAATCAAAGCGCCTTGGTCTTTGGCATCGGTCTTTTGGTCTCCGCTGAGTTTGCCCATAAATTCGCGTGTGCCGCTCTTGGCAATGGTGCCCAAATGTGCAATGGCATCTTCTTGGCTCATGCCAATGCCGTTGTCAGCAATGGTCAATGTGCGGGCGTCTTTGTCAAAGCTCACGCGAACCTCGAGCTCGGAATGACCTTCAAACAACGCGTCGTTGTTCAAGGCTTCGTAGCGCAACTTGTCACACGCGTCAGAGGCGTTGGACACCAGCTCGCGCAGGAAAATTTCTTTGTTGGAGTAAAGCGAATGCGTGACAAGGTGCAGCAGTTGCGAGACTTCGGCTTGGAAGGAATGGGTTTGTTTGGTCATGGTCTAAAAAAATTCAAGAGATTAAAAACGTTCGTTGGCGCCGATGTAGCGCCATTGTCCGACAGGCAGGTTACCCAACACGATGCGGCCCATGCGGATGCGCTTGAGGCCCACCACCATCAAACCGACCTGTTCGCACATGCGTCGGATTTGGCGCTTCTTGCCTTCGGTCAGGACAAAGCGCAACTGCTCTGGGTTTTGCCATTCCACTTGCGCAGGCTTGAGGGGTTTGCCGTCAAGACTCAGGCCGTGGCGCAGGCGTGCCAGCAGCTCGCTCGGGAAAACTTTTTGCACATTGAGCGCCTCATCTTGGTAGGTCACGCGCACCAAATACTCTTTTTCCATGTGGCTGTCTTCGCCAATCAATTGGCGGGCCACGCGACCATCTTGGGTGAGCACCAGCATGCCCACCGAGTCGATGTCTAGGCGGCCTGCAGGGGCCAATCCACGCAGCTGTGAAGGTTGGATACGATTTTTGGAGGGGTCTTCACGCCAATGGTTGCGGCCATGAATCAGCGTGATGGCGGGCTCATGCCCATCCTCCGCTTGCCCGCTCACATAGCCCATAGGCTTGTGCAGCAGGATGGTCACTTGCGTTTGTTGGTGGCCGGTGGCGCGCGGGTCAATTTCCACGCGATCCGAAGGGCTCACCTTCACGCCCATCGGTGCGGGTTGGCCGTTGACCAAGACCCAGCCTTGTTCAATCCAGGCATCGGCTTCGCGGCGTGAGCACAAGCCGAGTTCGGCCATGCGTTTATTGAGGCGGGTAAGTTCTGAAGAGGTGTCTGACATAAGGCGCCGAAGTAAGGTAGCGAGTTTAACGAGTGACGGTGTGCAAGCGGTCTAGCACTGGGTGCCACTGGTGCGAAGGGCGTTCAAGTCCAGTACCCGCATGCCACCGTACTCAATGCGAATTGCGCCTTGTTCTTGCAACGTGTTAAGCGCGACATTCACGCGTTGACGCGACAAGCCAACGAGGTAGGCCAACTCTTGCTGGGTGATGCGCAACAGCTCACCCACCCCTGGAAACAAGGTGGGGTTGAAGAGCGCCGCTAAGTTGCGCGCGACCTGAACGTCGGGATCATGTGCGCGGTCAATTTCGCGCGCCTCGATGAACTGCCCCAAACGCTCGTTGAGTTGGTTCATCACGAAGCGGTTGAAGCCAATCGAGTTGTCGAGCAACCAATGAAATGTATCGATGGGAAGACCCGCCACCACGCTCCGGCGCAAGGCCATGATGTTGTAACGGTAGCTCTCACGTTTGATGGCCGTGCCCTCGCCAAACCAGCCCCCAGGAGGCACGCCGGTGAAGGTGATGGTGCGGCCGCTGGCGCTGTCCGTGCTCATCTTCAACAAGCCCTCGATCACGCCAAACCAATACGTCGCTTGGCGGCCCACGCGGCACACATAGTCGCCGGGCATTGGGTCGCTCACCACCAGTTGCGACTCAATGCGTTTGCGCTCCGTCGGCGTCAGCAGGTTCAACCAAGGGATTTGTGATAGCTCCGCCAAGGTGGGGGTGCGCCGTCGTTGGTAAACGCTGGGTTCAATGGTCATGGGGGGGGCTCCAAGTGATCCGTCAGGCTCGGGTAAGTCCTGCTAGGTGTCTACCCTAAATTGTCGTCGAAACGACAACTTGACGTCAAACTAGTGCTTACGATCGCGCTCAACATAGCTCAACCGTCCCGAAAGGGACAGTGATCTTTGATCAACATTTTTAAAAAAAGCAAGGACCAGGAATGCAGACCACGTTTCCTCGACTGTTACTCAAGCATGCCGGCGAGCGGCCACAGGCGCCCGCCATGCGTGAGAAGGAATACGGCATTTGGCAAACCACCACGTGGGCCGACATGGCGCGCATGGTGGAGCACATGGCGTGCGGTTTTCACCAAGCCGGTCTGACCCGTGGCGAGCACCTGGTCGTGATTGGTTCCAATCGCCCCCGTTTGTACGCCACCATGTTGGCAGCGCAAGCCTTGGGCGCCATCCCTATCCCGTTGTACCAAGATGCCGCAGGCGCGGAATGCGTGTACCCACTCAACAACGCCGATGTGCGCTTTTGCGTGGTGGAAGACCAAGAGCAAGTCGACAAACTGATCGAGATTCGTGAGCAATGCCCACAAATCTCAAACATCTTTTTTGATGACCCGCGCGGCCTGCGTAAATACAACGAGCCAGGCTTGACTTCGCTCGAAGCGTTGCTGGCTGAGGGCGAGATGTTCGCGGCGAAACACCCCAGCTTTTTCTTGGACGAAGTGGGCAAAGCACACACCGATGATGTGGGGGCCATGTTCTTCACATCAGGCACCACTGGCAATCCCAAAGGTGTGGTGCACACGCACAACTCCATCATCAACCGCGCCGAAGCAGGGGCCTTGTTTGACCATCTCACCTCTGAAGAAGACGTGCTGGCCTACCTGCCACCTGCATGGATTGGTCAAAACATCTTCAGCTATGCCCAATGGCTCTATTGCGGCTATGTGGTGAACTGCCCAGAGTCCGTTGCCACGGTGACCATCGACTTGAAAGAAATCGGACCCACGTACTACTTCGCACCACCTCGCGTGTTTGAAGGTTTGCTGACCAGCGTGATGATTCGTATGGAAGACGCGGGCGCACTCAAACGCGCCATGTTCCATTACTTCATGGATGTGGCGCGCAAATACGGCCCCACCAAAATGGAAGGCAAGTCGATCGGCTTGCTCGGCGGTTTGCTTTACGCCTTGGGTAACTTCTTTGTGTACGGGCCCTTGCGCAACAACCTCGGCATGAGCCGTGTGCGCGTGGCCTACACCGCCGGTGAGGCGATTGGCCCCGACCTGTTCAGCTTCTACCGCGCCATCGGCGTGAACTTGAAACAACTCTACGGCTCGACCGAGACCGCCGTGTTCGTCTGCTTGCAGCCCGACCATGAAGCGCGTGCCGACACCGTGGGTGTGCCGTGCGCGGGCGTGGAAATCAAAGTCGCCGACAACGGCGAAATTCTGGTGAAGTCGCCAGGCTTGCTTAAGGGCTATTACAAGAACGACGCAGCGACCGCCGAGGTGCTCACTGCCGACGGCTGGTACCACACCAGCGATGCGGGCTTCATCGATGCGCATGGACACTTGAAGATCATCGACCGCGTCAAAGACGTGGGTCGCATCAAAGGTGGCGCAAATGACGGCGCCATGTTCGCTCCCAAGTACGTTGAAAACAAACTCAAGTTCTTTCCGCACATCAAAGAAGTGGTGGCCTATGGCGACCAGCGCGAAAAAGTGTGCGTCATGATCAACATCGACTTTGACGCTGTGGGCAACTGGGCCGAGCGTCGCAACTTGCCTTATGCCGGCTATACCGACTTGGCGCAAAAGCCAGAGGTCTATGGACTCATCCAAGAATGCGTCGAAAAAGTCAATGCTGATTTGTCTGTTGACGAGCTCTTGGCGGGCAGCCAAGTCAGCCGCTTCTTGGTCTTGCACAAAGAGCTCGATGCGGATGATGGTGAGCTGACTCGTACCAACAAAGTGCGTCGCGGCTACATCGCTGAGAAGTACGAAGCCTTGGTCAGCGCGCTCTACAACGGCGCAACTGAACAATTCATTGAAACCCAAGTTAAGTTTGAAGACGGCCGCACCGGTAGTGTCAGCGCCACGCTCAAACTCTCGGACGCAAAAACCTTCACGCCTGTGGGGAAAGCAGCATGAGCAAGAAAATCGGCGACGTCATCCTTGACGTCAAAAACATCAGTTTGCGTTTCGGTGGCGTCAAGGCGCTGACCGATATTTCGTTCAACGTGCGCGAGCACGAAGTGCGCGCCATCATTGGACCCAACGGCGCCGGCAAGAGCTCGATGCTCAACTGCATCAACGGCGTCTATGAACCACAAGAAGGCTCCATCACATTTCGTGGCCAAACCTTTGGTCACATGGACAGCCATCAAGTGGCCACCATGGGTATTGCCCGCACCTTCCAAAACTTGGCTTTGTTCAAAGGCATGAGCGTGCTCGACAACATCATGACCGGACGCAACTTGCGCATGAAGAGCAACATCTTCATGCAAGCCTTGCGCATTGGTCCTGCTGAGAAAGAAGAGATGGCGCACCGCGAAAAGGTGGAGCACATCATCGACTTCTTGGAAATTCAAGCCTTCCGAAAAACCCCCGTAGGCCAACTTCCCTATGGTTTGCAAAAACGTGTCGACTTGGGTCGTGCGCTGGCTCTTGAGCCACAGGTGTTGTTGCTCGACGAGCCAATGGCCGGTATGAACGTCGAAGAGAAGCAAGACATGTGTCGCTTCATCTTGGACGTGAACGACGAGTTCGGCACCACCATCGTTTTGATCGAACATGACATGGGCGTGGTGATGGATATCTCTGACCGTGTGGTGGTTCTCGACTACGGCAAAAAAATCGGCGATGGCACACCTGATGAGGTGCGCAACAACGAGGAAGTCATTAGTGCTTACCTTGGCACTTCGCATTAAAAAAGATTTGTGGGACTGTCCAATCCTTGCACCGCAAGCTTGCTCTGTCCCCAACTGATTGGAGTAGAAATGGCATTTTTTCTTGAAACCCTTTTCGGCGGCCTCATGGCGGGCATGCTGTATTCGTTGGTGGCGCTCGGCTTCGTGCTGATTTACAAAGCCTCTGGCGTGTTCAACTTCGCACAAGGCGCGATGGTGTTGTTCGCTGCGTTGGCCATGGCCCGCTTTAGCGAATGGATCCCGCTTTACTTGGGTGTGAGCAACTTTGTGCTCATCAACTTGCTGGCTTTCGCTGGCGCGGCAGCCGTGATGTTTGTGGTGGCTTGGGTGATTGAGTTCTTGGTGTTGCGCCACTTGGTCAACCAAGAAGGCACCACCTTGTTGATGGCCACATTGGGCATCACGTACTTCCTCGACGGCGTGGGCCAATCACTCTTTGGCAGCGACATCTACAAGATCGACGTGGGCATGCCCAAAGAGCCCATGATGCTCATGGAGTCCACCTTTGAAGGCGGCATCATGATCAACCAAGAAGACTTGGTGGCCGCGTTCATCGCCGCAGCACTGGTCGCCTTGTTGAGCGTCTTCTTCCAAAAAACAACCACCGGTCGCGCACTGCGCGCCGTGGCGGACGACCACCAAGCGGCGCAGTCAATCGGCATTCCACTCAACCGCATCTGGGTCATTGTTTGGTGCGTCGCAGGCGTGGTGGCTTTGGTCGCCGGCATGATTTGGGGCTCCAAGCTCGGCGTGCAGTTCTCGCTCTCTACCGTCGCGATGCGTGCGTTGCCTGTGGTGATCTTGGGCGGCTTGACGTCTGTGCCAGGCGCCATCATCGGCGGCCTGATCATTGGTGTGGGCGAGAAATTGTCGGAAGTGTTCCTTGGCCCTTATGTGGGCGGCGGCATTGAGATTTGGTTTGCGTATGTGTTGGCCCTGGGCTTCTTGTTGATTCGTCCACAAGGCTTGTTTGGCGAGAAGATCATCGACCGCGTGTAAGGAAAATAAAAATGTTTTACAGAGAAAACGGTCAATTCAAAACCACCTACAAGGCAGATCAACAGATCTTCCCGATCACGCAAGACCGCGTGGGTGTGTTGCTCCTCATCGCCTTTGCCTTCATCGGCGTGCCCTTGCTCGCAGACGAATATATGCTGCGTGCGATTTTGATTCCCTTCCTCATCTTGTCACTCGCCGCATTGGGTGTGAACATCTTGGTGGGCTACTGCGGCCAAATTTCATTGGGCTCAGGCGCCTTCATGGCCGTTGGGGCGTATGCCGCCTACAACTTCTTTGTGCGCATTGACGGCATGCCGCTCATCGTGGCCGTGCTGATGGGTGGCTTCTTTGCCACCTTGGTCGGTATGTTTTTTGGTATTCCTAGCTTGCGCGTGAAGGGCCTGTATTTGGCCGTGGCAACCTTGGCTGCACAGTTCTTCTGTGACTGGGCATTTTTGCGCATCACGTGGTTCACCCATGACTCGGCCTCTGGCACGGCGTCGGTGTCGGACCTGCAAGTGTTTGGCATGCCCATCAACACACCGTTTGAAAAATACACCTTCTGCCTGTGCTTCTTGGTGGTATTTGGTTTGCTCGCGAAGAACCTGGTGCGCAGTGCCATTGGCCGTGAGTGGATGGCGATTCGCGACATGGACGTGGCCGCGGCTGTGATCGGCATTCGCCCCATGTACGCCAAGCTCAGCGCGTTTGCCGTGAGCTCATTCATCGTCGGTGTGGCTGGCGCCTTGTGGGCCTTCGTTTACTTGGGTTCATGGGAGCCGGCAGCGTTCTCGGTCGACCGGTCCTTCCAGTTGTTGTTCATGGTCATCTTGGGGGGCATGGGCTCCATCATGGGCAGCTTCTTTGGCGCAGCCTTCATCGTGATTCTTCCCGTCATCATCAATCACGCACTGCCTTGGGTGGGCGACTTGGTGGGCATCCCTGTCAGCACCGCAGCGTTGACGCACGCTGAGCAAATGATCTTTGGTGCGTTGATTGTTTGGTTCTTGATCGTTGAGCCGCATGGCTTGGCCAAGTTGTGGAGTGTGGGCAAGCAAAAGCTGCGTCTGTGGCCTTTCCCTCACTAAGTGGTAATTAGTTTTTCTTGTGTTCGCATAATTTTTCTAAAGGAGACTTCAATGAAACTTCGTTCCCTCATGATGGCTGTGGCCATCGCTGCGACTGGCCTGACCAGCGCCGTGGTCACCACGTCTGCTCAGGCGCAAGCCAAAGAGCAGTTCTTCCCGGTGTTGCCTTACCGTACTGGCGCGTATGCACCCAACGGCGTGCCGTGGGGTAACGCTTATGTGGATTACCTCAAGCTGATCAATGCACGTGACGGTGGCATCAACGGCGTGAAAATCACGTTTGAAGAGTGTGATACCGCCTACGCCACAGACCGCGGCGTGGAATGCTACGAACGCCTGAAGGGCAAAGCACAAGGCTCTGTGTTCCAACCCTTGTCCACCGGCATCACGTTCGCGATGACCGAAAAAGCACCCGCAGACAAAAACCCGCTGATCACCGCCGGCTATGGCCGTTCAGAGTCCAGCGATGGGCAAGTGTTCAAGTGGAACTTCCCATTGATG
>Ga0007794_10000354_pt1 | contig 14116 bp, 13 predicted proteins | sample CryBogmetaGMA5M_FD_60365 | JGI IMG/M metagenome (GOLD analysis project Ga0007794, IMG submission 60365) | Freshwater microbial communities from Crystal Bog, Wisconsin, USA - MA5M | ecosystem: Environmental > Aquatic > Freshwater > Lake | place: Crystal Bog, Wisconsin, USA | collected 2009-07-06
GGGAAGGGGGACACTCTTCGGAAGATCTCGGATCGGATTTACGGAACGGAAGGACGATGGCGCGAGATTTATGAGGCGAACCGGACTGTCCTGAGGAAACCCGAGGATGTCCGCATCGGACAGATATTGCTTGTTCCTGAAAAGGATGCGGAATAAGACGGGCTTGAATCACACAGGGGTGGGGTGGTAGTTTAAAGCTTTTAGGAGGCGATAGTTATGGGCACTGATTTCTTTGATGATGATCTGGGACAACGGCGGGGCGCCATTAAGACTGCAACACTCGGCGGTGGAGCGGAGGGTGTCGTCAATATTAAATCGGACGATATGCCGGTCCGGCCAATTTCCGACCTCAATCTCACCAGGATGGCCCGCCATCGCGAAGAAGTGAATACCCAGATGGCGTCGGCGAAGCTTCATATCGAAAGGTTGAAGCAGAAGCAGGGCGAAATGGAGCGGGAAAAGCACATGCTGGAAGACATGCTGGAAAAGCAGGACCAGTATGAACGCGGCAAGCAGGAAATGATCGATCGCCTCACCGAGAGCATGGTATCTCTCCAGAAGATGGGTGAACATGCCGCCCGACAAGTTGAAATATACTGGACCACGCGGGAACGGTTCAATGCAGCGCTCGACGAACTTCAAAAGATCAATGATACAGAGTGGGCGGACGAGTCATTCCGCGATGAATTGAACAAGGCGGTTGCCCGTATTGATTCTATCCGGAACGAATTTGTGAAGGCCCAGGCAACCGTTGAGGCCGTCGGCGGCCCCGTCAAACTTTTTGATGAGCAGCGCTTGAAATCGACTCCTGAAGCGGGAGATGATTTTGCTGAATCAAAAGGGTTTGGCCACTGGTTCAAGGTCGGTTTTGCGGCCAGCCTCCCCTTGATTGCCGCCATTCTGGTGGCCGTGATCCTGTTGCTTATCAAGGGGCGTTAACCCACCATGCGGCGGACTTCCAGAACGAATCCGCGTCTTCAGGAGAAGCTCGATGCTCTCCAGCGGGAACTTGCCCGCGTTGAGAGTGACATAAAGGGAATTTCACGCGCCGTTGAGGTGTCTGACCCGGATCAAGTGGCACGCAAATTACGTCGCGTATCGAGCGACACGGGATTGCGGGATATTCCGGTTTCCCGCACGGGTGCGCCTCCTGAACCGGGGGGCGACGATCTGGCATCGTACAAGGTTCCGCCACCGGTGGCGGAAGGCATCGAAAATATCCCATTGCCCAAGGCGCTTCCGGATCAGCGGTTCGCGACCTATTTTGGAAGCGGAAGCCTTCATTCTGTCCGCCCCCTTCGCCAGGAACGCCGTGTCCAGCGGAACAAGGCCGTCTTCATGCTGATTCTCGCGGCCGCAATACTCTACCTGGTATTCAGCAAGATATTGATGTAGCCCTGTCATCACCCCCATATCAGGGGTGATCCCGGCAAAGGGAGACAAAGATCCTGTCTTTTTTCACAATGGGTGCCTTGACTGTCATGCGACTGACAGGAGCCCCTGAATAACTCTTAAAGACGACCTCGAATTCCGTCAGGGTCTCTGGACAGGCAACGCGGGCAACCGCCATTTTAGAAGGTAGAGTCTCCCAGCGGCGGGTATCTTCTTTTTCCATTGAAAACAAGAGGAGCCACACCAATCCCCCCAGGTCATTGTTTTTTGATGAAGCGTACAGGGAGACGGATTCCTTTAGCGCAATACGAGTGAGGGTTTTGGCGGCACGGCGGGCCTCCATGCGTTGGCGACTGGCTGACTCCAGGCTCGCAAGATTGGAGAGGGTGCGGGTCGTGCCAAGCAGCTTGCCATCCACATAGATCTCGGCGAGCTCCGGGACCATGCCGCCATGGCCGTCAAAATCAATGAAGCAAACCAACTCCGCGCCGTTTTGGGGGGAGGGGGGGGAGGCATTGGTGCCTGAACCTGTGGAGGCTGTGAACCGCCCCGTTTTTTCATCGAGTCCAAGGTTGGGAGCCAGTTTTGCTGTCTCCCTGTATTGCATGGTTGCATTACTGTCATCCCCGCACAGCTCAAGGCAAAATCCCGTGATATAGTGGCTAAGGGCATCGTCAGGAAAGCCATCCAGTCTTTGGAGCCGCCGGATAATGCCACGGGCCTCAACGGCAGCATCCTCCCATAATCCGCGTGCCAGGTAGTTTTTGGCGAGGTAGACATGAAGATAAGTTCGTTCGTAGGGATACCCCCTGAAGCTCAGAAGCGAATCATTCACAATCATGCTGGCCCCGGCCTTACTGACACTATGGGTCTCGAGATCCTTCTCGATCTGCACGGCTTCAAGCCAATCCCGGGTGCTGTTGGTGTAGTCATGGCGCAAGTGCCGGATCATCCCCCGCTCCATGAGATAAAGAACGCGGTCGGCGTTATGGGGGAGTGAGGCCAGGTCACGCTCGGCAACATCCAGGGCTCCGGAGTTGAAATTCGACCGGGCGTCGTTTAGGGGAACCGTGGCACATCCGACGCAATACACCAAGGCCGCCACGACAGGCAGAACGGTTCGATATGTGTTCCTTGCCATGGGGTCCGCCTCGGTCGCCGGGACGCCATTTACCAACCGATCAAAGGCTTGCTGGCGCCGCGGACGCGTTCTTTCTGGGTTGTCCAGGCAATCAGACTCGTCTCAAGATCAGTGACCTCGGCGGTGAGCTGGAAATAAACCTGCTCCTGCTTCGAGACCCGGACCTGCCGCGGGGTATCCTTGGTTATCTTGATCAGGGATCCGGAGAGCATGTAGCGTGCGCCCAACTGCCTGCCGATCATGGCGCGGGTCTCGGGCGTGCAGTTCGAAAGCTGAAAACCTTGCTCCTTGAGCAGCGAGTCGCGCCGGCTTTCATTTACGAAATCCGCCTTCCCGCTGTTGATCAGCTTGGTGCGAATCGTGTCGGTGATGGCCTTGGTGTCGATGTGCTCATCAGTCCGGTTCTCGATACCCATGACGACAATAATGGGTTTCCTGCCTGACTGCGAAAGTAACGAGGAGGACATCAGGTCGGTTCCGATGCTGTCTCCGAGCCATCGCAGATCACCGAAGTCATAGCCCGTATCCATTGGCTTGGCGGACGCGGTGCCAACATCCTCGGTCTTTACAGATGCCCTGAAGGCGCTGCAGCCGCTACCGGCGATAAGGACAGTCAAAACCAGGGTGAAGACTCGGACGATTGTGACGAAATGCGACATGATTAATCCTCCTTGTAAAAGTAAGATCATCATAATCAAGGGGGTGCGGGAGTGTCGAGCGGCAAGTAGATGTTAGAGTTCCACCTGAATCCCCACTTCGATGACCCGGTTGGGGGGGATTCGGAAGAATTTGGATGCATCCCACGCATTGCGAGAGAGATAGGCAAACAGGGTTTTGCGCCACTGCCTCAAATTCGGCTTGGGTGTCAGGATCAGCGTTTCGCGACCGAGGAAGAACGTGATTTTCATCGGATTCAGATCAAGACCCTCTATCTGAATTTTGCCCAGCGCGGATGTCAAATCCGGGTCTTCACTGAACCCGTATCGTATGATGATTTGGTAGAATCCTCCCGGGAAAGCCTTGATCTGAGTGCGTTCTTCATCGGCAACACGCGGGACATCTTCGGTCTGAACGCTGACCAACACGTTTTGCATGTGCACTATTTTGTTGTGCTTGAAATTGTGAAGAAGGGTCCTCGGGACGCCGTTCGGGTTGCCTGTCAGGAATAGGGCAACGCCTGGTACCCGAAGGGGTTTCGTGGCCATCACATCCTGAATAAAATCATCAAGTGAAAGTGCCGCTTCCTTCATTTGATGAGCCAGATACTCCCGCCCCCTATGCCAGGTGGTCATCATTGTAATGAAACAGACGGAAATCGCCAGTGGCACCCATCCGCCATCCTTGATTTTTAGAATATTAGAACCGAAGAAGGTCAAGTCGAGGGCCAGAAATGGAATGGAAATGAGGCCGACAACCCCCCAGTTCCAATGCCAGAGTTTTCGCATGACAGCGATCATGAACACGGTTGTGATTAGCATGGTGAGAGAAACCGCAACGCCGTAGGCTCCCGCCAGACTGTCGGAATTCTTGAACCCAAGGACAAGCAGTACCGTTCCAATCAACATCAACGCGTTGACCAGAGGAAGATACACCTGTCCAATGGTCTCCTTTGAGGTATGAATAATCGAGAGGCGGGGGCAATAGCCCAGCTGAATGGCCTGCCGCGTCAGGGAGAAAGCTCCTGAAATAATGGCTTGGGAGGCGATGACAGTCGCCAGCGTTGCCAGGGCCACCATCGGGTAAAGCGCCCAGTGAGGGACGTTCCGGTAAAACAGGTTGGCAATCAAGTCCTGGTTCAGGGCTGCCTGTCCATGGATCCATGTAATGCATTTCGGATCACCGAGCTGATGAAGCATCCACGCACCCTGGCCACAGTAATTCAGGAAAAGAGCCGGCAGGACAAGGGTGAACCACCCCAGCCGGATCGGACCTGCCCCAAAATGCCCCATGTCGGCATATAGAGCCTCCCCGCCGGTCACGGCCAGAAAAACGGCACCCATGGTAATGAACGCCTGCCATCGGTTCTGGATGAAGAAATCAACGGCATACCAGGGGTTGAGTGCCACCAGAATGCCGGGAGCCTTAGCAATGGAAATCAGGCCAATGACTGCGATGGAGGCAAACCAGAGCAACATGACGGGCCCGAAAATGGAACCCACAGTCTGGGTTCCATGCCGTTGCATCCAAAAGAGTCCGATCAGGACAAGAAGGGAAATGATGATGATGCTGCTTTGAGGGAATGAGATTGCCCCCATATTGAGCCCCTCCACCGCGCTTAGCACGGAAATCGCCGGTGTAATGAGACCATCGCCATAAAGCAGGGACGCGCCAAACAGACCGAGAAGGACAAACGCCATTGTCCGGGCGCCGCGTTTCCGGTCGCGATTAACCAACGCCATAAGTGCCAGAATTCCGCCTTCACCCCGGTTATCAGCGCGGAGCACCAGCGCCAGATATTTAACGGCGATGAGAAGGACCAGCGACCAGAGAATCATGGATATGATTCCAAGGATGTTGGCTTCGGTCGGGACTACCCCGCATCCGGGGCTGAAACTGACCCGGGTGGAGTAAAGAGGGCTGGTTCCGATATCTCCATAAACAACGCCTAGTGCCGCCAGAGATAGCCCCACCAGCGCGGCGGACTTGGGTTTTGCATTTTCCGAGCTCATAATTCCACCTGGATCCCCACCTCAATAACCCGGTTTGGAGGAATGTTGAAGAACTTGGAGGCATCACGGGAGTTTTTAGACAGGAAGGCAAAAAGTTGTTTGCGCCATGAGCGCATGTTTTTCCTGGGAACCAGAATCAACGTCTCGCGCCCCAGGAAAAAAGTGACTTTGCTTGGGGTCAGGTTCAACCCTTCGATATGAATATGGCTTAATAGATCTGTTAGGTCCGGATTCTCGCTGAATCCGTAACGCGCCGAGATCAGCGTAAAGCCCGCATCGAGTCGCTCAATATGAACCCGCTCTGCCTCCGGAATGCGGGGTTGCTCCTCATTCTTGAGTGTCAGAAGGACAATATCCCGATGGAGGACCATGTTATGTTTATAGTTGTGAAGCAGGGTGCGCGGGGCAATATTGACGGCGCCTGTCAGGAACACGGCGGTGCCCGGCACCCGGATGGGTTTAGTCCGAATTACATCCTCAATGAAGAGGGGAAGGGGCAGGCTCTCGTCCGTGAGTTTGCGCCCGAGGATCTGCCGCCCCTTGTGCCAGGTGGTCATAAGAATGAACATCGCGATGGCCACGGCAATGCCGACCCATCCTCCCGCCTTGAGCTTGAGCACGTTGGAGGTGAAGAAGGTGATATCAAAAGTGAAAATCGGGATCATGATCAGGGCGGTTAGCAGAGGGTGCCATTTCCAGTGGCGGAGGATAAAGATCGTCATCATGACGGATGTGAGCAGCATCGTCATGGAAACGGCCAATCCGTATGCCCCGGCCAGGCTGTCGGAATTCCGGAAGCCGATGACAAGCGAGAGGGTGCCGACGAGGAGCATGCCGTTGACGGCCGGAAGATAGACCTGCCCGATCGTGCTCTCGGAGGTGTGGATGATCGTCATCCGGGGACAGAATCCAAGTTGCATCGCCTGCCGCGTGAGCGAATAAGCCCCCGAGATGACGGCCTGCGAAGCGATGACCGTGGCCATGGTGGCGAGGATCACAAGCGGGTAAAGCGCCCAGGTCGGCGCAAGATGATAGAGCAGATTGGATGTGTCGGCTTGTCCTTGGCCGTGTGCCATCAGAAAGGCCCCCTGCCCGAAGTAGTTAATGAGCAGGCAGGGGAGTACAATTGAAAACCAGCCGATTCGCATGGGAAGACGGCCGAAATGCCCCATGTCCAGATAGAGATCCTCTCCGCCTGTCAGGCAGAGGAAAATCGTGCCCATGGTCACAAAGGCATGAAACTTGTGATCAACAAAAAAGCGAATGGCATATTCAGGATTAATGGCATTCAAGACCTGAGGTGTATGGAGAATATGAGGCAGTCCGAGAACGCCCAGGGTAATAAACCAGATCAGCATGACTGGACCAAAAACCGAGCCGACTCGATGAGTTCCGTGTTTCTGAACCCAGAATAGAACGATCAGGATGCTTACTGAGATCGGAATGACATACGAGGCGAATCGGGGGGATGCCACATTCAAGCCTTCAACGGCGCTGAGGACCGAAATGGCGGGCGTGATCAATCCATCACCATAGAGCAAGGCCGCCCCGAACAGTCCCAAAGCCACAATCACGAAACTTTTTCTCAATCCATAAACCGGATTGTCTTTCCGGACGAGTGCCATCAGCGCCAGGATCCCTCCTTCACCCCTGTTGTCGGCACGAAGAACAAGCGTCAGGTACTTGATGGAGATTAATCCCGCCAATGACCAGAAGATAAGGGAAAGGACTCCCAGAATGGCCGCCTCGGTGGGGGGGGTGGCCGCATTAAAACAAAGGCGGAATGCATAGAGGGGGCTGGTCCCGATATCGCCATAAACAACGCCCAGGGCTGCGAGGGCAAGTGCGCACGTAGCGCCCTTCGAATGTCCCCCGTTTGATGGGGGGGCAACGTCCTCCGCCTGGGCCGGGCTTTTCTCCACTGAGTCAGATTTAGGGGGAGGATTCATGAATGGTGCGTGCCAGACGCTCAGGGACGCTGAATCCTTGAAGGAGCAGGGCGCTGGCCAGGTGCCTTTGTCGAGGCGTCAACATAGCGAGGACTTTTAAAAATAGGCTTATAACCCGCGGACGCCAGCTTTTGAGTGAGACTCCTGATGGTGTCAAAGGGCATGCTGGTGCTCATTTCAATTACCAAGGGATCAATTGTCGGCACCCGGTTCTTTTTCAAGACCTTAACCAGTTGGGAACTGTCCACGACCGTGTCATTAACCACAAACTGAGTGGGGCTCTTCATGGCAATATGGAAGGGGGCGCCGGGAACGGAAGGGGGGCGGGAGATACACCCTGACAAGGAGACCAGAGCCATCATCCAGAAAAACCCGCAAATCGAATAATGCTGAAAGGAATTCATAAAAGGCTTCAAACAATAGAAGAATGCCCGGCAAAACTCCAGACCAGATTATCAATGGCCTACAGCAGGGACTGGTAAAGTTGAATCGTCCTGTCGACCATCACCGGAAAGGAAAACAGGGAAAGGATGCGATCCCGACTCATTTGGCCATGGGATTTTCTCGTGAATGGCTCGTCGGCATACCGCTTGATGGCATCAGAGAGGGCCTGTGAATCACCCGGTGGCACAATCTGGCCCGAGATGCCGTTTTCCACCAGTTCCACCATTCCGCCAACGGCTGAGACAATCGCGGGGACGCCCATGCACATGGCTTCCATCACGGCCTTGGACAACCCCTCGTTTTTCAGGGTCGGCATGACAAAACAATCGCAGGCCCCCATCAATTCCGGAGCATCCATCCGGAACCCCGTCAGGTGGACTCGATCCCGGATCCCGTTATTCCCCAACATTCCCTGCAATTCATGATCCCTGTTCTGCCCGACTAAAAGGAGATGGACGGGCAAATCCGGAGCCAGTCGGCGTACGGCATCGATCAAGACCGGGACGCCCTTAATGGGCCGGGTGTTAGCCGTACAACCAATGACCATGGCCTCGTCGGGAATCCCGAATTCCCGCAGGGCGACCCGTGGCGCCGCGGTGAACCAGGCAGGATCATGTCCCTTGTAGATTTGCACAAGCCGCTCGCCAGGCAAACCCAGGGACCGGAGGTAATTCTGAACGGCAAGAGACAGGCATACAATCCTGTCGACACGGGGGTTCAGAATGGCCAGATAAGCGGAAGGATCCCATCGGTTAAGATGGCCCATCGTTCCGCAATACCCGATGCGCCTGACAGGAATTCCAGTGGAAGCCAACATCGTGTTGGAGAGGGCACGCCCGTTAAAGGCATGGACAATGTCATGCTGCCCTGTTTTCAGGAAACCCCGGATGGTTCGTATCGCGGCAGGGTCGATCCGGGCCTTCATTTTCAGGTGGGTCATGGGGAAACCCGTATTTTTGAGGGGGCCGAAGTAAGGAGAGGTGGTGTCGCACAGAAGATCAACCTGAATGCCGCGAGCCACTAGTTCCGGGAAAAGGTGGGCCTCGGGCCTCTCTCCAACACCTGCTACCAGTAGTACTTTCATGGGCTTTGGAACGAATAAAGTCGACATCATCAGTCCGGAGGGCTTGAGCGTCAAGATTAAGTTAGCGGAAAACGCTTTATGAACGGGGATCCATCCGTTAAAGTCACACAGTTTTTTGAATGCAGGAATGAGTAACACCATGGAATCGAAAAAACGAATGCGCATCCTGTCGGGAATTCAGCCTTCCGGCAAATTACACCTGGGTAACTATTTCGGCATGATGCAACCCGCCTTGGAATTGCAGCAGCAGGGGGATGCCTACCTGTTCATCGCAGACTATCATGCCCTGACCTCGGTTTCGGATCCGGCGGCCCTGCGGGCGAATAGCCGGGATGTGGCCCTCGATTTTCTGGCCTGCGGGCTGGATACGAAGAAAACCGTTTTCTTCCGGCAGAGCGATGTGCCCGAAGTTTTGGAATTGTCCTGGCTCCTGTCCACCGTAACCCCCATGGGGTTACTGGAGCGGTGCCACTCTTACAAGGACAAGATTGCCAAGGGGATCGCGGCGTCGCACGCCCTCTTTTCCTATCCGGTGGTGATGGCGGCGGACATCCTGCAGGTTCAGGCCACCACGGTGCCGGTGGGGCGGGACCAAAAGCAGCACGTCGAGGTCACCCGGGACATTGCCATCAAGTTCAATCTCCAGTTCGGCGACATCTTCACGATACCCGAACCGGTCATCCGCAACGAAGTGGCTGTGGTGCCCGGCGTGGATGGGCAGAAGATGTCGAAATCCTACAACAACACGATTGAAATTTTCGGTACTGAAAAGGAAACCAAGGCCCGCATCATGCGGATCGTGACCGACAGCACTCCGCTGGAGGAACCCAAGGATCCGTCTGTCTGCAATGTGTTCTCCCTGTACAAGCTCTTCGCCTCCGAAGTGGAGCGGGCGGAGATGGAGGCGAAATACCGATCCGGGGGATTCGGCTACGGCTCCGCCAAAAAAGCGCTATTCGAAAAGGTGTGGAGCCACTTTGAGGCATTCCGGAAACGCCGGGCCGAGCTGGAGAAAGACCCCGGCTATGTGGAATCCGTGCTGAAGGACGGCGCCGAACGGGCACGTCTGGAAGCCCGAAAGACATTGACCGCGGCCCGCCGGGCCACAGGGCTGGAATGAGAAGGGATATTTCATGACGCAAGTGGTGGTTCAGGACGATTACAAGGTGCAACTCGAGGTGTTCGAGGGGCCGCTCGACCTTCTTCTGTATTTGATCAAGAAGGACGAGGTGGATGTTTACAACATCCCGATTGAGCGGGTCACCAAGCAGTACATGGAGTATCTCTCCCTGATGAAGCTGCTCGACCTCAACATTGCGGGGGAGTTTATCGTCATGGCGGCCACTCTGATGATGATCAAGAGCCGCATGCTCCTCCCCGTTGATGAACGGCCCGAGATGGAGGAGGAAGAGGAGGACCCGCGATGGGAACTGGTCAAGCAGCTCGTGGAGTACAAGAAATTCAAGGAAGCGGCGTCACATCTCCAGCATCGTGAATACCTCCAGGAAAATGTGTTCACGCGGGGAGGGGAGGCGGCCCTCACCGTGGAGCCGGATCCCGGGGTCGGGCTGGGTGACGTCAGCCTGTTCGACCTCATTTCGGCCTTTAACGAGGCCCTGAAAAAGGTCAAGGTTGAGGAGTTTGGGGAAATTTATGACGAGAAGTTTACAGTGGTGGATAAGATCGAGTTTGTCCTCGCCACCCTGAAGGAAAAGGGCCAGGTCTCCTTTGTGAGTCTGCTGGAGAAAGCAGCCTCCCGGAATGAGATTGTATGCACCTTTCTGGCCATTCTCGAGCTCATCCGTCTGCGGCAACTGGCGGCCCAGCAGGATGGGGATTTCGGGGATATCGTGATCACGAAGCAAGCGGAAGCGTAAGGGGATTGAGGCATGGAAACGACTCAGGTGGAACTTAAGCAGGTATTGGGGGCAATCATTTTTGCCGCCCGCCAACCGATGACGGCAGGGGCTGTCCGGAAGGTATTGCAGGAAACGGCAGAAATCAACCGGGAGGAAGCGGCCATTTACGGGGGGATCAAGGAGGCGGAGATCAAGTCCGCTCTGCATCAGCTCCAGGCCGAGTGCGACGCCGGGAAACTGGGCGTTCATCTGGTCGAGAGTGCGGAAGGATTCCGTTTCCAGAGCGATCCCGCCGGCGGCCCATGGGTCCGCCATATGCTGAATGTCGGCAAGCCGACGCGCCTGTCTCGCCCGGCCCTTGAAACCCTGGCCATCATTGCCTATCGCCAGCCCATCTCCCGCGCCGAACTTGAGGGAGTCCGCGGCGTGGCCGTCGACCACGTGATCCGGATGCTCATGGAGATGCAATTGATCAAGATCGTGGGTAGGAGCGAGCTCCCTGGCCGGCCGATGCTGTATGGGACAACCACGCTTTTCCTGGAACACTTTGGCCTGAAAGATGTCAAGGAGCTACCTGGTATTACCGAGCTGGCGCGTATGGACGCTATGCGTAAGAAGCAGGAAGAAGTCGTGGCCGCAGTTCAGGAAACGACTGCGCCCCGAGAAGAGGCAGTTGAGCCGGATGCGGCCGATAAATCCGAAGGGGAAGATGAGTCTCATCCGGCTGATGCGGACGCGGAGGAGGATGCGGACGAGGAGGATGAAGACGAATTCGACGATGAGGATGAGGATGAGGACGATGAGGATGAGGACGAAGACGAAGACGAAGACGAGGAGAAATGATGAGCCTGGAAACTATCCGCGGTAAAATCGACGCCATCGACACAAGACTTGTCAAACTCCTGAACGCCCGTACCCGGCACGCCCTTGAAATCGGGAAACTCAAGCAGAAGAACGGGAAGGGCATCTATGTCCCGGCCCGGGAAAAGGCCGTCCTGGCCCGGGTAGCCTCGATGAACAAGGGACCTCTGACGGATAAGTCGCTGCGTGCGATTTACCGGGAAGTCATGTCTGCGGCCCTGTCGCTGGAAAAGAATCTCAAAGTTGCCTATATGGGGCCGCCGTCCACCTTTTCCCATCAGGCGGCGCGAAGCCGGTTCGGCGGGAGCGTGGACTATCTGTCCTGCGAAACCATCAGTGATGTCTTCGATTCCGTGGAAAAACAGTCGGCTGATTACGGCGTGGTGCCGGTCGAGAATTCCACCGAGGGTGCCGTGACGTTTACCCTCGACAGGCTGGCCGAGACCTCCCTGAAGATATGTGCGGAGCTCTATCTGCCGATCTCGAACTGCCTCTTGTCGCGCGTGTCACGGGAACGGATTGAGAAATTGTACAGTCACCCCCAGGTAATCGGGCAATGCCGCCAATGGCTTCAGCGCGAGATGTCGGGGGTGGAAGTCATTCCCGTGGCCAGTACGGCACGGGCGGCCGAACTGGCGTCCCGCGAGAAAAATGCGGGGGCGCTGTCGAGCCAGCTGGCCGCCGAAATCTACGGAATGAAAATTCTGGAGTCGGATGTGCAGGACATGAGCGGAAACACGACACGTTTCCTGGTGGTCGGGCATGACCAGAACAAGCCATCGGGCGATGACAAGACGTCGCTGCTTTTCGCGGTGCAGCACAAGGCCGGGGCCCTCTACGGGGCGCTGGAATCGTTCAAGAAATACGGATTGAACATGACGAAAATCGAATCGAGGCCCAGTCGGAGCAAACGATGGGAATACTATTTCTTTGTGGATGTGGAAGGCCACGCCGAGGATGAGCGCGTGAAGAAAACAATAACTGACATTGCGCGGCATTGCTCCCTGATCACGGTCCTCGGGTCTTACCCTGCGGCTGACAGGAAATAAGGGGCGCCACGGAGAGCGAAGGAGAACAATGATGACTTTCAATGAATTGGCTCGACCAGGGGTATCCGGGCTGGGGGTGTATGAACCGGGTCGCCCCATAGAGGAAGTAGCGCGTGAATTGGGATTCCAGAACCCCGCGGATATCATCAAGCTGGCTTCGAATGAGAATGCCCTGGGACCGTCCCCTAAGGCCGTGGCCGCCATGAAAAAGGCTGCGCGCCAGATGCATTTGTATCCCGATGGGGGGGCGTTCTATCTGCGGCAGGCGCTGGGGCGGAAGCTGAACGTTTCACCCGGACAGATCATCACGGGTACTGGCAGCAACGAACTGATTGAATTCATCGGGCATGTGTTCCTGGATGGCTCCACAAGCATCGTGATGGCGGACAAGGCCTTTGTGGTTTACAAGCTTGTCGCCGACCTGTTCCGGGCCCGGACCATCATGGTGCCGATGAAGAACTTCACCCACGACCTGGAGGGTATGCTCAAGGCGATTACACCCGACACCAGAGTGGTGTTCGTTGCCAATCCCAACAACCCGACCGGTACGATGGTGAACCAGGCGGCGCTCGACGACTTCATGAGCCGGATTCCCGGCCATGTCGTGGTCGTTTTTGATGAGGCGTATATCGAATTGCTCCAGCCTGAAGACCAGCCTGATTGCCTGCGGTATGTCCGCGAGGGGCGCAACGTCATCGTCCTGAGGACATTTTCGAAAACTTACGGCCTGGCAGGGCTCCGGCTGGGATACGGGATAGCCCCGGAGGAGTGCATCGCGCTGATGCAGCGGGTCCGCCAGCCTTTCAATACCACCGCGATGGCCCAGGCGGCTGCCCTGGCCGCCCTGGAGGATGACGAGTATGTGTCGAAAACCCGCCTCATGATGCGGGATGGGCTGGACTACTTTGAAGCCGCTTTCCGCAAGATGAAGCTTGAGTTCGTGCCGTCTTCGGCAAATTTCATCATGGTCAGGGTGGGGGCCGGACGGCAGGTGTTCGATGCCATGCAGCGGGCTGGTGTGATTGTCCGTCCCATGGACCCCTATGGCCTGCCTGAATACATCCGGATCACCGTGGGAACCCGCGGCGAGAACCGGCGGTGTCTCTCTGTCCTGAAAACCGTCTTGAAGGCTGGCCATAACCAGTAAGACATGCATGCCGAGGCTACTATGAAACACGTCGCCATAATCGGGCTTGGGTTGATGGGTGGATCCCTCGGGCTGGCTATCAGGCGCCTGGGATTGGCAAAAGTCAGCGCTTATGCGCGGCGCGAGGAAACCCGCCAACTTGCCCTTGGGATGGGTGCGGCTGATTGTGTGTTCGATACCCCCCGGGCGGCACTTCGCGGTGCGGACCTGGCGGTGTTCTGTACCCCCGTCTGCACGATGCCTCGACTGGCTAAGGATTGCATGGATGCCTTTGAGTCCGGGTGCGTGGTGACGGATGTCGGCAGCACCAAGGCCGATCTTGTGCGGGAGATGGATTTGCTTTTCCAGAATACCGCGGCTTCATTCGTCGGCAGCCATCCCATGGCCGGGTCGGAGAAAACCGGAGTTGAGTCCTCCCGGACCGACCTTTACGAGGGTGCCGTGACAGCCGTGACGCCGGCTGCTTCCGGAACGCGGGAGGAGGATGTCCTTAAAGTCATGGATCTCTGGCGCGGGGTGGG
>Ga0007794_10000360_pt1 | contig 14051 bp, 13 predicted proteins | sample CryBogmetaGMA5M_FD_60365 | JGI IMG/M metagenome (GOLD analysis project Ga0007794, IMG submission 60365) | Freshwater microbial communities from Crystal Bog, Wisconsin, USA - MA5M | ecosystem: Environmental > Aquatic > Freshwater > Lake | place: Crystal Bog, Wisconsin, USA | collected 2009-07-06
GTTGTAATACAGGTCAATCGTTCAGCTTAGGCAACCCGCATTAAGACATGACATGTTTCCTTCTGCTGTATAACAACGATGGCCTTTTAAACTTTATTTTTAACTAATAAAATAAACAGGAGTAGTCAAATGGCTATAAGTACAGCAACAAAAGCAGCAACGGATGCGCTGGCCGTTAATCGTGCGCCAGTCAGCGTAGGCGCACAAGAAGTTCACAAATGGATGCAAAGCTTCACTTGGGATTTTGATAAAAACCGGACTAAATATTCGACCAAATACAAAATGGCGAATGACACCAAGGAGCAGTTTAAGCTGATCGCTAAAGAATATGCGCGTATGGAATCAGTCAAGGACGAACGTCAATTCGGAAGTTTACAGGACGTACTGACCCGTGTTGATGCTGCAAACCGTGTACATCCCAAATGGAATGAGTCCATGAAAGTTATTTCTAACTTTCTGGAAGTGGGTGAATATAACGCGATTGCTGCAACCGGTATGTTGTGGGATTCTGCGACTGCGCCTGAACAAAAGAACGGTTACTTAGGCCAAGTGTTAGATGAAATTCGTCATACTAACCAATGCGGCTATATTAACTATTATTTTGCAAAACAAGGTCAGGACGCTGCGGGTCATAATGATGCTCGTCGTACTCGTGCGATTGGTCCCTTATGGAAAGGCATGAAACGCGTATTCTCAGATGGTTTCATTTCTGGAGATGCCGTTGAATGCTCAATCAACTTACAGTTAGTTGGTGAAGCTTGCTTTACTAACCCACTCATCGTTGCAGTCACAGAATGGGCTTCTGCTAACGGCGATGAAATGACACCAACCGTGTTTTTATCAATCGAAACTGACGAATTACGACACATGGCAAACGGTTATCAAACGATCGTTTCTATTGCTAATGACGAAGCGGCTTCAAAATACTTAAACACTGACTTGAACAATGCGTTCTGGACTCAACAAAAATACTTCACACCGGTATTAGGTATGATGTTTGAGTACGGTTCACATTTTAAAGTTGAGCCTTGGGTAAAAACCTGGAACCGTTGGGTATACGAAGATTGGGGTGGCATCTGGATTGGTCGTTTAGGCAAATACGGTGTTGAATCACCTGCCAGCTTACGCGATGCAAAGAAAGATGCTTACTGGGCTCATCATGATTTATTCTTGATCGCTTATGCATTATGGCCAACCGGTTTCTTCCGTTTAACGCTACCCACTGCTGAAGAAGCAGAGTGGTATGAAGCAAACTACCCAGGCTGGTACGAAATGTATGGCAAAGTCTATGAAGAATGGCGTGCACGTGGCTGTGAAGATCCTAATAGCGGTTTCTTGCCATTGCAATGGTTTGCCGAAAACAACCACCCTATTTATATAGATCGCGTATCACAAGTACCTTTCTGCCCTAGCTATAGCAAAGGTGCCAGTACTTTACGTGTGCTTGAATTCAATGGCAAAAAACACTCTTTCAGTGATCAATGGGGTGAGCGTATGTGGCTGTCTGAGCCAGAGCGTTATGAATGCCAAAATATCTTTGAACAATATGAAGGTCGTGAATTATCAGAAGTCATTGCCGAAGGTCATGGCGTGCGTAGTGATGGCTTTACTTTAATAGCGCAACCACATACAAGTAAAGACGGCAAGTTGTGGACTTTGGATGACATCAAAAAGATCGGTTGCGTCTTTGCAGATCCTTTGAAAGCACTGTAATCAATCAAATAATTTGGCATTGTTAGCTGGGTAGTGTTGTTTTAGGCTGTTGCGGAACACCCTAAAACTCAAGCTACTGGGTTAACAAAGTCGCCATTAATTGTAAAGGAGTTAACTTATGTCAATAGTAGTAAATGGTGGTAGACGCGGACTGACTGACCCGGAAATTGCTGCAGTAATTTTAGCGGCTATTCCAGACCAACCCTTGGAAACACAACGCAAAATGAATTATTTCATGAAGCCGCGCGGTAAACGGATTAATGAATATGAAACATTGTGCTGCTACACACAACCCACACCAGACTGGATTCCAGGTGGTTTGGATTGGGGGGATTGGACACAAAAATTTCACGGTGGCCGTCCATCCTGGAGTAATGAATCCACCGAATTGCACAGCTCTGACTGGCATCAACATCGTGACCCTGCGTACCGATGGCACGCTTTGTATGTTAAGGATAAAGCGGAGGAATGGCGTTATACCGACCGTTTCTTAAAAGCGTATTCTGCTGATGGTCATGTACGCTCAATCGATCCAGTATGGCGCGATGAAGTATTAGGTGATTATTTAGGTGCTTTTGGTTTCAGTGAATATGGATTATTCAACTCACATTCATCTGTAGTTCGAGATTGTTTAGGCGATACCATTCGTATGAGCAGCGCGATGATCGGCCTGGATAAGGTTGATAACGCACAAATGATACAGGCTGAACGGACATTCTTGGCGAAACTGGTACCCGGCTTTGACGAGTCAACTGTAATTCCTAAAAATGAATGGACTAAAGGTGCCATCTTTAAAAGCGCAAGAGAAACCGTTGAGCAAATTTGGCAAGAAACTTATGACTGGAATGAGATTTTGTTCTCAGGCCACATGGTTTACGATCCTTTGTTCGGTCAATTTGTACGTAGAGAGTTCTTCTTAAGATTAGCGTCTTATTACGGCGACAACTTAACACCTTTCTTTGTTAACCAAATGCAATTGTACCATTCACAAACTAAAGGCATTACTACTGACATGTTCCACACATGTTTGGCTGCTGACCCTGAGTTTGGTGAATACAATGTCCGTTTGTTGAATGCTTGGAGCGATAAATGGTTACCAAGAACTATCAATGCACTGAAAGATTTTATGGGGATATTTGCAAAAATTCCTGAAATCAAAGGCGTTAGTGACAAGGCTGCTATTGAAGCGGCCTTAGTTCGTGTATTTGAAGATTGGGAACGTGATTACGCAGCACCTATCGGTTACAAAGTCGATACTGCCGCACTCATTAAAACTATTTTAACGGGTCTTAAATAAGGAATTATTATGTCTACAAGTGCAAATGCATACAACGCAGGCATCATGGCAAAGAGTGGAAAAGACTTTGCTGATGAATACTTCGCAGAAGATAACCAAGTGGTTCATGAAAGCGACACAGTGGTTTTAGTTCTAAAAAAATCTGACGAACTCAACACCGTTGTTGAAGAAATTCTGCTAGGTTCTGATATCGCTAACAACCCAACTTTAGTTGTAGAAGATCGCGCTGGTTTTTGGTGGTTGAAAGCCAATGGCAAAATTTCAATTGATTGCCGTGAAGTTTCCGAGTTGCTGGGTAAACATTACAGTGTTTATGACCTATTGGTGGATGTCTCATCTACGATTGGTCGCGCCTATACGCTGGACGAAACCTTTACTATCACATCAGAACTAATGGGTCTTGATGTTAAATTACAAGACATTGCATAGGAGATAACAATGGCTAATATACATGACAACCCAAATCGTGATGCCTGGGTTAAAAAAATCGCTGCTGTTAACACTCTAGCCGCAGGCGTTTCTTTATTGACTGATTTTCGTGTTAAGCACTTAAGTCCGTTTAAAACTGATTTTTCTTTGGAACTTGATGGTCAATGGATCGAATTGAAGATCGAAGAAAAAGTGGCATTACTAAAACATAAAGAGTTTAACGATACCCAGTTTCTTAACAATTCTGCCAGAGGTGCGAATGCTCAGCAAGTTGCAGATGAAGCGGTTACAGCAATCAATGCTACCTCTGATATGTATGAAGCTGAACGTATCCACATTAACTTCAGATTGGCTAACAAGCCGCCAATTTTACCGGTCAATGTCTTTCTGGATGCTGACCGTCAGTTAGGCACCAAATTGATGGAGCTGAGAAACACGGATTATTACGCGCTGCCTTTAGAGGAATTGCGTAAAGTGCGTGGCGTTAGGGTTGTGACGCTACAGTAAGTCGTCAAAACGCAAAAGCATGGCGACACCCGCTATGCTTTTGCACCTTTTATCACTAGACAACAAAAACTTCGGCCTATGTTAGCAACGGTAAATAGCACTGAACAGCAAGAACAAAATGAGCAAGAACACGCCAACCAGGATTTAACCCTATTATATGACGGCCAGTCTTATACAGCTTATACGGAGGACTTAGAATTTATGTGGCATTGGACTATTTATAAAGACAACAAGCTGGTACAAGAAGGCTGCTCCTTAACATTAGATGCTTCCAGGCGTGCAGTCAATCATGTCTTGGCATTTTTTAATGCCCTTATTCAGAACAATAAATAAAAATAAAACAGGAGTCTTTGGTAATGGCAAGCACGCACCAAGTAACCATTATTACTCAAGATAATGAGTCATTATCTTTTCAATGCCGATCCGATGAAGACGTCATTAGCGCTGCAGTGCGCCAGGATATATATTTAATGTCGTCGTGCCGAGAAGGCGGTTGCGCAACCTGTAAAGGTTTTTGCGCTGAAGGCGATTATGTTTTAGGCAAATGTAGCTCACAGGCGCTGCCTGATGCAGAAGAAGAAGCCGGTGAAGTATTGCTTTGTCGGACCTTTCCAAGCACGGATATAGAAGTCGAAGTGCCCTATACTTTCGACCGCATTTCATTTTCACCTGAAGGTCTGGAATTTGATGCAGAAGTTATTGAACTGTCTCAGATTTCCATTAACGTGGTTAAGCTGCAACTTAAACGCACCGGCGATGATAAAACCATTAAATTCGATTCCGGGCAGTTTTTTGATTTAGAAATTCCCGGCACTACCACCACGCGCTCTTATTCCCCGGCTAATACATCCAATAAACAGGGTGATTTAGAGTTTTTGATCCGCATCGTCGACGGCGGAAAGTTTTCAGAGTTCTTGAAAACAGTTGCCAAAGTAGGTCAAAGAATACATGTTAAAGGGCCATCAGGTATTTTTGGACTCAAAGAAAACGGCTTTACCCCGCGCTATTTTGTAGCCGGTGGTACCGGATTGGCTCCGATATTATCTATGGTTCGGCGTATGAAAGAATGGGACGAACCGCAAAAATGCGTTATTTATTTCGGTGTTAATACCGAAGCCGAAATCTTTCATCTGGACGAACTGGATCAACTGGCAGCACAAATGCCCTCGCTGGAATTGAGAAACTGCGTATGGAAATGTTCAGATGACTGGCATTGTGAAAAAGGCAGTGTCGTGGACATTTTACGTCGTGATTTACAGGAAACTGGAGCAAAGCCCGACTTGTATCTCTGCGGCCCTCCAGGAATGGTGGATGCAACCTTTGCGGTATGCGAGGAAATGGGGATACCCAAGGAAAGGATTTATCTGGAAAAATTCTTGCCTAGCGGATCGTAGGGATTGACCATCAAATGCTAACTTTTTTAGATTTTATGATGCCACAATGGGCTGAGTTTTGAGGTAGGTATGAAAGCGGATGATGTCGATTTTCTTACAGGGATGGTTGCTCAGTTGGATGAAACGATCAAAAGACTGGTCATTGAAAAGCAGGAATTTACACATAAGTTGGGGGCTGTCAGAGTTCAGGAGCTAAAAGAGTTCTGGAATCAAGAGCTACCCACAGAAGAAGAAGCTGAATTTAAAAGAACCTTGGATTATTGGGAAAAAATGCTTATCCACAACTGGGCACATTTAAGTCGCGCCCATAAATCTCGAGTGACAGTTGGGCAGACATTCATGAAATTGAATTCAAAACTTTAACCGATTAAAACATCATAGCTATGAGTAAACAGATTATTTACAACCCCGAAGCGCGTTTAAAAATGATGGCAGGAATAGATAGAGTGGCACGTGCCGTGATAGTAACAATGGGCAGTAATGGCCCAGCGGTGATGATTCAGCATCGAACCGATGGCATTATGCCTATTTTTACTAGAGACGGTGTTACGGTAGCCAAATCTATTAGTTTTGATGACAGGATTATAGACTTGGGAGGGCGGATGCTACGAGATGTTGCTGGTGCTGTTTCCCGACAAGTCGGTGATGGTACAACGACCTCAATTGTTCTGGCGCAAAAATTGGCGCAGGAATGTTTAAAAAGCGTTGCCGCTGGCTTTCATCCTTTGCAGTTAAAAAAAGGTCTTGATATTGCTTTAGCATTAGTGGAAAAAAATTTAGCCGAAAAGGCATTGACTGAGGTGACTACAGACAGCATTGAAAAAATTGCTGCCGTCGCAACTAAAAATGAGCCGGGGGTTGGAAAATTGTTGGCTGAAGCTTTAGATAACTTAGGGGTAGACGGTTCATTAATTTTTCAGTTAGGTAATGGACTGGAAGACAAACTAGACATTGTTGAGGGTACCCAATATCCACAAGGGTTTATATCGCCCTATTTTATGACCGATAAAATCCGCGAAGAAGCTGTATTAGAAAACCCCTATATTCTGTTTTATGATCGTGATATTGATGACATGATGGATTTAATACCCTTACTCGAAGAAGTTAAAGCGCAAGGACGGTCACTTTTAATTATCGCTGAGAATGTTATTGATAGGGCTTTAACCGGCTTATTACTGAATCATGTGCGTGGGATTTTTAAGGTTGTGGCCGTTAAGCCCCCAGGATTTGGTGATAAGCGCCTTAATCGACTTAAAGATTTAGCTTTAATAACAGGTGGTCAGGCAATCCTTGACGACTACAGCTCTCCCAAGCTTGAAGATGTGGCCTTAGAGCATTTGGGTCAAGCTGCTCGCGTAGTGGTAACAGCAAGCTCAACAACAATTATCGGTGCATTAGGTGATCAAGACATCATCAAAGCACGCATTGAAACGTTAAGAATTCAAGCGGCTATTATTTTGGCTAAAAAACCTGGAGATGGCTCACCTTCTGGTAATAAACATGATTATGAAGAACTGCAAGATCGCATTTCGCTTTTGGAAGGCAGAACCGGAATCTTTAGTGTCGGTGGCCTGGCTGATTTTGAAATAAAAGAGCGCCTGGTACGCATAGAAAATGCCTATATGTCAGCTAAAGCGGCACTGGAAGAAGGTGTTTTACCCGGTGGTGGCGTCGCCTTATTTCGGTGTATCCCAGTATTAGATGGGGTGATTTGTGAAAATGCCGAGCAACAACAAGGCATCAAGATTTTACAATTGGCGCTGGCCTCGCCCCTGCAAAAAATAACCCAGAATGCTGGATTTAATAGCGAGGCTGTCATTGCAACGTTAGAGGCCCAGACTGATGACCATTTTACCTTTGATACCTATACCCATCGTTATGGCAATTTTCTGGACATCGGTATTATCGATCCAGTCAAAGTAATGCGTTTGGCATTGCGCAATGCGGTCAGTGTAGTCAGTACTATGATGACTACGGAAACGGTTATTATGGACGTTCCTGACCTGTCAATCATGGACGGTTACTCGCCAGAATGGGCAGCGGCAACCCGAGAAGATCCTAGATTATAATTACCCCGTTACTTCCTTGTTTCACCTGTTTAATCCTACCTTCCAACTCTGAAATATGAGTATCTGCTATTTTTTAATAGCGGGCAATGCGGCGATATGCCGCATTGCCATTTTTTTTTGATTTGTTATTCTTATAGCTTCTAGCGTCGTTATTAAAAATTACGGACAAGTCGCAATCGCGTAATGCTTTAGTTGATTGCTCTTCAAGCATGACATTCAGGAGAAATGACTATTAATTACGAAATCCCCAATAAAGTAAGAATTATTCAAGAGGCTATTTTAGTTCGTCATGCTATTGAGTTTGAAATTGATCGTCCTGTTCAGGCATGGCAATGGATGAATCAGACCCGCTCGGTTCCAGATCAATGTGATTGGGTGCGCTCAGAAGTAACAGATGCCTGGCGACGGTGTCTGGAAGATTATCAACTGCCATTGGGTAATTATGCTCATTGGGAAAAGTATCCAATAACCAGCAAAACGATTGATACCGATGATCCGAGTAACACAGAGCATCAAGTAAAACACATAGAAGATTTAATTAAACATCTAAGCCATAACTTTACCGTCTTTCTCCAGGAGGCAGGTGTTATGATGGTGCTAACTGACTCAGAAGGGAGTCTTTTGACAGTGACAGGTGAAAAACATCTGCTGAGTTCATTTATGGATCGTATGCATTGCCGAGGCACCCATTGGCATGAGCCTGTGTTAGGTAATAATGGTATAGGTACCGCAATAAAACTTAAAAAACCAGTTGCTTTTCAGGGTATGGAACACTTTTTAAGCGTATTACATCCCTTTACAACAGTGGGTTATCCTCTGCTGGATGATGAGGGCAACTTAATGGCCGTTATTGGCTTGGTTAGTGACCATCACGAATGCATGAACTCTCTGTTTGCTTTTTTGCATTTAATTTGTGTATTAGTCAATACCAGTTTGCCTATCGCACAAAATGATAAAGCTCAGGAAAGGGTGCTGGAAAAAATTCAATTTAAACCCGCCAAAAGACAGCCTATCCTTCAGAATGAAACAGGTATTTCTAAAGAGCTGGATTTACTGATTCAAAAAGCAGTAAAGCTGCAAACCTATAAAATACCTATCCTGATTACGGGTGAGTCGGGCGTAGGAAAAGATCATTTTGTCAATCTGCTGAAACAGGCAGGACCTAGAAAAAATGCACCGTTTTTGGCTATTAACTGCGCGTCTATACCACGTGATTTAATAGAAAGTGAATTATTTGGTTATGAGTCGGGAAGTTTTACAGGGGCGCGAAGTAATGGCAAGCCAGGAAAATTCTTGTTGGCCGACAAAGGCATATTATTTCTCGATGAAATAGGTGATATGAGCTTTGATTTGCAGTCCACGTTACTACGGGTACTAGAAACCTCAGAATTTACGCCGGTCGGTGGCAGTTCGCCTATTCGTGTGGATGTGCAGGTGGTTGCTGCGACTAATGTGCAGTTAATTGAAGCAGTTGAGGCAGGTCGTTTCCGGCGTGATCTTTATTACCGCTTAAATGGTGCGCAAATACATCTATCGCCATTACGTGATCGTGCGGATAAAAAAATGATTATTCATCATATTTTACAGCGCGAATTGGATACTATTTCTGAGTTGGAACCGGAACCTTTTCAAATTTGTCCTGAGGTCATTAGTCTGATTGAGCGGCATCCCTGGCCGGGTAATATTAGGCAACTGATTAATGTAATTCGAGCAACTCTTTATACTGCGAGCAGCCCCTTTATAACCATAAAGGATTTACCGCTTGATTTTATATCTGAACTTAAGCAAAACGGTAGCGAGTGTCAATTAACGGAAATTAACCAATCGCTAATAGGGATACCCTTAAGTAATGAAGCATCGACTATGAGCTTATCTGATTGGGAATTGCACGGAATAAAAACAGCACTAAAAGAATGTGGTGGTAATATCTCATTAGCCGCAAAAAAACTGGGTATTACCCGATCGACTCTGTATAAAAAGTTGGATCATTTTCAGTTAGATAAAACCGGTGTAGGATTGATGGTATAAAAATAGGTATGACAGAGATAAAAAAAGTATGTGACCTTTGCGGGTTACCCGTTGTAGTGTTTGCGTTTACCTTGAAAACCAAAGAAGGAGATAAGCTATTTTGTTGTGAAGGTTGTAAAGGTATTTTTCAATTATTAAACGAAGATGAACTCTTGCCTGAAGCTGATCAAAATCAATCATTTGAAAAATAACCGCGCACCTCTATGCGATCGATTGGAATTCAGCTTTAAACATGTCTGATTCTTTGTCACCCGACATCACCTTATATTGGAACGTATCCCTAGCGGAGGAACTGTTGCGATTTTTAACGGGGCGGCTCAACTGTCCCGAGGCCGCTGCTGACCTTACCCATGAGACCTTTATTCGTCTCCACCAATTTGCCCAGACCAATCCGCCCGATAATGCCCGTGCCCTGGCTTATCGGATTGCCATAAACCTAGCCACCGATTACCAACGAAAATTAAAAGTCAGGAGCCGCTATAATGCGGAAATGGGTGCTGAACTTACTGCAGATTCATACCCCAGTGAAATCCCAGGGCCTGAGCAAATTATCCTCTCTCAGGAACGCCTTGCAGTCCTGCAAGAAGCGCTGGATGAATTAAGCGTAGAATGCAGAACCGCGTTTCTATTACATAACATAGACGGCCTTACCCACCAGGAAATTGCAACCCAGTTGGGGCTGTCGCGCGTAAAAGTATACCGGCTCTTAGTAAAAGCGCTATCCCATTTGGCACTGCGCGTGAATGACGGTGATTGATTAATGAAACCAGCCAAACTACCAGAACTCATGCAGCAAGCGATTGAATGGCTGGTGTTATTGCGCTCAGGCGATCTTAGCGAAGCTGAGACCCATGCCTTTGCCGATTGGCTATCTCAGGATATTGATCATGTCAAGGCTTTTTCCAAAGCTGAAGATTTACTCAACGACTCGGTTATTGCAGCACAAAGCCCACGGGGTATAACAAAGACGCCAGCCAGTAAGCCTGATCAGAACGTAATACCCATTAATCCAGCCCAACATCGCCGATCCTCAGCTTCAGTCCGTGGCTTCCGTTGGCTGGCAATTCCGCTATCTCTGGCCGCTGCATGGCTATTCGCTGTCCTGTTAATTCTTCCCGAGCAGTTACAGTTGCTTGACAATATTGTCAGCGATTATCACACCAGTACGGGTGAACTGCGGGACATCCAACTGGCAGATGGTAGCCATCTATTGCTGAATACTAACACCGCTGTTTCCGTGGATTACTGCGACTCCTTACGACATATTACCCTGCACCACGGTCAGGCTCAATTCACCGTCGCCAAAGATACCGATCGCCCTTTTGAAGTAGGGGCGGGAGAACTCACTGTCCGCGCCCTGGGTACCATTTTTGAAGTGTATCACCCCGGTTCAGCTGAATTGAGCATCATTGTTAAAGAACATGCGGTGTCCGCCAGACTTCAGAAACGTGCTCTCAAGACTCAGGACACACAAGATTCTCAGATTGAAATTAAAGAAGGTCAGCGTCTGCGCTACACCTTTGCCGGACCATTAACCACACCGGAAGAAATTAATCTTGCTCAAGCTAGCGCCTGGCAACAACGACGGTTGTTTATGAACAATCGTCCGCTTGCAGAGTTGATAAGTGAACTCAATCGCTACCGGATTGGGCGTATTTTTATATCTGATCCTGAGATAAACAATTTGCGTATCACCGGTGCCTTTTCACTGGAAAACCCTGATGAAACCCTGGCAAAACTAAGCAAAGTCCTGGCCTTGCAAGAAACACGGGTGGGGTCGTGGTGGGTATTATTGCACCGGTAGGTAAAACCTCACCCCTTTGCAGCCAAATCAAAAAATATTTTCACCCGGACTGAACAGTTTTGATCTCTCAAACGTGTTATAGGAAAACACCACTATAAAACCGGAGAGACCATGACGAAAACAACAAACCGCAACATCAAATGGATTCCGCTGATTAACCACCGGGGAATTTTCCCAAGCGACGACAAGCCCATAAGCAGCCGACACATCATGGCATTGATGCTATTGTTACTGGGTGGAACTGCCAGTGCGGAAGATGCCGCCCGGCAGTATCATATCCCCGCGCAATCGCTCAATAATGCCTTGTTGCAATTTGCCAGCGATTCCAACCTGGAACTGATTATAAAAGCCGGCAAGATAACCGACTTAAATGCCAAAACCCTGGATGGCACCATGACACCCAGGCAGGCGCTGGATCAATTGCTAAAAGGCAGCGGCTACACCTATCATTTTATTGATAGCCATACCGTCACTCTGGACAAAGCCCCTGTAGAGAATAAAAAAGCCGAACCTACGGTGTTAAAAACGGTCAGTGTTAAAGCGGATGCTATTCGGGATGTAAAAGACCCCTATAACCAGGATTACGTTTTGCCTGATGCCACCACTGGCACCAAGACTGACACGCCGATCATGGAAACGCCACTTAACGTGCAATCGATTTCCAAGCAGGTGTTGAAAGATCAGCAAGTCATCAATCTGGGTGATGCGTTAAAGAATGTTAGTGGTGTTACTCTCGGTATTAATAATGCAGCTTCCGATTTTCCAAATGGGCTCAATCAATCCATTGTAGTGCGCGGCTTTAACTCCGATACCTATTTTCGTAACGGTTTCCGTCTCCAGCAGGGTTCCGCCCAGAGAGAAATGGCGAATGTAGAAAGTATTGAAGTGCTGAAAGGTTCTGGTGCTATTTTGTATGGCATGGTTGAGCCGGGCGGCATGGTTAATGTGATCACCAAACAACCGCAGGCAACACCTTATTATGCGGTGAACCAGCAATTCGGTTCCTATGATATGTACCGTACCACTGCCGACGCTACAGGCCCTATAGCAGGCAACAAGGATGTTTTATACCGGGTTAATATGTCCTACCAAAACAGCGGCTCTTTTCGAGAGTATGTCAATAACGAGAAATTCTATATCGCACCAATCGTGAAATGGAACATCAGCACTAAGACCCAAGTAACCGCAGAATTGGAATATGGTCATAATAACATCGGTCTGGACACTGGATTGGTACTTCTCCAGAACGATAAATTCCAGATGAATAATCTAAGTGTCAATTACGGGCAACCTTTCCCAGCGAAGCAGGATAATATTTTGGGTAGCATCAATTGGTCGCACCAATTTAGCGATGACTGGTCTATCAAACATAGTATGAATGCAAATCAGTCAAAAACGAATTCAATGGGACTACAGGCTTACCCACCATTCTTTGCAGGAGTTTTTATTCCCGGATCTCCGACTGATCAGGTAGCTCTTGGTTTATTTAAAAACGGTTCCACAAACGACACATATTCTACCAATATAGACCTGACTGGGCATTTCAATACAGCATGGCTAAAACACACCTTGTTGCTGGGTGGAGATTATTACCGTGTGAACAACGATTATTCTTTACTTACTAGCGTTTATAATTTTGCTGGTAAGAGTTATCTCAACCCAACGCAGTGTAGCGATCCTTATTGTGGATTGGTTATAGATCCGACATCGAACTACCTTTCCCCAAAAAGTGTTAGTACCACCGACCAATATGGGCTTTATCTGCAAGACCAGATTAAATTACCTTACGATGTCCATGTTACAGGTGGCTTTAGATATCAAAACATTCATCAAGCGGGCTATTCTCAAAATAGTGATTTGACGATAAACCCCAACCAATCATTATCAGCGGATGCGGTAACACCTAGAGTTGGCATTTTATGGCATCCGCAAAAATGGGTCAGTCTCTATAGCAACTACACGGAGAACTTTGGTGCCAACTTAGGTAATGTCTATACTGGACCGAATATCAACGATCAAAAAGCTGCAACCCCTACCAGTTCTCAGCAATATGAGGTCGGTGTCAAAAACGAGTTCTTTGGCGGACGACTACGTACCACCTTTGCTTATTATGAATTGACCAAACAAAACGTCGTCACAGGCGATCCCAATACTTTACACTGTGGGGGCACCTGTGTTCTCTTGACTGGTGCGGTTCGGAGTCGAGGCCCAGAACTGGACATCCAAGGTGAGATTTTGCCGGGTTGGAAGGCTATTGCCACTTATGCCAACACCGATATTATCGTTACAAAAGCGGGTGCTAATGACTATCCTGCTGCCGGCAGTCGTTATTGGGGTGTACCTAGAAACACAGCCAGTTTGTGGAACACCTATGATTTTCAGCAAGATCCGCTGAAAGGTTTTAACGTAGGCGGTGGGGTCACGCTAAGAGATGGCTCGGTTGCTTATAATTATGGACAAACTGGACCTGATACTATTGTCCCTGGCTATGCAACTATCGATTTGCTGGCGGGATATAATCTGAAACTAGGCAAATCCAAAGTCAGCGTACAGTTTAACGTCAACAATCTTCTCGATAAACACTACTACACACAGGCCAGTGTTTATCCTTCGTCTTTAAATAATGCTGCCGGAGTTGGTGGCGGCTTTGCATCGTTTGGACAGCCACGCACGTTTATGGGGTCTATTAAAGGGGTGCTGATTTTAACTAATGTGTATTTCTGGTATATTGGTTTGAACAATCAAACACAGGCAACTCAATGAAAGCAGAACTTATAGCGCACGATGGCGAAGAACTCACCCTACAAGTC
>Ga0007794_10000363_pt1 | contig 14043 bp, 13 predicted proteins | sample CryBogmetaGMA5M_FD_60365 | JGI IMG/M metagenome (GOLD analysis project Ga0007794, IMG submission 60365) | Freshwater microbial communities from Crystal Bog, Wisconsin, USA - MA5M | ecosystem: Environmental > Aquatic > Freshwater > Lake | place: Crystal Bog, Wisconsin, USA | collected 2009-07-06
GGGCAACCTCAGGGGCAACCTCAGGGGCAGCTTCAGGGGCAGCTTCTTCTTTCGGTGCAGCTTCAAACGGAACTTCTTCTGCAACCTTGGCCTTGGCCTTCTTAGGCTCAGCAACTTCGCCTTCCAGTACCCGCGTCAAAGCCATATGGGGGTCGCCGCCATCAGCGTTTACAAGACGCTGCGCAGCTTTGTTTATATCCTTTTTGGCTACTTCAGTACCGGCAAAGTCTTCATGCGTATCAGCAACGGCTTTGACTGCCTCTACTGCCTGCGCAGTGCGTTCCTTTCGGGGGGTATTCGGGTCAAGATCAAGCGTGGGAACCGCAGCCTGCTCAATAGGCGCGGTAGCTTCGGGTGTAGGTAGGACCTCACCCTCATAATTAGCCTGTCCCTGCTCCAGCTCGCGCTGTTGTTCGTATTCCCACTGGCGTTCTTGGCGATCCGCTTCGTCTTCGTCGCGTATATACGGGATACCCTTAATCGGCGGGGCTTCTGCGACTTGGTCTATGACGTTCTTTACGGGCTCTACAGCGGCTTCGTCTAATGAACCCGGGACGTTAGCTTCTCTGTTTCCAGTCTGCTCAACAGTCCCACTAGGAACGTCCAGTCTTTCTCCTCCAAGTTCTGTAGCTGTAGCGGCAGTTCCTGTATCGACATTTTCCCCGCCAGCAGGAGGAACGCTAGGCTTAGGTCCGACATTTCCAACATTCCCAGCTGGCCGCTGGTTAGCTTGTTCAGGTCCACGCGATGCCTCTCTTCCTAGGTTCGTCCTTGCAGTAACAAGAGCTGTCTGGGGCTCTATGCCCGTTGCCTCAAGACGATCAAACTCAGCTTTAAGCGCCGGATCACTTGCAGCTTCCGCCGCGACTTCCTCGTAGGAGCGAGGCTTAGGGATACCAGCTTGGGCTGCGGCAGAGCCACTAGGTGGCACACCGGGAGGCGGCGGGGGTTCCTCCCCGCCAAAACCTGCTTCCGTCTTACCAGCCAAAGTTTCTCTAGCTTTGCTTCTACCGTGTAACCCGCCCAAGGCACCTGCGGGGCCACCAAAGACAGGGCCCAGAATCGCAGCACCCAAAGCTGCCTGTTTATATTCTTCTTGCGCATCAGAGTCGGTAAGGGATAACCCAGCCTGCCAACGCTCCAGCGCTTGTTGGGCAACTTCTGTAGGTACTTCGAAGGCAACACCTTCAGCTACGCCTTTAGCAATACCGCCAGCAACCGTCTTAAACGTACCAGCTGTCGCTGCTTTTGCTATCCTAGCAGCTGCGCTCTCTGCGGCTTCGCTAGCAGGGGTTATAAGGTTTTTAACAAATGGCGTTGCCTTGGCAAGACGCCCGAATACGGAAAGCTCAAGCCTGTCAATAACGGCTTCGGGAACAGCAGCAATAGCAGCTTTAGTAAGAGATAGCTCCTCGGGCTTCTTACCTGCCTCAACGGCCTTCTGTTGTTCTTCCGCCTGACGAACTGCGTTCTGTATAGTGTATTGCGCCGTATCAGTAGCTAAGAATCCACCTAGCCCGCTAATAGCACCGGCACCTAAAGTCGGAATAGCGAGGGGGGCACCGGCAACGGTAGCAGTTTCTGCGGCAGCGGCAGCGCCAAAGGGAAGCGCAGCAGCGTAACCAGCCGCAGTAGGGGCAGCCATCTGCCCCAGCGAACCACCCACTAACTCCTTGAAGGCTTCCCAGTTTTCGCCTTCGCCAAACCCAACCCCTTGGTACTTAGGCTTACCGGTAGTGGGGTCCACATCATGCGCGGCATCCAGAAACTTCTTAAGGCCCTCATTTGTAGGGTTAGCTTTATACTCAGCAAGGGCTGGGGCCAGACCAAGCGTACTCATCCCCTGCGTGAACGTGCCAGTAAACCCGGGACGTTTGGGGGGAGCTTCAGGGGCCTTAGTAATTGTCTGCTCGTGGTGCATATTAGCCCACTGCCAAGCAGTATTTTCGTCGGGAGCTGTTACGTCGTAGTCAGCGCTGCCTACTTTAACCGTGTACTCGGGCATTTACTTTGCCTTTACTTAGGACTTAAGACGCACAGCACCGGGAGGAGGAGCACTATACCCGCCGCCACCATCAACACCCATTCTCATAAGGTCTGAGTTAATCTGGGCTATTTGCTGCTGTATTGTGTCTTGTTCGCTCTTCTTCTGCTCAGGAGTTTTACTTTGGTCCCTAAGCACAGCCTTGTTTTGCGCTTGTAGTCCCACCAGCGCCGCTTTTAGAGAAGCAGTAGACGCGTTGGTAGCGGCGTACGGATTGAACCCTGGGTTAACTCTAAGGTATTCCTTTTTGTCGGCGGCAGACAAGCCACGATAATACTGGAAGTTCTTTGCGTCGGTACCGAGCGCAGCTAGCTGCATCCCAGCAACGTCACGCGAAGTCTTCGCCTGCAATTCGGCATTAGCGCGGTCTGTTTTATCCCGCATTTCCGCCAAGGTCTTTTCTTGGTCCAATTTAGTCTTATTATCAAACTGCTGTATACCAAACTCATAGGCTTTACCCTTAACACCAGCTTGCGCCAGCTGATAAGCATACTCTTGCTTACGGTCATCTTTCTCATCAGCACGGCGCTCTTTGAGCGAAGCCTGCATACCGGGCATCGCCGCCGAGAGACCCGCACCGATATTAGTAAGCGCGTTCTGTGAGGTACCAGCCATCATGCCAAACCCAGCTTGAGCTAGAGCAGACCATAAGTCTTCGTTCTTCCGTGCGGCTTTGTCTTCAGCGGAAGTACCCTTGTACTCAGGTAGTTTGTTAGCTTCTGCATAGTCTTTTTTGCGCTGCTCAATAAGTGCATCGCCAGTCAAAGCGGGGGCGACACCGGCTACGTCAGTCGGCAGACCGGGTCTTGGGATAGGGGTCGGGACATTCTTAGCCGTAGCTGCGGAACGGGCGATATCAGCAAGGCTAGTACGGGGGGTACCGGTAGCAATATCAAACTGCGGCGCGGAAATCTGGGGAGCCTTAGGGTTTATAAATTTGGGAAGCCCGGGATCAGGGAGGACCGCAGCGGTAGGGGTGGAGGCGGGTTTTGCGGACGAGCTAGGTCCCTTGTTGGGGCTTCCATTCCCGCTATCGCTCGCATCGTACATACCGCTGCTCGGATCACCTTGCATACCGATAGAACCGTGTGACGCAAGCGCGCTACCGATCCTGTTAGCAATACCAGACAAACTAAGTCCTTTGTCGAGGCTTCCATTCCCGCTATCGCTCGCATCGTACATACCGCTGCTCGGATCACCTTGCAGGTCTACCGAAGCAATAGAAGGTACAGATTTTACACCGGGTACACGCGGTGCCTGTGTATATTTGCGGATAAAATCATGCGCTGCCGCACGGATGGTGGGGTTAGGATTATTACGATTAGAATACGCATCATTGATGTCGCTGAACTGCGAAGTGGAGGGTGTATAACCCCCAGTCATTGTGTAAAGCGACCCGGGGTCTGAAGGGTAGCCAGCATCTTGCGGCTGCCAAGCCGAAGCAAAGGGACCAGAGGTATCCTCACCCGTAACCGCCCCATAAGGCTGCGGAACAGACAGAGTCCCTTTGTTTCCGCCCTTGGCAAAAGCCACGATGCCGCCGCCAGCGAAGGTATGCTCGTCGAACATATAGTCCGGTACGGGTAGCGTCGTGAGACCGCCTTCAGCCATACCAACGGGACCCTGAGGAGCCGGACCACCGGGGGGCGGGGCAGCACTAGCCATCTGCATCGGCGGCGCACCGGGAGGACCGCCTTGAGGACCACCCGGGGGAAGACCACCAAGTCCGCCTTGCGGAGGCATCTGGGAGGGGCGGGGTCCAAGGACCTTCTGCGCCACAGTCTGCTGGGGTGCCTGCTCCTGTGCCTGTGCCGAACGCATCCGGTCAATAAACATGCCAGCCATAAGACCCGACGTAGGATCAATGATACCCATCTGGACCGCCTGAGCGATCTTCTGCTTATTACCACCGTACTCTTGGGCAATATGTTCAGGAGACTGGAGACTAAACGGTTTGGGGGCAGGTGCTGACATGGTTATCTCTTACTTTGTCATCTGATAAAGGCTAGCGGCACCGAGACCCGCACCAGCCACTTGGCTCGCCATAGACGGAGGCGGCGCATACGTAGTAGCCGTGGACCCCATCGTGACAGGTAGACCATGGATCATGTTGCTAAGATAGCTAAGCTGTTCCATCGGGTAGTTCTGCTGGCGTAGGAAGTCCGCATACCGGGTATCCATCTGCTGCTGCTGAAGGCCCTGCTGTTCTTTACCCGCTGCCGCCATCGCCTGCATACGCTGCATGTCTGAGTTTTGCTGCGCAGTACCAAGAGCCCCAAGATTCTGGGCCGCTGCATTAGCTTGCTGGTAGCCTTGCATACCAAGGTTAGCCCCGAACTGACGGGACATTTCCGCAGCCTTCTGGGCATCCATACCGTACTGCTGGTTAGCCAGCTGGGCCTGCATATTCTGACCCGAACCAAGGGACTGAACATTAAGGTTAGCCTGAAGATTCTGCGTATTAGCCGCCTGCTGCGCCGCCTGCTGGGTATTAAACTGCTGTTGGGCGTTCTGGAAGGCGTTCTGGGAACCAGTGGCCTGAATCTGCCCCATCTGGTTACCAAGGTTACGTTCACGTTCCGTGCTAGCAAGCAGCTGCCTTGCGCCGCCATAAGTACCCTGACGCGCCGCACCAAGGTTCTGGGTAAGCTGGCCTACCTGAGCATCGTGCAGTGCCTGCTGTTTCTGAACATCGACGACCTGCTGCATATACGGCGACATGTACTGGCTAACGGCGTCCCCGGTATAAGACTGGGGTCCAGTCATCTGGTAGTTCTGAAGCTGGGGTCCCTGAACCTGCTGGGCGTTAAACTGACCCGGCTTGAAGTTCTGACCTGCGTTCAGCGCACCGAGGCCAGCCTGCGTAGCCATATTAGAGGCAGCGTTAAACTGACCCGGCTGCTGCATACCCGTCGCCATATTCTGGGCTTGCGTCTGGGCGTCAGTGAACCCGGCGATACGTTGGAAGGCGGGGTCGTTTGGATTATTTGGGTTGGCGTAAGGGGTATACTGCCTATTAGACTCGGCCTGCCCACGCTGGAGCATGTCCATCATATAGGGCTGCACATACGCAGGTAGGTTGGTGGTAGTCTGTTCTACCTTCTGTGTCTGTGGTGCACCGCCGCCGCCGCCCATATTAAGCTCCTAACCCTGAATCCGCGATGGGCAGCTCATACGTCTGCCACAAAGGTTTATACCCATCTTCTTGGAAAATCTTGCTCCAACCCAGTCGGCCAGAGGACTCAATACCGTCGCATTTATTATCAAAAGCCCAATGCTGTAAGATCTTCAGCATATCCGCCTTCCACTCCATCCCGCCGACACCGCCGCAGAACACCAAGTCCAGATACCGCTTCTTAGGGTACTGCTTGAAGTAAGTTACCGCAGCGCCCTTAACGACCCCGTCTTCATATGCCATCCAGAGGGTGTGGTCGTATTGCAGGATAGAGTCCAAGATGTCGTTAACGTCGTAGCGCCCGTAAGTGTACTCTGCGGCCTTCTCAAGGTGGGGTTTCACTTCCCCCCAAGCCTGCATAACGTACTCTGTAGGGACCATAGTTACTTGCATAGTTGTTTACCGTACGCCCAATAGACCTTTGAGACCCGTATCCTGCCCGCGCTTGGCACCCTGTCTAGCATCGTGGGCCTTCGCCATAAGGGCGTAGAGCCTGTCGGAACCCTTTCTAGGGTCCCCTTTACCGAGACGTTGGACCGCTTTAGGGTCGAACTTAACTTCGTCCCGGGCAACCCGGGCTTCCTGCCTACCACCAATGTTAGCATGGATCGAGTCGCTGACACCGTCGCCGGGGCCCTTAATAGACTTGCCACCGAACTTAGCCAGAAGGTCCTGACCAGCGCCGCTGGAGCCATTACCCAGTTCAGACACCGTACGGGCATCGACCACGAAGGAGCCGTCTTTAAGGCTCACGCCACCAGCAGCCATCCCGGTAGGGGTAACCGTAGGCTGAAAGGGTACTACGTTGGGGACAGGGTTGACATTATCGAAATATTGGTACTCAGACGAATCGTTAGGGTTCCGGTTTGTGGGGAAGCTAACCTTACGGGGGGTAGGCATATAGGGGCCCTTGTAGGGGTACTTATCGACTTCCTCGGGCATTGTCTTGCTGCCCCCCGTGTCGGACAGAGCGCCCATGACACCAGCACCGAGACCGCCAATTTGGGCCATAGAGAGGCCACTACCAAGGTCCGACCAGCCTTGTAGAGTCCCCAACTGCTTTACTCCTTCCAGAGCGTTAGAAGCGTTGCTAGCAAAGGTGGGGGCCGCAGCAGCAAGCCCAGCGGGGGCAGCTAATCCGGTGGGGGCAGCCCCGAGAGCAAGAGCATTAGCACCGTTGGCAGCAGTCAATCCAGCGTTACCAAACGCCCCTAAACCAGCAGCGGCATTAGCGCCTACACTAGCAGCAGTAGGGGCAGCCCCAGCCCCGAGAGCAAGAGCATTAGCACCGTTGGCAGCAGTCAATCCAGCGTTACCAAATGCCCCTAGACCGTTAGCGGCATTAGCGCCTATGTTAGCAGCGGCACCAAGACCCGTAGCAGAGGCAGTACCAGCAGCGGCTGCCCCCGCGCCAGCAGCAGTCATGGGGGTTACAACAACGGGGGCAAGAGCACTACCCATCCCACTAAGAGCGCTGCCCAAACCAGCACCGCCATAGGCCCCAAGGCCAGCCATAAGGCCCGCTCCTAGGTCGTGTTTGGCTATACCTGTAATTGCCCCCACCGCAGCGGCGGTTACCATAGGTGGAATACCTATAAAAGTACCCGCAATACCGGCAACGATGGGCAGGAGGCTGCTGAGCCAGTTGGCTTCGGGCAGGCCAGTATGGGGGTTGATCGTCAGGGACCCGCCCGCAGCCTGAGCAAGCGTCTGGAGGCCACCAACTTCGCCGGGGGTCATGTGGACCAGCACAGAGTCCCCGTTGCGCCCTTGGGACTCAAGATGTTTGGCTAGTGCGTGCATGGGGGTTGTCCTTAGTTCCAAGGCATTACGGCTGTTATAGTACCAAAGTAGCTATAGCACTAGCCGTTACGCCAGTTAACGCCATCTGAGAAAACAGGTAAAAAGATAGAACCCCCGCCAGCAACCACAGCCCGGAAAACAGGGGCCGCAGCGGCATCCGTTATGAAAGTCCTAGCCCCCTTGTAGTCGGCAGCGGGGGGTAGGTTGGCTACAGTAGAAGACTTGAGGCTGTAGAAGTAATTAGCCGCATAAGACTGCGCCTGATTCGGCGTCTGGGAGTCCAGCTGGTTAAAGTAAATCTCAATAACCCGGACTAATTGTCGCACGTACTGGGCGTCGTAGTCCTGCGGCGGGCTGGGTAGGGCGGAGTGTTTGAAGTTTACCAGCGCCATTAGCGTTTGCCATCCGGGCGAGCATCAAGACGGACAGCACCCAGCTGCCACTGGACCCCCAAGGTAGCCGAACTGACCTTCAGCGCCATCTGACGACCCCGGGCACGGACAAAGACCTGCCCCGTGTACACGCCAACCGAAGTCTCAATTACCCGCTGGGAGTCCGACACATCCCCTGAGAACGCCACGCCCGGGAAGTTACGGGGGCGGATTGTAAGCGTAGCCTCAGGTGTCGTCGCCGTGGAGCCCTCAAAGCCGATATCAGGTATAAGGCGTCTGGTTAGCATGAACTGCTCCCCGTCCTCGATATCGAAGTCGTTGGACTGGATGTAGCTTTCCATCGCTACGGTGTCATCGTCGATGCCGTATTCGTGGTTGTATATATAGCCCGGTGCGCCGATAGACCCAGTAATGGCCGTAGTAATCACAGTCTGGGACGGGCTGATCTCATAGGTACCCGTACTACCCGTGGTGCCAGTCTTCTGCCCAATGACGTAGGTATCCGCCGTTAGACCATTTCCAGTGAGGATCATGCCGACCTGTATAGTCCCAGTCACAGCCGTGACGGTCAAAGTAGTGGTAGCAATAGACCCAGTAATCGCCGCCGTAACGGGGGTAATAGAAGTATTCATCGCCTGCGGGTAAAGCCGAAGGGGAGTATCAAACCAAGCTGTACGCTCAATACTACCGTAGTACCAAATCTTATCCGCATAGTTATAGATTACGTATTTGTTATTCCAGTTGGAATCCGCGTCAGGGTACATCCACCAGACTTCATTCCACTGTTCATTAGTGCCGCAAACAATTTGATTTGCTTGGTTATAATTAAGATTTTCAAATACGTGGTTACGCAGGGTACAGGCCAGCGTTTCGATACGACCCGTGTACGCATAAAACTTATCTTGTCCCATCCAGTATGTAACGTTTGCCGCGCTAATAGCAGCACGGGATGAGATCATCGAAATATTGTCTGCATACTCCTGCAAACTGAATACGTCGGTAGTACCAGTAAACTGCAACGCATAAAGGTTAGTATCAGTCCAAACCAAGATTTCTTGGCGGGTTGGCACGGCGCAGACAATCCGGGAGCCACGGGATACCTTTAAGAAGCCAGACGAGTTTGTAGTAAGGGGGTACCACTGACCGGGTTCGTCTTGGTCTGACCAGCGGATAAGGAGCGGGTCAAAGTCCGCTGTGCTTGTACTACCAAGGGGCACCGCACCAAAAGCAAGGACGTGCTTATCCTGCTGAGATACAAGGGTCTGCATGATCTTAACGGGGACAGCGTCAGGGTCGAAACCCCCCGCAGATGCAATAGTTTGCAGAGTAACAGCCCGGGTCGCAAGGGATGCTGTGGGGTCTGGGTCAGTACCACGAACCCAGTAATAGGGCGCACCATTACGGATATTCATAATAAGGTCATTGTCGATATTATTGAACCACCAGTCTTCTTGCGGGAGATATACCGCGCCGGTAGTAGAACCGAGACCCCAAGAGTCACGTGACCAAGCACCAACGCCCCAGCCGTAACCCGCCGTGGGGATTGCGTTACCGGGTTCGATTTCGAAGCTAATACTAATAGACGTACCGCCACCCGCTGACACAGTAGAAGTAGCAGCCGTCGTAACTGGGAAATAGAACGAAGTTGAAGAGGTAACAACGATTACATGGTTGCCGTTAACCTGAGCATTAGGTACGCCACCAACGGCACCCGTAACACCGGTAATGGTTACATAAGACCCAGTAAGCGCGTTATGCGCAGTGGCAAGGGTGATAACCAGCTTAAAAGACCCAGATACCGTATTCACGCAGTTGTTGGTGTCAGAGCCTGACAGCGTAGGGACACTGGTACGTAGCGGGGTGATATCGTAATAAATGCCACCAGCTTCGATGTAGACCTTCTTCTCAGTCCCTAGAGACAGGAAGTCATCGGCGTAGGTAGTGATCCAAGCCCACATCTGGCGGGCCACACCGACAAAGGTATTAGTAGTACCCTTCACCCAGCCACCAAGCTTCTCAGGGTAGCCCGAGCGGAAGCGTATCTTCTCGCTCTCGTACCAACCACCCTCACCGGAGTAGTCGGTCTGATCTCGGTTAATACCGGGCCGGAACTGGAGCTTGACAAAGGGCATGGGAGTTACTTCTTGCTAAGGGCTTCAGCTATGCTTGGAACGGTTTTTTCAAAAGTCCGACCAATTACGTACCCGCCAAGCCCCAACTGCACGATATCCCACAGCTTCAGATACTCAGCAGGTTGCAAGTTAGGGGCAGCCCAGCCGAACCAGCGGGCTACAATCAAGACTACAAATACTAGCATTGTGATCGGACGCCACGACGACGTAAGCAGGTTGCCGGATGCCGCCTCAGTCTTAACGATATCAGCCGCGCCCTTGGAAAGCTCAGTTTCAGCGGCCAGCTGGGCCAAAGCCCCAGACTGCTGGAGTTCCATAAGCTTAAGCTTAGCCGCATCGCGCTGGGCCGGATCGGGCCACAGACGGTCAATCAGCTTACCACCAACGTCAAATGCAGCAGAGACCGGATCAAATGCCATTTGGCTTTCCCTTACGTAAGATTTCGTTAAAGGACGCTATACCCGCAACAACGGCTGCATCACACGCGGGCTGGTCGCAGCTTCCGTCTTGGTTGAATACCCCGGGGATTTCAAAAGTAATAGTGATACCCCGGACATCCACAAAGGTGCCTTTGATCTTTTCTGACGGGTTTTCTGGGTATGTATAGGTCATGTGAAGGTACACAAAATTGGGGCAGCGGCACCGAACGGATTGCCCACGCCATACCATATCCAATTGGTGAAGCTTGAGCCGTCTGTGTAATAACTTGCCGATGCCTGCGAGAAGTTATTGCCGCCAATGTTAAGATTATTAAAGCAAGTACTAGAAATGTACGGTGATGCAACTTCAAACATGACGTATGGAGTTCCGTTATAGAATAGACTGTCACAAAAAGAATTGCCCGCAAAAGTCATAGTGGTAGGGGTTATGGCACCAAAAGCTAAATAGTCATTATAACCATAGCCGCCGCCCGTATCAGTCATAGTCACAACTTCGAGCGCAGCCTGCGTACCGTAGAAGTTAGAAATGCTAATAGTACCGCCAGTAGGAACAGCGCCATAAGTTCCGCTGGTGCCGGAGGGTACGTAAGACCCACCAGCATAGTAATCACTAAGCGACGGCGACCCCGGGCCACCGAACTCGCCCTTGATATCGTTAAGGCTAAGAGCACCGCTAGGAGGAAGCGCCATTACCCATAGACCTTCTTGCTCAGGGCTTCGATCAGAATCTGCTGTTCTTTAATAGCTTCGACCAGCAGGGGGATAACGCGAGAGTAGTCAACCATAAGGTAGTCATCGCGGTCTGTGCAGATAGCGTCTGGGAGTACAGCTAGAACGTCCTGAGCCGATAGACCCACTTGGCGCTTATCCACGACACCCATGGCCTTGGCGGTATCGTTCGGCTCATAATAGAAGCCCTTCAAGGACATAACCTTGGCAACCGCACCGTCGATATAGCCGAGGCGGTTCTTCAGGCGGTCATCCGAGTAAGCCGTGACGTTGCCATTTGAATACAAGCTACCCACAGTATAGGCAGTGCTAGCACTCAGCGCATTAGCTGTACCCGCCGTTGTGGCGTAAATCGCATTAGTAGCGTTCGTGGCATTAGTAGCGTTCGTGGCATTAGTAGCGTTCGTGGCATTAGTAGCGTTCGTGGCAGTAGTAGCCGTAGTAGCCGTGGTAGCGGAGTTCACGTTAAAGTTAGACGGGTTCCAGACATAGTAGTCGGACCCGTTATTAGTGCCCCACAGACCCGTGGGCTGCCCAGACTGGCTGCTATAGTTAAACGGTTTGCCCGAGAGATTAGACCAAGTATAGCCCGTGCAGTTGGTAAGCGTACCGGAAGTGGGGGTCCCGAGGAGCGGGGTAACCAGCGTCGGGCTAGTGGACAGGACGACAGCAACTGACCCAGTAGAAGTCGTAACACCCGTACCGCCGCTAGCCACCGGAAGGGCCGCACCAAGGGTCAGCGAAGTCAGATAAGTAGTCGCGTCTACGACGTTCGTGCCGTCATTATAGACCCACATGGTCTTGCCAGCAGGGACCGCAGTGCCCGTGCCGCTGGCGTTCTTTACGGTGATTGCGTCGGCGCAGCCGTTCTTGACGATGTAGATCTTCTCAATGGCGGGAACTATCAAGTTCTGCGCACCACCCGAAGTGCCAATCAGGTTAAGGCGCAGGTTACGCGCCGTCTGGCTGGAGTTCGTATCTGTCAGCGCTAGGGTAACTGTGGCGCTAGCAAAGGTTACATCCGCCGACCCGGTAATAGCCTCTTCAAGGGCCGTACCCAAGTTTACATTGGTAACGTTGCCCCACGTGGTGGTGTTCTCACCCGTGGTCATCAACTGAAGTTTTAGGGAACTGTAGGTACTAGCCATTTCCGGTCCTTACGTGGGAATCTCTACCCAAGTGACTGTGTTTCCGTCGTTTACCTGTACCCAAGTACCCGTCTGGGAATCATCTATAGTCTGCCAGTTCGGCACTTGGTTGTCGTTGATTATACCCCAAACTAACACGCTAGTGATATAGCCGGTAGCCTGAACTCCAGTAACGTTGACGTTGGCCTTGGCGGAAGCAGTTACAGTACCGATAGACCCAGTAGCTGAAACCCCGGTGACGTTTACCCGGACAGGGAACGCAACGATTACCGTACCGATAGCCCCCGAAGCCGAGACCCCGGTGGGGAAGACATTGGCAGCGGCCCCGGTGGTTACTGTGCCTATGGACCCAGTAGCCGAGACCCCGGTGACGGTAGTGTTAGCCTTGGCCTGAACCGTAGCAGTCCCAATAGACCCAGTGGCCGAGACTCCGGTAACTGCGACGTTTTTGGCTACGGAGGTAGAGACTGTACCGATAGACCCAGTGGCCGAGACCCCAGTAAGGGTGACATTGGCCTTAGCCTGAACCGTAGCAGTCCCAATAGACCCGGTGGCTGAGACCCCGGTAGGTGTTACGTTAGCCTTGGCAGCCGTGGTTACTGTACCGATAGACCCGGTGGCCGAGACCCCGGTGACGTTAACCTGCTCGTTCTCGTCTACTTCGACAGTCCCAATAGACCCAGTAGCTGAGACTCCGGTTACATTGGTATTAGCGGCAGCGCGGACGGTTACCGTGCCTATGGACCCAACAGCCGAAACACCAGTTAGTGTAACATTCCCAATGGCTTGGACGGTAACTGTGCCTATAGACCCGGTGGCCGAGACCCCAGTTAGGGTGACGTTAGCAAGACCAACGACAGAAACTGTGCCAATAGACCCAACGGCCTCGACTCCAGTTACGGCTACTTGAACGGATGTAGAGCCAGAACCCGCAAAGGTATCTGACGCAAAGGGGAAAAAACCGAACAATTTAGCCCCCTCTGGTTAGGTGTTAAGACCCGGGGTGTATACCATTTTCCCGCTAGAAACAGCAGCGGTCAGTTGTTCTTTGCGGTTACCGGAGGTTTTGTAGCTGACATGGACCCACCCGCTGTTGGGCTGGCCCTTACGGTAGCACTCCAGAATGACCTGATCGAAGTCTAGGTTAGCGGCAACCCAAGCCGCCAAGTCCCCATTAGGCACCCCGGCCACCTCAATATCCGCCGCCTGACCCAGACAGTGTTGCGAAGTAGACGCACCCCCAACGGCCTTATTCAGGTCAGGGCAGCGGTAGCCTGAGTTAATAAAGATCGGCCCGTAGTGAACACGAAGCGGCTCCAGTACCCGTGCACAGAGCACCTTGAGGCAGTCCAGCGCATCGGACCCGGGCAGGTTGTCTATGCCCAGCCGGTCCCCAGTTTGGGACTTGGTAAGTTCCTCAAGGGTGAAGTGCTCTGAGACTTGCATGGCTACGGGAAATTACCCCCAACCGGGTTCGGGAAGCCTTCAGGAGCCGCAGTACCAATAGTGGCACCAGCCGGGACGGTGGTCGATGTCCACGGGCTTTCGTTCATGGGACCTACGCAGTCGGCCAAGGTTGCGTTGTTAACCTTCTTGGGGCGTACCGTGCAGGGCATGGACCACATGTTGGAGAAGCCGCCACCCGGCTTGGACGTGCTGGTAAAGGTGCGGAGTACGACGGCGGTGGGTGCCCACGTCGGAGCGACGGGGTAGGTTGTGGCGTTACTGAACAAGGACCAGACCTTGCCCTTGGGGGCCTTACAGGAGCCGTTCATCAGGCTCAGGTCGGCAATGCTGGCACCCTTGAGGACTGGGCAGACCGAGACGCCCATGGGGAAAACCTTACCGTTCACCGTCACCGTCTTACCGGGTACCGCCACCGTCGCACTGGAGGCGCAGAGGGCATAGGGCGTGTGGCAGATGGCAAGGGACGGTGAGGCGTCAGCCGGTGTTGCGGCGAACAGGGCGAGGACGATCAGGGTCTTTTTCATGGTGTCTCCGGTGCGACGTAGGGGGCGGGTGTGCCGTCAGGGTTAAGGACTTCAGCGCCGTTCTTCCAGTCTACGAGGAACTGCTGGTAGTCGGAGTTGTCGGGGTCATAGGGAATTGCACAACCACCATCTCGTACAATGTTTGCAAAAACTTCAGCAGCCATGCCGGGGACGGCTACGGTATTTATT
>Ga0007794_10000364_pt1 | contig 14036 bp, 13 predicted proteins | sample CryBogmetaGMA5M_FD_60365 | JGI IMG/M metagenome (GOLD analysis project Ga0007794, IMG submission 60365) | Freshwater microbial communities from Crystal Bog, Wisconsin, USA - MA5M | ecosystem: Environmental > Aquatic > Freshwater > Lake | place: Crystal Bog, Wisconsin, USA | collected 2009-07-06
CATCGCCAATCAGGGCTCGCACGTCTTGCAAAGACGCGTCATCTGCTTGTCGGCCCTTGAGCTGGCCTTTGCGACGAATCGACTCGCGCATTTGGTCCACCGTGGCAACGACAACGCTGGGTACTAAAGGTTTTGAGGCTGAATGGTTCATGGTGCAGAAGCAAAACATCCGTGCAGCACAACAACCGCACGGATGCTTGTTGGTTTCAAAGATTAATTAAAGAACTTACCCACACTCAAGCCTGTGCGGTAAACACCCCACGCCAATGGTAGGCCCACAGCAGCCCACGCAAACCAAACCAATGCGGCTTTGTTTTTGTGGAAGGCAGCATCGCTGGTGCCCACTTCGGTGGCGGCGGCACGCTCTTGTGCCAGCTTTTTCTCGTGGGCCAACTCGGCATCGGTCATGAAGTACTTATCGTCCACAGGCTTGACCAACAAGTTGCAAATCAGGCCAATGACCAACATGCCCACCAAGATGTACATGGTTTGGTTGTAGACCTGTTCGCGTGGGAGACCTAAGCCAAGCTGGTAATCACGCATGTAGTTCACAACGACTGGCCCCAAGATACCTGCTGTCGCCCAAGCGGTCAGTAAGCGGCCATGAATCGCACCCACCATTTGTGTCCCAAACAAGTCAGCCAAGTAAGCCGGCACCGTGGCAAAGCCACCACCATACATGCTCAAAATAATGCAGAAGGCAGACACGAACAGCATCTTGCTACCAGCACCTGCGCTGGCTGGAATGCTGGCGTACAGCAAACCACCCAACACAAAGAACACGATATAGGTCATCTTGCGACCCAGCTTGTCAGAGAAGCTGGCCCATACAAAACGGCCACCAATGTTGAACAAACTCAGAAGCGCGGTGAAGCCAGCGGCCACACCTGCAATCGCGGTCAACTGCGCCTTGTCCAGTTCGCCAAACTTGGCGTCGATGCCAATCAAGGCCCCACCGAACACTTCTTGCAGCATGGGGCTGGCCATACCGATCACACCGATACCGGCGGACACGTTCATACACAACACCATCCAGACCAGCCAGAACTGAGGAATGCCCCAAACTTTGCTCACGTGCACGTGACCGTGCGTGATCATGGCGTTAGCGCCTTGAGCGGCAGGTGGCGTCCAGCCCCTTGGTGCCCAGCCGGTGGCGGGCACGCGGTAGGACAAAGCGCCCCCCATCATGAACACAAAATACACACCCGCCATCACGACGAAGGTTTGCACCACACCCACGGCAGTGTCGGTGGCAAACATCTTCATCAGTTCGGCAGCCATGGGCGAGCCGATCATTGCGCCGCCACCAAAGCCCATGATGGCCATGCCGGTGGCCATGCCACGCCGGTCAGGGAACCATTTGATCAAGGTACTTACGGGGGAGATGTAGCCAAGGCCAAGCCCGATACCCCCAATCACACCCGAGCCCAGCAGCATCAGCCAAAACTGATGCAGGTGCACCCCAAGTGCAGAAATCAACATGCCGCCGCACCAGCAAAAAGCACTGACCACGCCCGCTTTGCGAGGGCCTGCACGTTCTAGCCAGCCGCCCCACAGCGCAGCAGATGAACCGAGCAACACAAAGAACAGGGTGTACATCCAGCCTAGCGTGGAAATTTTCCAATCGCATGAGGAGATGAACAACTCTTGAAAGAACCCAATTTCAGGCCCGCATTTGATGGCTTCTTTGATGCCCAAAGCTTTGGACAACGGCAACCAAAATACCGAAAAACCGTAGGCCATGCCGATACACAGATGTATCGCCAATGCGGCGGGCGGTACCAGCCAGCGGTTAAAACCTGGATGCGCAATGATGCGTTGCTTTGACAAAAAGCTGCCTTGCGTCTCTGCGTGTTCTCCATGAACGTCTGTCGTCATGTTGTCTCCTTCATAATGTTGTGTGTGCTTCAAAAGGTGATCTAGGTTCTAGGCCTTCAGTTGCAAGCGCAGAGTCTAGGACAAACCATAGCAAATTGAGTAGGAAGCCCAAAACATAAGGGGTATTCCCCATCGTTTTGAGTCACAAAAGAGACCTTTCCGTTCATGAAATTTTTAACTTGGCCCGTTCCCGCTCTCCTCGCTTGGAGCTCGTCTTGGCTCATCTTCAAAGGCTTGCAAACGGTGGGTCTGACCGAAACCATTGCCTTGGTGGTGGCTGCGTTTTGGGGTGGTTTCTTGAGCAAGCTGGTGAACACGCCCATGCGCAAAGCGCTGATCGTGCTGGGCTTCCCGCTGTCCATGGTGGCCTCGTCCACCACGCTCAGCGTGCCACCGATTGGCTGGTTGCTTTTGCTCGGGCTCATCGTGTTGGTATACCCACGCAAGGCTTGGCGTGACGCGCCGCTGTTCCCCACGCCCAAGAAGGCGTTGCGTGAGCTGCCTCAGCACATCCAACTGCCCGCAGGGGCACGCATCTTGGATGCCGGCAGCGGCATGGGCGATGGCCTGTTGGCTTTGCGCAATGCGTTTCCTCGCGCCGATCTTCACGGCATTGAAATGAGCTGGCCACTGCGCATCATGAGCGCCATGCGTTGCTCATTTGCCAACATTCGCCAAGGCGATATTTGGCTAGCCGACTGGCGCAGCTTTGATTTGGTCTACCTGTTCCAGCGCCCCGAGAGCATGCCGCGTGCGGTCGAAAAAGCCGAAGCCGAATTGCGCCGCGGCGCTTGGCTGGTAAGCCTAGAGTTTGAAGCGCGCGACTTGATCCCCAGCGCCATTTTGTACAGCCGCGATAGCCGGCCAGTTTGGATGTATCAGGTCCCGTTCAACCGACGCGGCTGACCAAGAGTTTGTCGATGCGGCGGCCGTCGAGGTCCAACACCTCAAAGCGCCATTCGCCAAACCGCACCACATCAGCCACGGCAGGTAACTCACCTGAAATCGCCATCACCAAGCCCGCCACCGTGTTGTAGATGCCGCGGTCTTCGTCGGGCAATTCTTTGATGTTCAACCGTGCTTTGAACTCACTCACAGGCATCAAACCATCCACCAACCACGTGCCGTCTGCGCGCTGCGTGGCCCAAGCTTCATCTGTCAATGTGGCCTGTAGCAACTCACCCGTGATGGCTTCTAGCAAATCCCGCGGGGTGAGCAAACCTTGCACGATGCCGTACTCGTCCACCACCAACACCATGCGCCCGTGGGCAGTGGCGCGCTCTGCGGGTTTGCGGAACTGTTCGAGCAAATCCAAACCACTCAAGGTCTCGGGCACAAAGGCCACGGGCTTGGCCAAGGCGTCGACCGTCAAGTCACTGCCGGGCGGTAAATGGAGGAGCTGAGACACGCTGACCGCGCCCACCACGTTGTCCAAATCACCACGACACACGGGGTACCAAGAGTGCGCACCACTGGCCCCCACTTGCGCCAGCGCTTGAGGGACCGGCAGCTTGGCGTCAAGCCATTCGATGTCCGAGCGGTGCACCATGATGGAGGTGAGCGGGCGTTCGTCTAGGTTGAACACGTTTTGCACCATTTGGTGCTCGTGCTGCTCAATCACACCAGCGTCCACACCTTCCACCAAACTGGCTGAAATCTCTTCTTCTGTCACGGTGCGGGCGCCGTGCACATCAACACGCAACAGCGTCAACATCGCGCTGGTACAAGCCGATAACAAATGCACAAACGGCTTGGCCAAGGTAGCCAATGCCAGCATCACGGGTGCGGCCACGCGCGCTACGGATTCTGGGAACAACTGACCGATGCGCTTGGGCACCAGTTCGCCAAACAAGATGGTGCTGAAGGTGATGAGGGTCACCACACATGCCGTGGCAAGCCCTGCCGACAAGTTGTCGGGCACGCCTTGGGACAACAACCAGTTTGAAAAATCATCACTGAAAGCAGCCTCGCCCACGATGCCGTTGAGCACACCAATCGAGGTGATACCAATTTGCACGGTGGACAAAAACTGCGTCGGTTGCGCCATCAAGCGAAGGGCCGCTTGCGCACCCGTGTCACCCGCCTCTGCCAACGCCGCCAAGCGCGCTTTGCGGCTGGACGCCAAAGCCATCTCCGACATGGCAAACACGCCATTGAGCAGAGTTAAGAAAACAATCAGTAAAACATCCATCACAATCTCCTGCATGGCACTTTACTTGATTGGCGACGTGCAAGGCTGCGATGACGCCTTAGAACGTTTATTGACGCACCTCGCGTTCTCTCCCAGCCGCGACACGCTTTACCTGCTGGGTGACTTGGTCAACCGCGGGCCCCACAACGCGCGCGTGTTACGCCGCCTAATGGCTTTGGGGACCAGCGCGCATTGCCTGTTGGGCAACCATGATTTGCATCTGCTCGCGGTCTCGCGCGGCGTGCGCAAGCCCAACAAACAAGACACCGTGCAAGACATCTTGACCGCCCCCGACAGCACCGATCTGCTGCACTGGCTGCGCCACCAACACATGGCCATGCGCGTGGGCAAGCTATTGATGGTGCATGCAGGGGTGCTACCGCAATGGACGGCCGACCAAACCATGGCGCTGGCCGGCGAAGTGGAAGCCGTGCTGCGCAGCGATGACTGGGTGCAGTTCATGCCGCAGATGTATGGCGGCCTGCCCAATGCATGGCGTGATGACCTAGAGGGTGCAGACCGCTTGCGCGTGATCGTTAACGCCCTCACCCGCTTGCGCTTTTGCGATGCACAAGGCGCGATGGATTTCAGCGTGAAAGAAGGTGCTGCTCAAGCGCCTGCAGGCTTGATGCCGTGGTTTGATGTACCGGGCCGACTGACGCAGGACATGCGCATCGCCTTTGGGCATTGGTCCACCCTGCAGACAATGGACCGCCCAGACGTGGTGTGCCTAGACGATGGGTGCGTATGGGGAGGCTGCTTGAGCGCGGTGCGATTGGAGACCTGCGACACCGAGGTGGCAACACTCAACGCGCCTGCGTGGGAGCGTCTGAGCGTCAAGTGCCAGCAGACACTTGACCCACTCGCCTAAAGAATTAACCGACGGACTTGAACAACGCAGCCACCACACGCTTGTGCTTGATATTGGCTGACTTGCGCAATGGCTCTGGTGCGGCAGGCGGGGCATCGGCGCTACGCGCTGTTGCCTCGTAGGGTTTGTCAAAAAACGGATCGTTCTTGACACGTGCGGCGGGCAGATAGCCCACTTCACGGCGACGGGCGCTGTCTTGCTCACGCGGACGTGTATCTCGCGTGGCAGAACGCTCAATACGGGGTTCACGTGGTTCGCGTGACTCACGAGGTTCGCGCTGCTCGCGTGGCTCACGGCGTTCATGTGAACGGTCGGGTTCAACAGCCACGTTTTCCAACGTGATTTTGGTTTTGAGCAACTTTTCGATGTCGGCCACCAAACGTTGGTCGCTGCCCGACACAAAGCTAATGGCGTGGCCCAAAGCGCCCGCACGACCGGTGCGACCAATGCGGTGCACATAGTCTTCGGCGTTGAACGGGATGTCAAAGTTGAACACGGCGGGGACGTCTTTGATGTCCAAACCGCGAGCGGCCACATCGGTACACACCAACAAATCAACCTCGCCTTTTTTGAAACCGTCCAAAGCTTTCAAACGCTCGTCTTGGCTCTTGTCACCGTGCAAAGCGCTGGTGCGATACCCATCACGCTCTAAGTTACGGGCCAAACGGGCACAGCCGAGTTTGCTATTGCAAAACACGAAGGCTTGTTTCATGCCGTTGGTTTTGATCAGGTGGCGCAAGGCGTTGTATTTCTCATCCACCGCCACGCTGTAGAACAGCTGGGTGATGGTGGCAGCGGTCTCGTTGGGACGCGCCACTTCGATGGTGACGGGGTTTTGCAAATAGCTGCCAGCCAAGCGTCTGATTTCGGTCGAGAAGGTGGCCGAGAACAAGAGCGTGGTGCGCGTCTTGGGCAGGTGGCTCAAGATGCGTTGCAGGTCAGGCAAGAAACCGATGTCAAGCATGCGGTCGGCTTCGTCGAGCACCACGTATTCAACTTGGTTGAGCACCACGTTTTTGGCTTCGATGTGGTCGAGCAAACGGCCCGGCGTGGCCACCAAGACCTCCACACCCCTTTTCAGTTCAAGGGTTTGAGGCTTCATGTCCATACCGCCAAACACCACGGTGCTGCGCAACTTGGTGTGGACGGCGTATTGTTTGATTTGCTGAGCCACTTGGTCAGCCAGTTCACGGGTAGGCAACAACACCAAAGCGCGCACGGGGTGACGTGCGGGCGAGGTGGATGTGTTTTCGTGTTTGAGCAAACGTTGCAGCAAAGGCAGCGAGAACGCAGCCGTTTTACCGGTGCCGGTTTGCGCGGCGCCCATCACGTCTTGGCCAGTCAGAACCACGGGAATGGCCTGGGCTTGGATGGGGGTCATGGATTCGTAGCCCATTTCGGCTACGGCACGTGCCAGCGCGGGGGCCAGCTGCAAATTGGAAAAAGAGGTCGTCATGTCTGGGGCATATTGTCGCATTGTGGGCCGAGGCGCGCAAAACCTAGTTTTGAGGCCTTAAAGGTACATCTACCCACTGCGGCGTCTCCGCACCATCACCGCGCCATCCGATCAGGTTTTGGGTAGCGTCACACCCACTTGACCTTGGTACTTACCGCCACGGTCTTTGTAGCTGGTTTCGCACACATCGTCTTTGTCGCTCTCGAAGAACAACACTTGGGCACAGCCCTCGCCGGCGTAAATCTTGGCAGGCAGCGGCGTGGTGTTGGAGAACTCCAGCGTCACATAGCCTTCCCACTCGGGCTCAAACGGCGTGACGTTCACGATGATGCCGCAACGGGCATACGTGCTTTTGCCCAAGCACACCGTCAGCACGTTACGGGGGATACGGAAGTACTCCATCGTGCGAGCTAGAGCAAAGCTGTTGGGTGGGATGACGCACACATCGCCTTCGATGTCGACAAAGCTCTTGGGATCAAAGTTCTTGGGGTCCACCACTGTGCTGTAGATGTTGGTGAACACCTTGAATTCAGGGGCACAGCGGATGTCGTAGCCGTAGCTGCTGGTGCCGTAGCTGACGATTTTCTCGCCCGCTGCGTTTTGACGCACTTGGCCGGGCTCGAACGGCTCGATCATGCCGTGTTGCTCAGCCATGCGGCGGATCCATTTATCACTCTTGATGCTCATCGTTCAACCTTTGAATAGGACTCGTATTTTAGACCCCTGTCACCTCGCGGACTGCGAGGTACGCCCATGTCCTTCACTATCGCATACGATGAATTGGGTCGATTTAGGAGACATGATGAAACGCCGCACCCTCTTACAGGCAGCGCCTTGGTGGCTGGGCTTGCCCTTTGCTTCGCTCGCGCAAAGCCCCTACCCCAACAAGCCCATCCGCTACATCGTGCCCGTTGCAGCTGGGGGTGGCTCAGACATGATTGGCCGCACCTTCTGCGACCGGTTCGGCAAAGTGCTGGCCCAAACCGTGGTGGTGGACAACCAAAGCGGTGGCGGCGGCGTGATCGCGGCGCAAACCACGGCCAGAGCCGTGCCCGATGGCTACACGCTGATGCAAGGCTACGTGGCCACGCACGGCACATCGCCCGCCACCCGCAAATTACCCTACGACCCCGTCAAAGACTTCACCCCAATTGGCATGATCGGCAGCACCCCCAATGTGCTGGTGGTCAATGCCGCGCTGCCCGTGACCGATGTCAAATCCTTTCTCGACTATGTCAAGAAAAACCCGGGCAAGGTGTCTTACGGCTCGGCAGGTGCGGGCTCGTTGACGCATCTGACGGCCGAGCTGTTCAAGGCCCAGACTGGGGCTTTCATGGTGCACATCCCCTACCGCGGCATTGCGCCCGCCACCACGGATTTGATTGCCGGCCAAACCCAGGCCATGTTCCCAGGCTTGGCAGCTGCATTGCCTCACATCCGCAATGGCCGCTTACGCGCTCTCGCCGTCACAGGCAGCCAGCGCCACCCCGCCCTCAAAGACGTGCCCACCATGGAAGAAGCAGGCCTCAAAGGTTTTGACGCTCAGCAGTGGTACGGCGTGGTCGGCCCTGCGGGCATGCCAGCGCCCTTGGTGAAACAACTCAACGACGCCATGGCCCAAGTGCTGGCCATGCCCGATCTGCGCGACAAGCTCAGCGCAGAAGCGGTCGAGCTCATACCCATGACACCGGCACAATTCGGCGACTACATCAAAAAAGATGTGGCACGCTGGACCACCTTGGCGCGTGAACGCGGCATCAACTTAGACAACTGATTTTTCAATTCCACAACGGACCCCACATGACAGTCAACACAGCCGTCACGGCAGACCAAAACGCTCCCGCCATTACCGCCCAACTGGCGCACTTTGTGTCACAGCACCCCTCCCAAGGTTGGAGCGATGCGGTGGAACACGAGGCTCACCGCACCTTTTTGAACTGGTTGGGCTGCGCCATTGGCGCGGCGCAACATGAAGCCGTCGACGCTGCCTTGGCCGCAGTGCAAATGCTGTCCCCCGCACCGCAAGCCACACTGGCGGGTCGCCAAGAACGTGTGGACATGGCCAACGCGGCGCTGATCAATGGCATCTCGTCACACACCTTTGACTTTGACGACACCCACCTCAAAACCATCATCCACCCCGCTGGCCCTGTGGCCTCTGCGGTGATGGCTTTGGCCGAGCACCAACACAGCTCGGGCCGCCAAGTGATAGACGCCATCGTGTTGGGCATTGACGTGGCTTGCCGCATGGGCAACTTGGTCTACCCCCAGCACTACGACCGTGGCTGGCACATCACCGGCTCCACCGGCACGCTGGGTGCTGCCGCCGCCTGTGCGCGCTTGCTGGGCTTGAGCGAACAACAAACCACCATGGCGCTTGGCATTGCCGCCTCGCAGCCGATTGGTTTGCGTGAACAGTTTGGCACCATGACCAAGCCCTTCCACCCCGGCGCGGCTGCGCGTGCAGGCTTGATGTCGGCCTTGATGGCCCAACACGGTTTTACCTCCAGCGCCCGTTCGCTCGAAGCGCCGCGCGGCTGGGCCCAAGTGGTGTCCACCAAATACGACTGGCGCGAGGCACAAGACGAGTTGGGTCAGCGCTTTGAGATCAGCTTCAACGCTTACAAGCCCTTCGCTTGCGGCATCGTGATTCACCCCAGCATCGACGCCTGCGCGCAGTTGCGTGCACAAGGCGTGAAGCCTGAGGACGTCACACGCATCGACTTGCGTGTGCACCCATTGGTACTCGAGTTGACTGGCAAGAAAACACCGCAGGACGGCTTGCAAGGCAAGTTCAGCGTGTATCACGGCTGTGCAGTGGGCCTGATCTTTGGTCGCGCTGGCGAAGAAGAGTTCTCGGACCACATCGTGTGTCGCGAGGACGTGGTGGCCTTGCGCGGCAAAGTCAATGCGGTGGTGGACCCATCGGTGCGTGAAGAAAGCGTTTACGTCACGGCCCACCTCAAAGATGGTCGTAGTGTGGATGTGCATGTGGAGCACGCCATCGGCTCACTGCAACGCCCCATGACCGACGCCATGTTGGAAAGCAAATTCCACGATTTGGCTGACCCGATTTTGGGCGCTGAGCGTAGCAATCAAATTATCAAAGCCTGCTGGGCGTTGGGCAAAGCACCGAACTTGCAAAGCTTGCTGGCCCTGCTCAAGCCTTAATCTTGCTCAGGAAACTTTTGGAACGTTTGCTTGAGCGCGTGCAGCCAAACATTCTTTTGAGCCTGCGTCGCAAAGCTGGCTTCAAAACTGTTGCTGGCCAGCACGTAGGCTTGCTGTGCGGTCAAGCCTGTGGCTTCAAAGGTCTGCACGAAGTTGTCGTTCATGTAGCCCCCAAAGTAGGCAGGGTCGTCCGAGTTGATGGTCACGCACAAGCCTGCGTCTAGCAGTTGGCCAATGTTGTGGTGTTTCAAATCTGGGAACACACACAGCTTTTGGTTCGACAGCGGGCACACCGTGAGTGGTGTTCGGTCTTGGGCCAAGCGTGTCATCAACGCGGCATCGTGCACGGCTTGCACGCCATGGTCGATGCGTTCGACGCGCAACACATCCAAAGCACTCCAGATGTAGGCAGGTGGGCCCTCTTCACCGGCGTGCGCCACCAAGTGCAGACCATGCGCGTGCGCTAGGGCAAACACATTTTTGAATTTTTCAGGCGGATGCCCCACTTCGCTGGAGTCCAAGCCCACGCCAATGAACTTGGCCTTAAAGGGTAAGGCTTCGTTGAAGGTGTGTAACGCGGCCTCTTCGCTCAGGTGACGCAAGAAACACAAGATGAGTTGCGCGCTCACACCCAGCTGCGCTTGCGCATCCACACACGCGCGGTGCAGACCGTTGATGACGGTGGCCATAGCCACGCCACGTTCGGTGTGGGTTTGTGGGTCAAAGAAAATCTCAGCGTGCACCACGTGGTCAGCTGCTGCGCGTTGCAAATAAGCCCACGCCATGTCGTAGAAATCTTGCTCATGCAACAGCACGCTGGCACCCGCGTAATAAATGTCCAAGAAGCTTTGCAGGTTGTCAAAGGCATAGGCGGCACGCAAGGCTTCTACGTTGGCATAAGGCAGCGTCACACCATTGCGCTCGGCCAGCGCAAAGATGAGCTCAGGCTCTAGCGAGCCCTCGATGTGGATGTGCAGCTCCGCCTTGGGCATCTCGCGCAAGAGCTGGGGCAAACGGTGTGGGGCAACGGCGTGAACTTGGAACATGACAGGACTCCTAACAAGTTGTCATGCTACCCAAGAAAACGAGGTTATCAATGCGCCGAACGAATCAAGTTGCGCACCACCGGATAAATTTGCGACTCCCAACGCCGGCCATTGAACACCCCATAGTGGCCCACCCCCGATTGCAAATGGTGCGTCTTACGGTAGGCGGGCAACATGCTGCACAAATCTTGCGCGGCCAAGGTTTGGCCCATCCCGCAAATGTCATCGCGCTCGCCTTCAACGGTGAGCAAAAAGGTTTTGCGCACGGCTTGCAGGTTCAGGGGTCGGCCTCGGTAGGTCATCGTGCCATTGGGCAACGCATGGTCTTGGAACACTTGACGAACCGTCTCAATGTAGAACGGCCCAGACAAATCCATGATGGCGAAATATTCTTGGTAGAAATCGCGAATCACATCGGCTTTTTCATCCTCGCCATTCACGCGGTGTTCGTAGAGGTTTTTGAACGACTGTTGGTGACGGTCGATATTCATGTTCAAAAACGCCATCAACTGCATGAAGCCCGGATACACGCGGCGCCCCACCCCTTTGAAATGCAGAGGCACCATACCCAGCAAGTTTGTTTCAAACCATTCGATGGGTTTGCTCATGGCCAGCTCGTTCACCCCCGTGGGGTTGACGCGGGTGTCGATTGGCCCCGCCATCAGCGTCAAGCTCGCGGGTTGGCAGTCGCTCCTGTCTTCGGCCAACACAGCGGTGGCAGCCAAGCACGCCACCGTGGGTTGGCACACGCCCATCAAATGCGCATTGGGCCCGAGGTGCTGCATGAACCAAATGATGTGCTCGATGTATTCATCCAAACCGAACGCTCCCTCGCTCAACGGGATATCTCGGATATTGCGCCAATCGGTGACGTACACCTCGTGGTCTTGCACCAAGGTCTGCACCGTGCCGCGCAGCAAGGTGGCGAAGTGGCCCGACATGGGGGCGACGAGCAAGAGCTTGGGCAGGTCCTTGGCATCTGCGCGGCAAAAGCGCACCAGATCGCAAAACGGCGTTCGGAATGACGTTGTTTCGATGACGGGAACTCGCTTGCCGTCAGCGCCGGTCACGCTCGCGATGTTGAACGACGGTCGCGTGTGCGTGAACCCCAACAACGCCACCTGCTCGTAATACGCAGCCATGCGTTGCAAGGGGGTGATGCGTTTGCCATCAAACCAGTTCATGCTGATCTCGCGTGCATGCTCTGCGAATTTACGGATGGGGTCTGACACATCCGCCACCGCTTGGTAGTTGCGATAAATCATCGTGCTGTCTCCACGCTTTACAGCGTTGTCTAGATACGAGGTGAATTGCAAGACGCGTGCCACGAGATGGCACACGTCTTGCAATAGGAGTGCACCCAAGTCACATGTACCAAAAGGCAACCATGGCCAAAACCACGCTCACACTCAGCAGCAAGAACTACTCGTCTTGGTCTCTGCGAGGCTGGCTGATGGTCAAGCTTGCAGGCCTTCCCTTCGAGGAAATACCCGTGGCCACGGACAGCGCGGATGCACGCGCCGAGCTGCTACTGCTCTCGCCGTCCATCCTCGTGCCGTGCCTCAATCATGGTGAGGTGCGTGTGTGGGACACCTTGGCCATTGGCGAATACCTCAACGAAATCGCACCAAAAGCGCACCTGCTACCCACCAACGCGGTGCACCGTGCACATTGCCGGTCCATCTGCGGCGAGATGCATTCTGGCTTTTCAGCACTGCGTGCGTCACTGCCGATGAACATCAAAGCCAAGTTCAGCAAATTCAAAGTCTGGTCCAAAGCCCAGCTCGACATCGACCGCGTGCTGTTCATCTGGAACGTGTGCCTTGCCACCTACAAAGGCCCCTATTTGTTTGGCAAGCACCCCACCTTGGCTGACTGCATGTTTGCACCCGTGGTGACACGGTTCATCACCTACGGCATTGCCCTCGACCCCATGTGCGAAGCCTATTGCCAAACGATTGTGTCGATGCCCGAGTTGAAGGAGTGGATCGCAGCCGCAACTGCTGAGCCAGATGATATTGAAGAACTTGAAGTGGAGTTTTAACCATGACGACAACTGTTTCTAAAACCATCGCCTACGAGAGCCACACCGACTTCTCGCACATCAAACCCGAAGACACCCAGTTCTTGCCCGGTGGCTTGCGCGACTTCTTTGTTTACCGCGACTTGGGCGTCGCCAAAGCCACGCACGGCAAGGTGATCGCGCACATCGCCAAAGCCAACATGCCGCCTGACAACGGCACAGGCTGGCATTACCACGTGGCTGAATTTCAAATCGTCATCATGCTCAAAGGCTGGGCGAGATTCATGTACGGCGAAACACCCACGCTCGTATCTGCGGGCGACTGCGTGCACCAGCGCCCCGGCATCATCCATTACCTGTTCGACTACTCGCCCGACATGGAGTACCTAGAGATTGTTGGACCAGCGGACTTTGAGTCCATCTCTGTCGATGGGCCATGTGCAGTGCCGCAAATTACGCCTTGGGTGAAATAATATTTCGCTTTCGCTGAGGCATAAAAAAAGACCGCCCTCGGGCGGTCTTTTTGCTGGCATCACACTTGATTAGAAGTGGTATTCAGCTTTGACGAAAGGAGTCTTGGCGAATGCACCTGGTACGGTGCTAGCGTCATTACCAAACTTGTTTTTCCAGTATTCGTAACCAGCACCCAGCTTAAAGGTGTTTTTGGCAGCGCCAACTGGAGCGCTCACGTCATACATCAAAGTGCCATAAAAATGAGTTTCAGCTTTAGTATCTCCACCACTTTCACTTTTACCTTTTGAGTCGATATAGTCACCCCAACCCTCAAAACTCAAGTTAGAAATGCCAGTAGGAACGGCCCATGCAAAACTCAAATCAGCGTGAGTTTTGTAGGCATAGCGACCAGTTGAATAACCATATCGACTAGAAGCAACAGAATTATTACTTTCACTGAGTGCCAACAAGCTGATGTCAAAGAAACCTTTAGGTACGTCGATCATCCACGTTGGACCTGCAACCAACATACGTTTTTTAGAACCGTAGCCAGTATCATTTTTAGTGTTCCAGTCGAAACCCACAGTAACGCCCATACCTTTAACTGGACCGTAAGCGAATTTCTTAGAAGTAACTTTTTCCAAGTCAATCAAGCGACGATAAACAGCGTAAACCTCTTGTGCACCTTCGTCGTTCCCGCCAGACTGCAACATGTCAACGTTGAAAAAGTTTTGACCATACTTGTCACCGCTAACATTCTTCAATGAATAAATGTTTTTAGCAATGGTGTTGCCGCCTGCTGTGTAGGGATCTTTAAAGTTAGTACCAGTTGAGTAAGCGATAGACGTATCGCTCCACTCAGCAGCTTGGGCGCAAACTGCAAAAGCAGCCATTGCAACGAGGGCAATTTTCTTTTTCATTTTTAAGTTTCCTTCTGGGTTAAAAAA
>Ga0007794_10000367_pt1 | contig 14021 bp, 11 predicted proteins | sample CryBogmetaGMA5M_FD_60365 | JGI IMG/M metagenome (GOLD analysis project Ga0007794, IMG submission 60365) | Freshwater microbial communities from Crystal Bog, Wisconsin, USA - MA5M | ecosystem: Environmental > Aquatic > Freshwater > Lake | place: Crystal Bog, Wisconsin, USA | collected 2009-07-06
ACTTACATATGAATATGATGGTATAAAAATACTTAAAAAAAATGTTGATGCTTTCGGCGGTGTTGCAAAATTAATAGATAAATTAAATGAATTAATACCTATAGTTACTGGATTTAATATTCTAATTAAAGAGAAACCCATTGATTATTATTATAATTTAAAATATGAACCAGCAGAACTTGAAGATACTGGCTTACCATTTAGTACAGTTAATCTTGATTTTGAAACAACACATTGTAAAATTATTAATAAATCAATATATATAACTTCTACAGACAATAAGAATATAATCATGTCTGAATCGCAATTGAAAATTGCATATAATCATTTAAATTATACAGAACAAAATACTAAGGGTGGTCTCCAGGTTAAACCGTTTATTAATAAATGGATTTCACATGAGCATCCAGATATCCGAAGATATGATGATATGGCTGTATATCCATGTGTATCACTCTGTCCAAAAAATATTTTTAATATATGGAGACCATTCGCAATGGAATCTGTTACTGATTATGATGAGCATTTGCCAGCATTAGATTTCATGCTTGAGCATATCCACATGCTATGCAATTATCAACAGGATGTAACTGATTATTTAATTAACTGGATTGGACAGATGATTCAATACCCTCATATAAAAAGTATCTGTCCTACTCTTATCAGCAAGGAAGGCAGTGGCAAGGGCTCTCTTGTTGAATTAATTCGAAACATGTTCGGAGTATCAAAAGTCTTCGAGACTACGACTCCGTCTCGTGATGTGTGGGGTCCGTTCAACGGTATAATGGCAGATACTTTTTTCATTAATCTAAATGAGCTGAGTAAAAAAGAGACCATTGGAGCTCAGGGAATTATCAAAGGATTAATCACAGACCCTTCTATGACTATAAATAACAAGGGGGTCAACCAGTTTACAATATCTAGTTACCATAGATTTCTCATAACAACAAATAAAGATGAACCTATAACTACAAGTAATGGAGATAGACGTAATTTGATTATTAGATCATCAGACTGTAAAAAAGGAGATACTGTGTATTTTGATACAATGCATGAATACTTAGCATCAGTTAATGTAATCAAAACGTGCTATGAATATTTTAAACATTTACCTAATCTAGACCAATTCCACAAGATTCCTATACCATCAACTGAATACCAAGAAGACTTAAAACAGTTATCTATTTCTCCGTTGGAAAAATGGGTAGAGTATCTGGTATACAATCATTTGTTAGAAATTGAATTATATTTAAATACAGCTGATGCTTATGAACTGTTTAAAGTTTGGGCAAAAGACGCTGGTATCATGGATGATTCTGGTACAAAATATAATATATCTCTTGTGCAATTCGGAGTTCGATTATTTAATCTTAACATAAACGGAATTACGAAAAAACGAAATAAACATTGCAATGGTCATTTATATAATTTTGAAAAATTAAAAATTCATTACAAAATAGATACATCAGATATTAATTTATTTAAATCAATTGAACCAGAATAATTGTATAATTAGGTGGTGGGTTGGATGGAGGAGGCTATAAAAAAATTCAGCCTGGAAATAAAAAAATCATGTGTTCATCTGTCTAAAAATACAACACAACAGATGATTTATTTTTGTATAGCCAATTTGCATTTTAACCCTCCAACCATCCACTACCATCCACCTATTCATTTTATAGTTTAAGGGCATTGATACTCCTATGGCATTTCTCTTCTATTTATTTTTAAATATATATAAATAAAAAAATACCATAGGGGAGAAACAGGTGGATAGTTTGATGGATGGTTGGTGATGGGTTGGCATGGGTGGATTGTTTTTTATATATATTTTGATGTTTTGTATAATTATTTTAGGTAGAAATGGCAGCCGTAACCCTTAACTTTCAAGCAAAACTAATTATACAAACAGATGATATGATAATTATACAAACAGATGACATGATAATTATACAAACAGATGATTGGTTAATCATAGAAAATAATACTTAAAGAAAAGGCAATTATATATATATAATCTAATTTTAAATTATATAAATTATGAAATCATATACCAAAAAAAACGGAACTGTTTCTAACTACGATAACCATGCCTATATGGCTAAATCATATAAAAAACTCCGTGAAAAATATAGAGCACTGATAATGTGCCCTTGCTGCAATATTGAATACACACAAACGAACAAGTATCATCATATGCACACTAAGAAACATTTAATAAATGCAGAGACTGCTGCTCTCACCAATCACGAGGACCCTGCTTCTTAATATGATATTCTGCTTTGCAATGAAGACCAATACTACCCTTCTGATTAGTTCCATAGTGACAGAGTTCGCATTTATATAATTTTGATTGATAATTTTTTTCGAGTTGAATATTTTTAATATGCTTTTGAGATGCAGTATGTTCTGTATATCTAGTTTTATTTAATGTATCATAAGCACATAACTCGCAATTATAGAAAACCATAGTTTTTAAAGTATTAATATTATAGCAATTATATATATTATTAATATTTATTTAAGTATACTTTTTTCTAAAAAGTAATATAAAAATAAGCCAAAAAGTCTAAAAAGTCTTTCTAAAGGCAGTAGCCTTTACAAATATATCGATTATTTTGAGTACTATTTTACCGTGGTGAACATGCTGGATGCTAATTAAAATGAAATGTTTCTTATATGGTAAAAATGTAAAATTCTAAATATTTGAGTGTGCAAAAGCTTATTTTAGTCAATCGAAATGTTTGGATTATATCTTCAAAACTGAACGGCTACCAGAGACGCGAGTCTCAGCGGTGTATTGCAAGAATAAAACAACGTCCACCGCAGTCGTTGCTGACAAATCAAGCCGTAACTCCAAGACACTACTATTGTTAATTTTACTCCCCGACAAATTAATTCTATCCGACATATCAAGTGAAGTACCAGCGATAGCCATGCCACCAGCAATAAAATTACTGTAATCGACTTGATTCGGTTTCCATTCCATATTGCGTAGCTGGTTAAAACAGGCATTTCCAAGATTCCAATAATCAGTGGTACGGGTTACCTTCTCAAGAGGATAGAATTGAGAGCCTAATCTCCAATTGAATGCAGCAATGCGGCTTGCCTCGCAACTCTGAAAGCCAGAGTTAGTAATACTTTCATAATCATTAACGCCCTTGTCAAGCACAACGGCAAAACATTTGTTAGCTTGCGAAACGGCTTTTTTCAGCTGTTCGTTAATTTTATTAGACAGACCATTGCTGACTTTAGATGAGAAAAAACTAGGAAAGTTATATTCAAGCCCGGACTTTGCCGACTGACTGAACAGATTAGACTGAGTAGGGTCATTCAAATCCGATAGATAGAGTAACATCTCAGGATTTTTGATTTTGTATGTAATATTGCCATCAGCAACTCCAGCAGTTTCAGATTGAAAGCATCTATTAGCAGGAGCCAGATTCATCTCCCAGCGAAGACCACTGGCAAGACCAGCGGGAATCATCATTCCAGTGACGGTAGGACGCATAAAGCCAGACAGAACCTTTATAGGAATAGATACAGACCTAGTAACAGATGAATTAGCAGGCACAGTAAAGCCAGCTTCAACTCCAGCAACTGTAGTACTGTAGCCATCGCAACTTTGTAAATTGCGGCGTCCCTCAGAGGAAATAGTCCAATCAGATAATACTTTAGCCAATAGACCAGCATCGGAAGTTCTATCAATTTCGATACCATTTTTGCTGATGATTCTAATTTCCTCGAACAACGAGCAACCCCCCAGACCACCCCCCCAAGTACAGTTAATAGCAAAAGCCCGAGAGTTTGTTAATTCCAAATCAAAAGACAAAAGAGCCGTCTGAGGATCCACATAGGACGTACCAGTATTCCAGTCGAAGATAACAGGAGCTCCTACTGAGTACTCAGAACGTTGCGAATATTCTTTTTTATAAGTTCTAGCAACTACGGAGCTCAATTGACTCGGTGCTCTATAGAGAATACCATTGTCGGCAAGCATAGAATAATTAGATTGCGGTGCAGATGATTTTTCTTCAGACATTTTTATTTATTATATATACATTCTATAGAAAAGAAATATATAAATATAAACGAAATAAAGCCTTTTATACTTTAAAAAAATTATAAACATTTTCATTAGAAAAGGCTCCCGTTTATATTTTAAAATACTTTTCTAGAGAATGTATATATAAATAATGCAGACAGTTACAGGAGCACCACGGACAAAAACCATTGATTTTTCTGGAAAATCAAAACTTAGAACAGGTCCTAAAATTCTGACAGGACCTGGCTCAACTAGTGGTATTTATACTAAAGAAAAAGAAGCAAATCGCGCAAAACTTAGAGATAATCATCTGAAGGATTTCCCTTCAGAACAAGCATTCAATGACTGGGCTGATTACCTATATGATTATAAAACATATACAGGTAAAGACTTGACTTTTCCAGCGGCTATTCAATCAGAAGGAGTTGGCGGAGCCGTTGTAAAAGGTGGCTCTAGAGCTGTATCACGTGCATTGCCTAGGATTTTTCGAAGTTTTCCGAATATGGAAGGACCTGTATTAATTACGGCTCCAGTCTTGAGAGATTCATTTCGTAATAGAGCATATCCTGAAGTATTTCAAGATTTAACACCGTTGCAAATTCAGCAGTATGCATTTGGACCTGCTCATAATAATACATCCTATCCTGAAGGAGCAGGCACATTGGCAGATTACATTCAAGAGGGCGGCAACCCTAATGATCCAGAAATCAGACCATTTATGGATTTATTTGCTGCTGAAGCATCCAGGACTGAAAATCAAAGCTTACAAGATATGATGAACCAACGAGCACATGAAGCCGCAAAAATTCCGCTTCCAGAAGATGCATCAGATGAGCAGAAACTCCCTCCAGCTAATGTTGTTCGAGATAGTCCAGCAAGGAGCAGACTATGGACAGATATATGGAAGGGTAGCAAGAACAAACCAGTAGGCGGACAGTCTAAAAATGGAAAATGGAGGAAAGAGATGGAAGCGATATTAGATGGTGAGTCAATCCCCCCACGAGATTCTGCCGAATATCCTGCATTTCTTGAGAAACTAAAACAGAAATTTTATAACACTGGAAGAGGTTCAGCATATAATCCTGGCTCTGCTAGTTCTTCAAGTGCTGAGGCTCCTGTAGTATCAGGGGATGCAGCCGCTCCAGCATCATCTTCATCATCAGGTGCTCCTGTAGTTAATAATTTACCAGTTGAAGCAATTGATGCAACTGGAGCAAATTTGCCACCAGTGCGATTACAACCAGGCAGACCGTCACGAACAAGAGGAGGAGGGGGAGGTCCTCCAGAACCATCAAGAGGCCCTGGTGGTACTGTAATGAGAGGACCTAATGCTCCAGGGAACAGAGTTACAACTCGTAAAATTCCAATTCCATTGCCATTGCCACCATCAGAAGAGCCAAAAGATCCACGAGTGCCGCGAGAAAAGCCACGCGATCCTAAAGATCCTGAAGATCCGCAAGGAGTACCCGACACAACGGTAGATGTTGATCCGCATAAATTAGTTGGCACAGAAGGTTATGGATATATCCGCCCAGAGTTCAGCACGGATACAGGAGCCGAAAATTTAATATTATCTGATAAAGAACAATTGCATGAATTAAATCAATGGGATAAATTCGATGAAGTAACCGATGCCATCTATACATTAGATAATCCATTATATTTAAGACAGTTAAAGAAAGATAAAGAACGTTTCTCTGGTATTGCAAAGGATCCATTTTTTTATTTAGGAGAGGAATATGCAAAACACATTGCTCCTGATGATATAAAAATATATGCAACTCAAGGAAGCATGTTTAATGCAAATAATCAGATGACAGCCCTTGGACAAGTTAGACGTGTAGCATTTGACAATGTCGGACCACGAGAACGAGGACTAGCATATAGAAATGACCCAGACTATGAAATGTCATTACTTGAAGCAATGTATGAAAATCCAGACTTAGAAGCACAAATCCAGCATTCACTGATGGCAGATGATAATATAGATGATATAGATACTTTAATAACTGCTATGAATAAAGCAAATAAAGTAACATTAGCCAATAGATGGACAACGGACACTAGTATATTAACATTCAATGATGCAAAATTAAATTTGCAAACATTACAAATGGAATTGAAATAGTTTATTTTTTTAAAAAAAAAACAAAAGTATATTTAAATGTCTAAAATGTCTAAAAAATCTAAAGAAATAACTAAAGAAATAATCAAAGATGAATCAGAATCTGAATCAGATGAAGAAGAAGGTTCAGCAATTGATATTAAGCCCCTCAAGACAAAAAAAAGCGATTTACCGCAGTCAGCATTTATGCAGGCAGATATAATCAATAAATTTCCAAGTTTGACTTTATGTATTGGAAAATCTGGCAGTGGCAAGAGTAACGTCGTCGGCAACATGCTAACTAAAAAAGAATTTATGAAAGGCTTTTTCAATGAAGTATATTTATTTAGTCCAACAGCTAAAAGTGATGATCTAGTAGAACATTTAAAATTAAAAGAAGATCATATTATAGATAACTTAGATGAAAGTGCAATTGATAAATTAAATGAAATAGTCGATAACAATACAGCGATGATAGAAAAAGAAGGTATAAAACATATAGCCGCAAAATCTAAAATATTAATTATATGTGATGATTGTATTAGTGAGAAAGTATTTATTAAATCAAATATATTAAGTAGATTAGCAACTGCTGGACGCCATGCATTAATTTCTACAATTATATGCAGTCAGTCATATACCAAAGTGCCTAGAATAATTCGTTTGCAATGTCAAGGCTTAATCATATTCCCGTCAAGTAATGACGAGATTGAATTGCTATGTGAAGATTTATGTCCACCAGGAATAACGAAGCGGAATTTTTTAGAAATGATAAAATTCGCAACAGATGAGCGATATTCATTTCTGTTTGTAAATCATCATGCAAAAGATCCTAAAGAAAAATTTAGAAAAAAGTTCAGTGAGATTATAGATTTTAATTAGTTTATTTCTGTGTAATACTTTCTTTAGAAAATATATATATAAATAAATAATGGCAAGTTATACTCAAAATGATGAATTTCAAACACCTGTTGAAAATGAAGAGGTAGATGTCTCTCCTGAAGCAGCTGCATTAAAACAATCTGCAATGAGCAATGCATATGTTGGTTCTGACCAATTGCGGAAAAAAATTGATACAACTGAAAGTAATAATATTTCATCTAGATTAAGATCAAAAGATGCTCAGCCTAAAATGCAAGGAGGTCCTAATGTTGGTTTTGATAATCAAGCAAAAAAAGAAAAAATTATTGATTTTACACCGTTAGAAGAAGAAGAGCATTTAATGTATATGAATCCATCGACTACTCTAACTAAAGCAGAGAGATTGAAACAAGTTAAGGATGTTGTAATGCAATCAAACATTCAAAATATACTTAGGAAACGGCAAAATGCTATATTACGTAGAGAAGAAGTATATGCTCAGCAAAAAGCTGAAAAAAAACAAACTGCTGCAGAATATGAAAAAGCCTCACGAGAAAAAACTGAAATGCAAAATAAAGATAGAACAACCCGTCGAATAATAAGAGAAGAAAATAATGAATATAAATATGATGATTCTTCATCATTTGCCGAAATGACAACTAATTCAAATACGTCTTTAGAAAGTGAAATATTACCAGTTGGACGACAGACAGTTAAACTAGCACCAAGAAGATCCGCAAGATTACAAGCACTGCCGCCAGGAATGGGTCAGACTCCTTTAGGAGTTCAAGGACAGGAAAATTATGATCCAGATGAATCCAGCGGATATTCTACAACTAATACTGTTAATAATTTTCCGAATAGATATCCTTCAAATAGTAGAGTTTATGAAGATGAGCGTAAGTATGCGTCTGTAGAACGAGCTATGACACGAAAAGACTATTTTGAAAAAACAGAAGAAATACGTTTTCATCTTACTGGACTTAATGCATTAGGAGAACAATTAATAAATAAATTCGGCGGATTAGATGGATATCTAGATAGTATAGATGAATTAATTAGATCGGATGCCCTACCAGAAGATATTGTAACTAGATCTTTAGAAAATATATTCGGACAGGTACCAACTAATTTATTAGATGATGTGAATCAACGCGAAGGACATACAGTAGAAGTATTAAATGAAGAAGCATTTGATTCAATGCTTGCTGGAACTCCAGCAGAATTAAGAGAACAAATGCTTAATGATGCTAGGAGTTTTATTAACGGAGTATCAGAGCCTCTTAACAGAAGCGAGAATTCCATGGATATACCAGACAAAGGTGGGCTACCTCTTTCATCTAGTACTGGAACAAATACAGATGATATTTATAATGATAATTCTGGAGCTGCATTTAATCCAGAAAATATTGGATATAGATTCAGAAGTGCAGGAGGAGCCCCTGGAGGTGTAGGTGGAGGTGGAGGTGGAGGTGGAGGCGGAAGTGGTCCATTAGATTCAGCAGATGCATCATTTAGAGCAATACAGAATTTACATAAGATGGCTCCGCATATAGCGCAAATGCTTACAGATAATGCAACAAGACCGTTACTAATTAAAAGAATGCAAATTAAATCAATATACCCACCACCACCTAAACATACAAATTTAGCAATTGTACAGCAATCAATAGCAAACTATCAAGAAGATGCCTCTTTATTAAATGTTTTTTTTACTTAAGTAAGTTATTTTCTAAAAAACTATTTCTATTTAGAAAGTATATATAATTCAAAATGGCAAATCATCCAACAGTTAGATTATTACGCGTTACAAACAATGAACAGTCTCCATACTCAGAAGGAGATGGTTCTACTATTAGATTTCAGTCAAATGATTCTGATTTGCACAGCATAAACCGCATACATCTAAAAACGAGTATTATACCAAATACACAGTATAATATAAATACTAAAAATAATACATTATTGGTTATGTGGAGTGAAATGTCTGGACCTGTACCACCGTTACCAGTAGGACAATATACAATTGCTACATTTTGCACGGCATTAGAAACTGCTTTAAATTCTGTAGCAACAACTGGATTTTTTACAGTAACAGTTAATCCACTAACATATAAAATAACTATAACAACTACAGGACCAAACTTTATAATTGCAGATAAAACCTTAAATCCAATGTTTATGGTCATCGGCCAAGTAACACAAAAAACTTCAGTAGGTGGAATATTAGTCTGTGATAATATATATAATTTAAGTGGCTTACGTCATGTGTATATTGAATCATTTACACTTGGTAAATCATTGCTTACTGGTTCTGTTAAGAAATATTCAATTATTGCAGATATTCCGATTACTGTACCATTTGGAGCATTTCAGTCCGATATACATACAGAAGAAACATTAAATGTAGTATATTATCGTGGATTCAAAAATTTAAGTAATTTTCAATTAAATCTTGTTAATGAACTAGGAGAGCCTTTAGAATTAAATGGAGCTCCATTTACATTAGTATTTGAAATTCATTCAAGTTAAAGAGCTTTCAGCATTTTAGTAAGTTTTTTTATAAAAAACTAAAACTAGTTTATATTTTGAAATACTTTTCTAAAAAGTATATATATAATAAAATGACAGATATTAATGGGTTTAATTCAAATACTACATTTACTACAGGATTATCAACTGATACAGTTCAAAATTTAGTAGATAATTCTCATATAACTTTAGGAGATAATACAATTAATTTACAGGCAACAAATGTTTTAGTTAATGGTGAACCTATTGGGTTACCTATGACATTGACACATAATTTAGATTTAGGAGAATATGATATAACAGGAGATTTAGGATTATCTTTAAAAAATATTTATTCAACGCAAATATTACAAACAACTACAATAGACGATACCGCAAATAAAGTTCTGAATATATCAGGTGCTATCCAAGATGAAACAACAATGATAGGAAAATTAATAGTTGATAATATTAATGCTAATTATATCGCTAGTAAAAGTGGCGAATGTTCTATAAATTTATTTAATAATGCTATTGATATTAATGGAACTACTTTAAATTTTAATAATAATCCTATTGTATCAACACCATATAGTGGACAAATTGAAGGATCAAGTTTTAAAAAGACTGGTGGTAATTCTCAACAATACTTAATGGCTGATGGCAGTATTTTAACACAGAGTGCTACTTCATCAAATAGTAATTATTACTTATATAATAGTGTTACATCTCAAACTACAACTCCAGCAAGTGGTAATATTTCATATAATAATGCAGTTCAAGATAATGCTACAATTATATATATTTCTCATCTATCTCGTGATGGTATTGATATAGAGATTTTTATGAAACAATTAAATGTATTAAGTGATGTTTATATTCAAGACCAGAATGTAAGTGAAAATTATATACAGTATAATATAAATGGTGTACCTACATTAACAGTTGGTTCTAAGATTGCTATTCCAGTAATTAAAAGAGTATCATCTGGAACAGGTAGTAGTAATTTTCCAACTAGTCATCCAATAATACTTGCATTCTTTACAAATTCTCTTGAGGTAGATACACGATTAAGTAATTTAGAAAATACAACAGCATTACTAACAAATAATGGAACATATACATTATTTTCTGGTGCTAATGGAATTACATCAAATAAAATAGTTGTATCAGGAAAAACAATTGATGATATATTATTAGGTAATGGTTCTACAACATCATTATCTACTCAAACAGATAGAATAGCAGTTGTAGAACAAAAAACAGGAAATCAAACAGTTACTACATTAAATACTACTTTTGCTGGTGCTAATGGAGTAGTTGCTCAAAAATTTGTAGCATCTGGTAAAACAAGTGATGATATATTATTAGGTAATGGTTCTACTACTTCTTTGACTACTCAAACTGATAGAATTTCAACTCTTGAAACTAAAACAGCAAATCAAACTGCTATTAATGGTGTTAGTACTATCTTTACTGGAACAAGTGGTGTAGTTTCTACAAAATTTGCTAAACCTACAGGTGGAAATCCATTACATTTTTGGATGACTGATGGAACTACAAATAGTAATACATATGCTTTAAACTCTGATTTAATAAATACAAATAGTAATATAACTACTCTTCAGTCTAAAACTCAAAATTTAACTGCTACTACTACAACTAATACTTTTACTGGAACTGGTGGAGTAGTCAGTGATAAGTTTGTAAAAACTGGTGGTCTTACTACTGACTTTTTAAAAGCAAATGGTGATATTGATTCAACAGGATATACAAGTTTATCAACTACAAATGCTTTAGTAAATATTGTAAATCCATTGATAGTTAAAACACAAAATCAAACTGCTACTACTACTACAACAACATTTACTGGAACTGGTGGAATAGTTAGTGATAAATTTATAAAAACAGGTGGAGGTCTTACTACTGAATTTTTAAAAAGTAATGGAGACTATGATAGTAATACTTATATACAGAGTGGTTCTATTACAAATTCAGCTGTTTCATATATTAATACAATAGGTAAAGTATCAAGTGCTATAACAAATTTATATGTTCAGAGTGGAGTAAATACTATTCAAAGTGCTATTGATGCTGTGGTTGGAGGTCAAGCATATAGTATTCAAGTATCAGCAGGTTCATTTACTGAAAATTTAGTATTATCTAAATTAAATTATATTGTAGCAGGTGTTAGTGCCCCGTTATTTGCTCCAACTACTTTGATAACTGGAAATGTTACGATTGGAGCTACTGGTATTCCTACAACAAGAATAAAACTAAAAGATTTGTTGATTATTGGTAATTTAACATTTTTTAGTGATGCTACAAATCAGCAATTAAGAATAAATGTTTCAAATTGTGAAATTACAGGATCAATTACATTTCCTGCTTTGGCGGTTGCTTCAACTTGGATATATTTTTTTGATTGTAGTTTTAGTGGTTCAACCGCAATTACTATTCCAAATATGTCATATGGTATTGTTTTTACAAGATGTAATTTTAACGGACAAGCTATCACATCAAGTGTTGTAAGTGGTGCTTTATTAACATTTCGCGAATGTACTGGAATGGGAACAGTTACTGGATTATCTACATTTTATGGTATGAATGCGACTATAGCAGGTGTATCTACGAGTAGTGCTTCATCATTAGTTCTTGGTGGAACTGTTACTTCTTTAGTAAAAGGTAATGGAACTACTTTAACAGGAACAAGTGCTCAATTTGTTAAAGGCGATGCTTCATTAGATTCAACTGTTTACGCTACAAATCCATATGGATTATTTTTAAGTGGTCGTAAATTTTCAATGATATCAGATGTTGTATTAAATGCTGTTCAATCAAATGTAAGTATGTTAGGAACTCTAAGTCCAACTGGTGGTAATGTTGTAGCGGCAAATGAAGCAAAACAAGGTGATGTTTATACATTGACATTAAATGGTGTTATTAGACCTTCTAACGGTGTATTTTGGACTTTTGGTTTATTTGGTTTTAATACTTCACCTTCATTAGCATTTGGTGTGCTTGCTGGTTCTTCATATAATTATACTATAACGGTAATATGGACTGTAAGAAGTACAACTAATGTTTATGTGGTTGTTAATGGTTATATTGGTAATAATGGTGTAACATATGGTTTGATTGGTACTAGTGGCGCGACTACAGGTGCTACTATAGCAAACGCTACTGCAATTTCTGCTACTTATTCAACAAATAGTGCTGTTGATTTAATGACAGTTCAAAGTATGATATTTATAAAATCTTAAAGTATAATGAAAATAATAATATTTATATTAAAATATACATTCTTAAAATATTTATGTAGATATAGAAAATTTAGAGAAAAATATATAGCATTTATATATAAAAATGAAGTTAAAAAGCAAAAAGGAAAATCTAAAATAATATATAAAAAGCATGATAACGCCTCAAGAAATAGAAGTGAAAAAACTAGACTTTGAACTAGAAGAGAAAAGATTCAAATCATGTTGTTTTGATTTACATGCTGAATCATCAAATTTTTTTGCGAAGATAGCCGTATCACTGTCAATAATAGCTTTATGTAGTTATCAACTAATAGCTAACCAAGATTGTAGCTACCAGAGTCTCTATTCAAGTTTGCTGAGTACCATCATCGTATTTTGGTTAAATAAAAAATAAATAAATTCTCCGTGAATATATTATAAATTGACCATTGGTCAATAGAATAAAAAGCGCAAGTGGTGGGGAGACGTGAAAAAAGCCCAGCATGACAACATCGAAAAAAGTAAAAAGACCGTCAAAGACTGAAGAGAAAAAAGCACAAGAAAAGCAGACCAAAAGATAAAGGCAGGAGCCTTACCAAATATAAAAATATAAAAAAGCAAGAGACATAATCAAAAAGACAAAATATAAAATCATAATCATGTAAACTACTATCTAAATCTAAACATTAAAAAACATAATATAAATCTATAAAATCTTAATCTACAAAAAAAAAATATACAAAATATAAAAAGTAAAATATAAAAAATAAAAATGTAAAAAATAAAAATAGAAATATATAAATATAAATAGACTTTATAAAAATGTAAAAAAAAAAATAGAAAGATTAAAAAAATAAATAAATAATAATAAATAATAAACAAAATAAACTCATAATAAATTAAAGACAAAAAAAGCAGAAACCTAATACTCAGCTGCGCTGTGCCGCAATTTTTAGCGTTCTACATAAAAATATTTTAGAAATATCTAGATTTACAAAAATCTATATTAAAAAATAAAAAGAATGAAATATTTGAATACAAAAATACTCAACTACGCTGTGCCGCACAATTATATAAAACTACAGACATACTACAGACATACTACAGACAACAATACTACAGACATCAGCACTACAGACGACTACAGACGTTCTACAGACATATTTACACCGTAGCGTGTAGACAGAGATTTTACATATATGTAAAATCTCTGTCTACACGCTACGGTGTAAATATGTCTGTAGAACGTCTGTAGTCG
>Ga0007794_10000369_pt1 | contig 13951 bp, 14 predicted proteins | sample CryBogmetaGMA5M_FD_60365 | JGI IMG/M metagenome (GOLD analysis project Ga0007794, IMG submission 60365) | Freshwater microbial communities from Crystal Bog, Wisconsin, USA - MA5M | ecosystem: Environmental > Aquatic > Freshwater > Lake | place: Crystal Bog, Wisconsin, USA | collected 2009-07-06
CTACACGGGCAAAACTGAACCACTCCCCCCATTATTACGTCACGCTTTCCTTGCGAACGCATGTCGGGCAGATTCTCGCCGACTGCGTCAACAAGCCGTTGCGGAGACCCGACAAGATCCGGAAGGTTCTGGACCGGATTTGCACCATGCCGCTCACCGGCTACCCGCTTGTGGCTCTCGTGCTCTATTTCGGGCTATATCAGTTTGTCGGCCAGTTCGGTGCCGGAACCTGCGTCAACTTTCTTGAGAACAATATCTTCCAAAGTCACTTCATTCCCTGGATCACCCGGTTGGTGGACCACACGATCCCCTGGGCGCCACTCCGCGACCTCCTGGCCGGCGAATATGGCATCATTACCCTTGGGGTCCGTTACGCCATCGCCATTATCTTCCCCATCGTTGGCTCCTTCTTCCTCGTCTTTGCCACACTGGAGGATAGCGGCTACCTGCCCCGCCTGGCCCTTCTGGTGGACCGGGGGTTCAAGCGCATCGGACTCAACGGCCGGGCTGTGATTCCCATTGTGCTCGGGTTCGGATGCGACACCATGGCCACGCTTGTGACCCGCACCCTTGAGACAACACGGGAACGGATCATCTGTACACTCATGCTGGCGCTGGCGATCCCCTGCTCCGCCCAGTTGGGGGTTATCCTCGGCCTGCTCTCCCAAAGCGGCGCCGCCCTCGCCATCTGGGCGGGAGTGGTCCTGTTCGTCATGCTCCTGAGCGGATGGCTCGCCGCCAAGTTGCTCCCCGGCGAACCCCCGATGTTTTACATGGAACTCCCGCCCCTGCGTCTTCCCACCCTGGGCAATGTCCTGGTCAAGACGTACACACGCATGGTCTGGTATTTCCGTGAAATCCTTCCCATGTTCATCCTGGCAAGCGTCCTGATCTGGGTGGGCCAGATCACCCATTTATTCCAGATCATGGTACACAACATGAAGCCCGTCGTCCGCGCCCTCGGCCTGCCCGACGAATCCGCCGTCGCCTTCCTATTCGGGTTTTTCCGGCGGGACTACGGCGCCGCCGGACTGTACGACCTGCAGAAAACCGGCGTGATGACGGTCCACCAGTTGACCGTTGCCGCCATTACTCTGACCCTGTTCCTGCCTTGCATCGCCCAATTCCTGGTGATGCAGAAGGAACGCGGCACTAAAGTCACCCTATGGATTTCCCTCGGCGTCTTATTCACCGCCTTTGGAGTAGGTTATCTTACGCATCTAGTGCTATTGTGGGTGGGCTTCTAATCATGAAGTGTTCGTTCTGCCAACGTGAGTTCGACGAAAGCAAGTCTGCGGATGCCTGTAAAGGTTGCCCGTCCGGCGGCGGTTGCCATAATGTGCGATGCCCCTATTGCGGGTACGAGACACCCCGCGAGCCGGGACTGGTCAAAGCGATAAAGAAACTTTTAAAAATGACGGCAGGGAGACAAAGTCATGAACGACCCGCGCGTTGAAGAAGTACTCGAGGACCTTTATTTGCAGCATGAACAGCATGGCCGCGCCCCGCGACCGGCAACCGACGCCACCCTGCAGGCCGCCTGCGATGCAGGACTGATCACCCTGGCCCCCGGCGGCAAGCCTGCCCCCACGGCCATCGGACTGGATGCCGGTAAACGCGTTGTCCGCCGCCACCGCCTGGCCGAATGCCTCCTCAAGGACGTGCTCCAGGTCACAGGGGAAGAGGCCGAGGAGGATGCCTGTTCGTTTGAACATATCCTCCGGCCGGGTCTCGAAGATAAGATTTGCACCCTGCTTGGACACCCCTTGACATGCCCGGACGGCCATCCGATCCCGAGAGGTGAATGCTGTATTAAGGCCGAGAATGACAAGGTCCAGGAGGTCGGCCCGCTTTGCGACGGCCGTGCAGGCCAGGCGGGGGTGGTCGCCTACCTGAGCACCCGCGACAACCGTGAAATCCAGAAGCTGATGGCCATGGGGATCCTGCCCGGCTCCGACATCCGGCTTGTCCGCCTCTTTCCCTCCTACATTTTCGAAATCGGCCAGAGCCAGTTCACCGTCGACCGCACGCTGGCAGAGAAGATCTTTGTGCACTGGAGCTTTCAGTAAGCAGTGGGCAGGGGGCAGTGGGCAGTCAATCAAAAGGCCTAAAGACAACTGCTTACTGCCCACTGTCCACTGCCCAGTGACCCCAGACTTGTCAGGGAGGGCTCTTTTCTGTCAGAATGACAAACGAAAGGGAATAACCATGGAAGAAAAAATCAGATCTAAATTGGAAGAACTCCGGAGCTTTCTCCAGGCTGACGGCGGCGACATGGAAGTGGTCAGCATTAAGGGTACGGACGTCAAACTGAAACTACAAGGCGCCTGCGGCTGCTGCCCTCACGCCACGATGACCATCAAGCATGGCATCGAACGCGCCCTGCGCGAAGCCGTCGACGAGAAAATCGTTGTCGAGCAGGTGAGATAACGGCAATAGACGACAGAGAGTTTGAACAGAAGTCGCGAAGCTCGCGAAGGTTATGGCTCCGCCTCCGGCGGATAGAAACAACTCTTTTCTTCGCGCTCTTCGCGACTTCTGTTCAAATGTATTCAGCATGAGAGTATGTTTCAGACAGTTTTTTTCACTCACAGGACTGGCGGTAACCGAGCTGTTCCGCCAGCCCGCTTTCTTGCTGGTGATCCTGTCCAGCACAGCCTGCACGATTCTGGTCCCCCTTGCCATCTCGCACCAGTTGGGCCAACAGGGGCATCTGGCCCTCGACAGTTCCCTGGCCTTCGAGTTCATGTTCGGAATCGTTCTCGCAGGCTATGCCGCCTGTGCCACGCTGCACAACGAGTGCCGGTCGGGAACCATCCTGATCGTATTCAGCAAGCCGGTGAGCCGGCTGATGTTTTTCCTGGCCAAGTATATGGCTGTCTCCATCCTGCTCGCTTTTTTCGTTTTCTGCTCAGGGGTCGCCTCCCTGCTGGCCGAACGGCTGACTCCCCGTAATTTTGAATTTGATGCCCTGGGGTTACGCCTGCTTCTTGCCGTACCTCTGGTTGCCTTCATTCCCGCTGCCGTGCTGAATTACTTCACCCGCCGATCGTTTGTCTTCTATGCCCTTCTGGGCTTCGTGCTGGCTCTCATCGGAATGGTGATCGCACTGGGAATGGTTAACGGTGAGGGAGCCCGCGTGGCGTTCGGGAGCCAGATTGACTGGCGCATCCTCCCTGCCTGTGCGCTTGAGGGAATCGCCCTGCTCATCCTCTCCGCCATCGCCCTCAGCCTTGCCAGTCGCCTGCCCACCCCCACCACCATTGCCGTTTTGGCCGTAGTCCTCTTTGCCGGCCTGATCTCCGACCATCTCATCACGCTTCTGCCCCAGTCGGGGACAGTACGGTTCGGATTACAGATGTTGCTCCCGGACATCCAGGCGTTCTGGCCGGCCGACCGGCTGGCTTCCGGAGGTATCCTCTCCCTGTCCGTAATGGCCCATGCTACGGCCTATGCAGCGGCATATACCAGTGGCGTGCTGTGCATCGGATATGCGTCGTTCAGGAACAGACAATTTTGATTTCATGAAGGATGAAGCATGAAGGATGAAGGAATATCGGAATTCGTCATTGAGGCCAGGAATCTGACGAAAGTCTTCCGCGACTTCTGGGGGCGTCCCACGGTGAAAGCCGTCAACAACGTAACCCTGGATGTGCGCCGGGGAGAAATTTTCGGACTGCTCGGGCCAAACGGCTCGGGGAAAAGCACCACCATTAAAATGATCCTCGGCCTGCTTCACCCCACCTCCGGCCACCTCGCCGTCCTTGGCCAATCTCCCCGCTCCGTCTCGGTGAAGTCCCGTATCGGCTTCATGCCGGAAGAATCCTATCTCTACAAGTACCTCACGGCCGAGGAGATCCTCAATTTCTACGCCAACCTGTATGGTTTGTCTGGACAGCATAAAACCGAGCGCGTCGATGCCCTGATCGGACAGGTCGGACTGACCCACGCCCGGCATCGCCGCGTTGGCGAATTCTCCAAAGGTATGGCCCGCCGCGTCGGACTTGCCCAGGCACTCCTGAACGATCCCGACCTGATCCTGCTGGATGAACCGACCTCCGGGCTCGACCCGATCGCCTGCCGGGAAGTCAAGGATCTGCTTCTCGCCTTGGCCCGTCAGGGAAAGACAATCCTCATCTGCTCCCACCATCTCTCGGACATGCAGGACATCTGCAACCGGGTGGCTATATTACTCCAAGGGGAAGTGTGCGCCTCCGGTTCCGTCCAGGACCTTCTGACCACTCCGGACACATTGAAACTCACCCTGCAGGCCCCGTCGCAAACCACTTTGAACACCATCCTGGACATGCTGGAGCGCGAAACCGGGATCCGCCCGCAAGTGGACCACACGGGCCGGACTCTGGAGTCGGTTTTTATAGAAACCGTCTCGCAACGAAGGAGTGACAGCACTCACAAGAGCTCATGTAGTCCGGAGAAATCAGTTTGAACAGAAGTCGCAAAGAGCGCGAAGAAAAGAGAACAGGTTTTCCGCCAAAGGCGGAACAAACTAATCTTTGCGAACTTCGCGACTTCTGTAAATCCGCTTTGACCCGGACTACGGCGCTCGCAGGGTTGACTTTGCGAGACGCTATTCGGTCCCGGCTGCTGGTCTCCCTCAGCACAATCCTGGTCATCGGTTTGGTCGGCCTGCCGCTTCTGATTTCCGGCGACAACACCCTGAACGGCCGACTCCAGGTGATCCTGAACTATACCCTGAGTTTCACACTCGCGATGCTCTCGATCGTCACACTTTGGGCGGCCTGTGGCGGGGTCTCATCCGAAATCCAGGACCGGCGCCTTTACCTGGTGCTGACCAAGCCAGTGCACCGGCATGAACTCTGGCTGGGGAAATGGCTGGGCATTGTCGCCCTGAACGCCCTGTTACTGGTGCTCACAGGATGCATCATCGGGACCATGACATGGCATACCCTTCGCACGTCGCCCGAATCAGATTCGGCAAAGCGACAGGCGCGGGAACAGTTCCTTCTGGCACGGCAATCCGTGTTCCCTGAATCACCCGTATCGGAATCTCAGGCACTTGCCAGCGCCGAAGCTCTGGTCAAATCCGGGCGGACCCCTGCCGGGATGACCACCGCACAGGTGGAGGCTGAGTTGGTGAAGGAGTTAAAACGCAGCCGGTCTACGGTAGCACCCGAAGGAAACCTCCGCTTCGCCTACAACCTGCCAGCCCGGGCCACAGGTGTAAATGATTTCATCCTGAACTACAGATTCGAGTCCTCGCGGCCAGCCCGTACCCCCGTCTCGGCGGAGTGGACCATTACGACGGATGGCGGAGCATCACTTCACGTGGATGTGACCAACTACCCCGGCGTCCCCAACACTTTGCTGATCCCGTGCACCGCGATACGCGGCGCGCAGACCTTAAGCCTGGTCTATCACCGGCTTGACCGCGACAACCCCGCGACGTTGTTCATGGCACAGAACGGCCGCGAGCCGGAACTATTGATCCCGTCAGGCAGCTGGGTAATGAACCTGTCCCGCGGTCTCCTGATGATGCTTTTCCGGCTGGCATTCCTGTCCGCACTCGGACTCACCGCAGGCTGCCTGCTCTCCATGCCGGTGGCAGTATTTGCCGCTTTCTTCATCCTGGTGCTGCTGGCGTCGGCAGGTTACGTGGAGTCGGTCGCCTCAACCGGGGTGTTCTATATCCCGCACGAGGGTCAGGCTCAGACCCCGACGTGGCTGGACAAGGCGGTGCTTCACCAGTTCAAGGCTTTGAACTTCATCACTCGGCCCATCCACAGGCTGGATCCGGTTCCGCTGCTTGAGGAAGGCCGGAGGATAAGCTGGCTTCTAACCGCTCAGGCCATGCTCTGGTTAGCCGGCATCTACACCGCCATAACCGCCCTGGCTGGTATCAGTCTCTTCAACCGGCGCGAACTGGGGTGATCCAGGGGCCACTGAACCCCTCACCCTGACCCTCTCCCTCAAGGGAAAATTGTTGGAGAGAGGGGTTTCCGGAACCTTACGGGTCAATGCTCTCCAAGGCCAGTGTCTTCGGATTGATCCGGCGGTAATAGCAGTTCCGCGGTTGGCCCTTCAGGTTTTTGGTGTGGCAAATGCCCCCGCGCCGGGGCCGGACGGAATAGACGAGGGAATTCTGCTCGCAGTTCACAAAGGCATCCACCAGATCGTAGGTCTCGCCCGATGTCTTCCCCTTCTCCCAAAGTTCGTTGCGCGATGTGCTCCACAGGACCACGGTGCCGGACTCCAGCGTCTTCTTCATGGCGATTTCGTTCGTATACGCCACCAGGATCACCTCACGGGTATCCGCATTCTGAATCGCCACCGGGATGACATCCGGACACACCTTCGCTACCTTGGCAATCTTGCCGAAGTCCAACGCCAGCTTCAGCCCCTCTTCGAGTTCTTTCATTCAGTTTTCTCCTTATAACCCGCTAGCACCCATACGCGGCCCCACACTCCTACAACTTCATTGTCAATCCGCCAATCAGCACCAGATCATTCCTCTTGAGACCCGTACCCGGAGTACTGTCATATTTATCCTGTAGCACCAACCGCAAACTCACTCGCGCATTCATGGCCGCCTCGGCTCCTATCTCGGCATTGATGAGGTAATCGTTAAAATCATCAAAAGCCGGAAGGAATTCGGCCGACTCCCACACCTTTGCAGTGGCTCCTATCTTCAGGTCATATTTCTCGGCCACACGCAGGGCCATCTTGTCGTCCTCAATCCCGGCCACCTTCTCCTTGATGTAGGCGACACCGGCTTCCGCCGACAGGTTCTGGGAATCACCGCGGATCAAATACTGCCCGATGCCGGGGCCAACCATGAACCGGTAGTCGATTTCGGCGATGTTATCGTTGCGTATCTCGCTGTTCAAATAACCGTAGGTGCGGGCATTGAGCATGCGGCGATAGTCAGCATAGGCCCGGGCATTCTCGACGTTACCCTGGGTTTCAGTGGTGCCATCTGCCGCCTTCACGTCAGCCTCGCCATAATTCCCTTCAACACCCAGACTGGCCTCGTTCGAGTCTTTCCTGAACTCCGACATCACTTTACCATTCAACAGCATTGTTCGGGTATTGCCCCGTGAGATGTTGACTCCAGCCGCCACCGACGTGTTCCAGGGCGCCACCGGCGCCGTCTCAGCAGGCTTCGTTTCCTGCGCCACACCCACGCCCGCCATCAATCCCGCCAACCCCGCCACTAAAAATGTTTTCATGATATTCTCCTTCAGCATATCCAATAACGGATAACCAGTAACCTCTCCCCTTATTTCTTCAACAGATCCCTGATTTCCGTCAGCAGCATGACATCGGCAGGGGGTTCTGCCGGGGCAGCGGGTTTTGCCTCCTCCTTCTTACGCATCGCGTTCATGCCCTTCACCATCAGGAAGATGGCAAAGGCCACGATCGCAAAGTCAATGACTGTATTGATGAACAGCCCATAGTTGACAGTAGCAACACCGGCCGCCTTGGCATCGGCCAGAGTCTTGAAGGTGCCCTTGCTCGCGTCAAGCGTGACAAACAGGTTGGAGAAGTCCACACCGCCCATGAGCTTGCCTATGGGCGGCATCAGGACGTCTGTAACCAGGGAAGAGACGATCTTGCCGAATGCCCCGCCGATAATGATACCGATGGCCATGTCCATCACATTGCCACGCATCGCAAACTGCCTGAATTCCTGTGCAATACTCATGACTGTTCTCCTTATATTGAGTTAAGGGCTCTTCGCCTTGAATTTGCACAATAAAGCCCGCCCGCTCAAGCTTATTTACCGATACCAGACCAGAACCCGCACATAGCGCTTCCCCCACTCCTGGGCCTCATGGTGGGAGTCGAAGAACAAGTCAATGTGGTCCCCTTTGATCGCCCCGCCCTGGTCCTCAACACGCCCCATGCCGTAGCCTTGAACCTTCATAACAGTCCCGAAGGGAAACAGCCCGGTGTCGGCGGCTATGGTGCCATGATGGGCCTTGGTTCCGCTGGCTGTCATCCCGACCTTCTTGCGCTGACCTTTCAATGGGCCCGAGGAATAGACAGGACGCAGCAGCCAGTTTCGATGCCAGCTGCAGCATTCCCGGCAGGGACAGTAGCCGGTAACCAGAATGCGCCGCTCAACCGGGGCGCGTCCCGAGGGAGGGCGGATCGAGGCACACCCCGCACCCAGGAGCATCAGCCCCATCACTCCCGCTATAACGACTATGGTTTTCACGGCAAATACTTTATCACTTTAGGTGGACTCTCGCCACAAGTTCGGCATAATCGCCGCCTTCATGAAACAGAGCGAACAGACTCATGACAGGGCAAGCGCCGCGACCGTGCCGCCCCTTGACACCCTGATCCACCGGACCCTGGCGATAGCCATTGTCGAGGGGTGCGCCTGGTCCGTGATGTGGGGATTCGGGGAATCGTTCGTGGGGCCCTTCGCTGTGTTTTTGAAGGCTGATGACTTTCTCATGTCCCTGCTGTGCACCCTGCCGGTTATTATGGGATCCACCGCCCAACTCATCGGCGCCATGCTGATCGAACGTCTCGGCCGGCGCCGCCCGCTGATGGCCCTCACCTGCATCGGCCAAGCCCTTGGCTACATCCCCCTCTTCTGGCTTCCCTTCTTTTTTCCCCAGCATGGGGCGGGTATCGCCGTCGCCCTTGCCACATTCATGATCTTTTCCTGCCACTTGAGTGTCCCCGGCTTCAACAGCGTCATTGGAGAGCTCGTGCCCGAGGCGGAACGAGGCCGTTATTTTGGAAAACGGTCGGCAACCATGACGTTGGTGATGCTGGTTTCCATGATTGTGGCGGGGCGAGTCGTGACATTCTTTGAACAGCGACACCAGGCCTGGCTCGGATTTGGTATTATCTTTACCATCGCGATGCTCGCCCGGGCATACAGCGGATATCTCCTCTCCCGCTTTTACGAACCTCCCTTCCGGCCATCAACCAGCACCTCACTCTCCTTTTCGGATTTTCTGCGCACTGTATTACACACCAACTTCGGGCGATTCACGCTGATTATGGCCGCCATGACCGGGGCCACCAATATATCAGCCCCCTTCTTTACCCAGTATATGATCCGGGATCTTCATTGGACCAAGGATCAATTTGCGGCCAGCACCGCAGTCCTGCTTCTTTCCCAGTTTGTCTTTATTCGCTGGTGGGGCCACATCTGCGACAAGCATGGAAACCGTGCCACCATCCTCGCCACCAGCCTGATTCTTCCCATCATCCCCCTCCTCTGGGTGTTTACGCAAAACTACCACCTCATCCTCGCTATCCAGGTCCTCTCCGGTCTCGCCTGGTCCGGCTTCAATCTGGCGTCAGGCAACTTCATCTATGATTCGGTCCCGATAAACGAACGGCACCGGATCTTCGGTTATTTCAACGTGATCAACGGTCTGTTCACACTGGTGGGCGGCAGTGTGATTGGTGCCTGGTGCGCCCTCAACATGGCGTCCTCCTATCAGATTGGTGGTCTGCATATAGTCTTCCTCTCATCCCTACCCGCCGTCTTCATTGTATCCGGCCTGCTTCGGGCCCTGGTGGGGATCCTGGTTTTGCCCCGCTTCCGGGAAGTGCGCCCATCCGAACCCATCACCTCCCGCCAGATTCTGTGGCGTATCTCGACCGGCGAACCCATCTTCACCCGGATCACGGAAATCATGGACATCCTTCCCACCCCATTCCGCCCGAAGAACGGCAAGTAGCGCCTGATTCTCATCATGAGGGGTGCGACACATATAGTCTCATTTTTGAGACAACAGCCCCGCCTTGATCTGTCTCTCGACAATGAAGCACATTCACTCCCTGGCATTACAGGACTATTTTAGTCCTATTTTGTCGCTTTGAGCAAAACTGGCACGCAACTGGCTACATACCCTGTCAAGTTACGGAGGCCTGGAAACCATGATTAAAGTCTGTCGAAAGCCGGATCTACTGAGCGAAACAAGGCGAACCTTGGCAACGACTACGGTTGTGTTGTTACTAACGCTTGCCCCTCCCCGCCGCCTGCAGGGTGAGGACTCAACCGATGCCAAATTCATGTACTACCAGGAGGACAAGGACCGCATCAAGGTCATGGCGCCTTCCATCATGACGCAGTTTGAAACCGAATCGGGTTGGACCATCAAACTGGACGGCATCTATAACGCCATCTCCGGGGCCACGCCAACCGGGGCTCCGCCTGTTCGAAATGCCCCCGTGCAAACCTATACTGTCCCGGCCAGTAGTGGCAGCCGCTCCTCTACCCCGGTTGTAACGCCCACACCGACCCCGCCTCCGTCTGATGGCGGAGACGAACGGGAAAATGATGCCTTGACCGGCAGGTATTTCACCCGTCAGAGTTTACCACGTTCGAGTTTCTCGGCGGCTACAGGGGCCACGCCAACTCCAGGAGGAGGCGGAACAACCCCGACCCCGACACCGACACCCGCAACCCCGACAACATCGTCATCCAGTGGTTCGTCAAGGTCATCCGGAAGCTCCGGGACGACCACCCAGAAGGCCAGCACACCCGCGTCCTCCTCATCGATCCCTTTGGCGGACTTCAGCGATACGCGCTGGGGCTTCAATCTGGGGCTGTCAAAGCGCATGGGCCAACATACCCCGGGCGGTCAACTTTCCTACAGTCAGGAATCCGACTACCTGTCCACAGGCATCAGCCTCCAGGATGCAATTGATTTCAACCGGAAGAACACCACACTTCTCATCGGGGGCGCCTATACCCATGATGCCCTGACGCCCGCCAATGGCCGACCCAATGACACCAAGGACACCATCGACGCCCTTCTGGGAATTACCCAGGTCCTCTCCCCGACCACCCTGCTGACAGCCAATATTGCCGTGGGTGAGGTAACAGGCTTCATCAGTGACCCTTACAAACTGGTTGAATTGAACGGTGAGCTGACCTATGAAAAGCGACCGGAGAGCAAAACCAAGCAAATCGTGTACCTCGGCATCAACCAGTTCATCACCCCCCTGGATGCCAGCGTCGAGCTCGGGATAAGGCACTACGGCGACAGTTTCGGAATCAATGCCGAAACTCTCATGTTCGCCTGGTACCAGAAAATGGGTGAACACTTCATCCTGAGCCCCTCATTCCGCTATTACACCCAGACCGCCGCCGATTTCTACGACGTGCGCTTCTCGGGTTCCCCGGAATTCTACAGCTCGGATTACCGCGTGTCCTCTTTCACGGGAACCTCGTACGGGCTCAAGCTCATCTGGCTTCCCTCGTCGAGATTCTCCATGGATGTGGGAGTCGAACGCTATCAGCAGAAGGGTAACGACGGGGTCACCGATCCGGAGATGTATCCCACCTCCACCATTTTCATCATCGGAGCGCACTGGGCATTGTAAACGGGACACCATCTCATGACTGGTCAGGACTATTCTCGACATTCTTTCAAGGCCATGGGCACCGTATGCCAGGTTCAGTTCCAGGCTGCCTCCCATGCCGCCGGCGAAGCCTTCAAGAACACCGTCACCGAATGGGTCGCGAATTTTGAGAATCAATTTTCACGATTCATCCCCGGCAGCCTGATCTCCCGGATCAATTCCGCGGCGGGACGGGAGTGGGTGGATATCGACCCCGAGGCGGAAAGCCTGTTCATGTTATGTGACTGGTTCCACTGGTCCACCAAGGGCCTTTTTGATCCTGCCATACTCCCCCTGCTCCAACTCTGGGATTATCATGTCCCCCACGCAAAACTCCCCGGCGACGACGCCGTCCGCGACGCCCTCGCCAAGAGCGGGTGGAAAAAAGTGCAGCGCCGAAAGAATGGAATTTATTTACCCGAGGAAGGCATGGGAATCGACATCGGGGGGATCGGCAAGGAATACGCTGTGGACCGTGTCTTCGAGATGGCCGGCAACGTCGGCATCCGGAATATCCTCGTCAACTTCGGGCAGGACCTGCGGGTTCAGGGTGAACCCCCGGAAGGCGGCCCCTGGCGGATCGGACTGGAGGATCCCGGTGATACCGGCATGTGCTGGGCGGGCGTCGCGGTTCATAACCGGGCCGTCACGACATCCGGCGACTATGTGCGCAACATCACGATCGATGGGGAGAAGTTCGGCCATATCCTCGACCCCCGCACCGGCTACCCTGTTAAAAACGGCTGCCAGGCCGTCAGTGTCATCGCCCCCACCTGCACCGAGGCCGGGATCCTCTCCACCTCGGCATTCATCATGGGCGGGAGCGAGGGAATTCAATTTCTGGACGGTTATTACCAGGCTGAAGGCTGTATCAAGGAACAAAACAGGCAATACTGCACAAGGAGATTCAATGAATACCTCATTCGGGACTAGGCTGATAGGCATGCTGCTTCTCTCCGCCACGACTTCACTCGCGGCATGGGATACCGGGACGGCGCTCCCGGACCTGACAAAATTCAAACTGGAGGGAAAAGTTCCCGCTATCGCCGGAAAGGTGGTCCTGGTTGATTTCTGGGCCTCATGGTGCGGCCCCTGCAAGGCATCCTTCCCCGCACTCGACTCGCTCCAGAAGGATTATGGCGACAAGGGATTCATCATCCTGGCGGTGAACCAGGATAAAACCGGTGAGGCGATGAAGACCTTTCTGGCGGAACACCCTGTCTCAATTACGGCATTGCGCGATCCCGAAAACAAACTTGTTGCGGCCGCCGATGTCTCCTCCATGCCCTCCTCCTACCTGGTGGATCGCTCCGGCAAGATCCGCTACCTCCACCGCGGGTTCCACGGGGAGAAGACCCTGGCACAATACAGGAAGGAACTTGAACTCCTTCTCAGCGAGAAAGCAGGAGGCTCATGATGAAGACCTCTTTACTGTTGCTGGGCCTGTTTGTCGTCCTGCTCGGCTGCCTCACCGGCTGCGGCACGGTTCAACCGTGGGAACGGGGCACCCTTTCGGATTACACCATGAGGCCGGACCGGGACCCGGCAACCGACTCCTTCCGCGAGCACGTGTACTTCACCCGTGAAGCCGCCGCCGGCGGCCGGGGCGTGGGAGGCGGCGGCTGCGGATGTAATTGAGCCTTTTTTCATTGCTCCCCCTGCACTGCCTGTGACAAATTACGCCCCGATTTTCGAGGCGAATTTCATGCAGACACCAAGGAGTGCGGACAATGGCTAAAGGCAACATGTTGATCGGACAGAGCGGTGGCCCGACGGTGGTCATCAACCAGAGCCTCGTGGGCGCGATCCTGCAGGCGAAGCAGAGCAAGGAAATCGGAGCCATCTATGGCGCCCTGCACGGCATGAAGGGGATCCTCGAGGAAAACTTCATCGACCTGCGCAAGGAAAGCCTCTCCGAACTCGAACGCATCGCCAATACCCCCGCCTCGGCGCTGGGTTCAGCCCGCAAGAAGCCAACGGACGAGGAGTGCGCCAAGGTGTTCGAAATCCTGAAGAAGTACAACATCCGGTACTACTTCTACATCGGCGGCAATGACTCGGCAGAGTCCACCCACATCATCAACGAGCAGGCCAGGAAGTTCGGCTATGACCTGCGCTGCTACCACATCCCCAAGACGATCGACAACGACCTCACGGAAAACGACCACACCCCCGGCTTCGGCAGCGCGGCCAAGTTCGTCGCCTGCGCCATCATGGGCGACAACCTCGACTGCCGCGCCCTGCCCGGCGTGAAGATCAACGTCATCATGGGCCGCAATGCAGGCTTCCTGACTGCTGCCGCGGCGCTGGCCCGCGTCTATCCGGATGACGGCCCCAACCTGATTTACCTTCCGGAACGGCCCTTCTCGCTGGACACGTTCGCCAAGGATGTCGAGTCCGTCTACAAGAAGCTCGGCCGCTGCGTGGTCGCGGTTTCCGAAGGCATCTCCGAGGAGAACGGCACCGCCATCGCGGCGAAATTCTCAAAGGAAGTGGACTCGCACGGCAATGTGCAGCTGAGCGGAACCGGCGCCCTTGGCGACCTGCTGGCCACGGAGATCAAGAAACGTACGACGATCACCCGGGTGCG
>Ga0007794_10000374_pt1 | contig 13888 bp, 10 predicted proteins | sample CryBogmetaGMA5M_FD_60365 | JGI IMG/M metagenome (GOLD analysis project Ga0007794, IMG submission 60365) | Freshwater microbial communities from Crystal Bog, Wisconsin, USA - MA5M | ecosystem: Environmental > Aquatic > Freshwater > Lake | place: Crystal Bog, Wisconsin, USA | collected 2009-07-06
GAAGCACCTAGCGATGTGCCGCTGGTGCGTGTGCTGAACTTAGATTAAGCCTTGGCCGCTTCCAAGGTGCGCAAGCGGATGTGCAGTTCGCGCAATTGCTTTTCGTCCACGGGGCTTGGGGCTTGGGTGAGCAAGCACTGAGCACGCTGGGTCTTGGGGAAGGCAATGACGTCGCGGATAGATTCAGCGCCCGTCATCATGGTGACGATGCGATCCAGGCCAAAGGCCAAGCCACCGTGCGGAGGCGCACCGTATTGCAAAGCGTCGAGCAGGAAGCCGAACTTGAGCTGCGCTTCTTCGGGCGTGATCTTCAGGGCGTCAAACACTTTTTGCTGCACGTCAGCGCGGTGGATACGCACCGATCCGCCGCCCATTTCCCAGCCGTTCAACACCATGTCGTAGCCCTTGGAGATGCACTTCTCGGGGGCGGTGACCATCCAGTCTTCGTGGCCGTCTTTGGGCGCAGTGAAGGGGTGGTGCACGGCGGTGTAGCGTTGGTTTTCTTCGTCGAACTCGAACATGGGGAAGTCGACCACCCACATCGGGGCCCAACGGGCTTCGAACAAACCATTTTTCTTGCCAAACTCGCTGTGGCCAATTTTGATGCGCAGCGCACCGATGGCGTCGTTGACGATTTTGGCTTTGTCTGCACCGAAAAAGATCAAGTCGCCGTCTTGCGCACCGGTGCGCTCGAGCACGGCGGCCAAGGCTGCGTCATGGATGTTCTTGACGATAGGTGACTGCAAACCATCACGGCCTTTGGCCAACTCGTTGACGCGGATATAGGCCAAGCCCTTGGCGCCGTAAATCTTGACGAACTCGGTGTAGGCATCGATCTCGCCACGGCTGATACCGCCGCCTTCGACCGAGCCGTTAGGCACGCGCAGGGCGACCACGCGGCCGCCTTTCATGTTGGCGGCGCCTGAGAACACTTTGAAGTCCACATCACCCATGACGTCGGTCAGTTCGGTGAACTGCAGTTTGACGCGCAGGTCGGGCTTGTCAGAGCCGTAGATGTGCATGGCGTCTTGGTAGGTCATGACGGGGAACTCGCCCAAGTCAACACCGATGGTTTTCTGGAACACGTGCTTGATCATGCCCTGGAACATGTCACGAATTTCTTCTTCGGTGAGGAAGGAGGTTTCGATATCAATCTGCGTGAATTCAGGCTGGCGGTCAGCACGCAAGTCTTCGTCACGGAAGCACTTGGTGATTTGGTAGTAACGGTCATAGCCGGCCACCATCAACAGCTGTTTGAACAACTGAGGCGACTGGGGAAGTGCAAAGAACTGACCGTCATGCACACGGCTAGGCACGAGGTAATCGCGCGCGCCTTCAGGGGTGCTCTTGGTGAGCATGGGGGTTTCGATGTCAACGAAACCGTTTTCGTCCAAGAACTTACGCACTTCCATGGCCACGCGATAACGCAGCATGAGGTTGTTTTGCATGTATGGGCGGCGCAGATCGAGCACGCGGTGTGTGAGGCGCGTGGTCTCAGACAGGTTCTCGTCGTCAATTTGGAACGGAGGGGTGACGGACTCGTTCAACACGATCAACTCGTGGCACAGCACTTCAATCTTGCCGCTCTTCAAACCTTCGTTGGTGGTGCCATCAGGACGCGCACGGACCAAACCTTTGACTTGGATGCAAAACTCGTTGCGCACGTTCTCGGCCACTTTGAACATGTCAGGGCGATCAGGATCACAGACGATTTGGACGTAGCCTTCGCGGTCACGCAGGTCGATAAAGATCACGCCGCCGTGGTCACGACGACGGTTGACCCAGCCGCACAGGCTCACAGTTTGGCCAACGAGGGTTTCGGTCACCAGACCGCAATAGTGGGAGCGCATTGCCATTTTTAAATTCTCTTTTCGGTGGTTTCTGGGGCGCTAGGGGATACAGCACCCATGGAGATGACATACGTCAGCGCTTCATCGACGCTCAGGTCGAGTTCGATCACATCGCTGCGTTTGACCAGCAAGAAAAATCCGCTAGTCGGGTTAGGGGTCGTGGGCACATAGACGCTGAGGTACTCACCTTGCAACTTGCTGGCGACCTCACCAACGGGGGTGCCGGTTTGAAACGCGATGGTCCACATGCCTGCGTGCGGGTATTGAACCAACAAGGCTTGGCGAAACGCATTGCCGCTGCTGGAAAAAAGGGTGTCAGAAACTTTTTTGACACTGGCGTAGATAGATTTGACGATGGGGATGTTGGTAAATAACTTATCCCATTGGCGCACCATCCATTTACCCAACACGTTGGAGGCCAAGGCACCCGTGATCAACAAGACCAACAACACCAGGATCACACCTAGGCCGGTCATGTCACGCAAGGCGGTGACGGTGCTTTGCGACACCAAAGGGCGGAACTTGGAGAGGGTGTCGATGAAGATGCCGTCCATGATCCCGACGAGCCAGTTCAGCACCCAGACCGTGATGGCCAGCGGCGTCCAAACCAAGAGGCCGGCGAGCAGGTATTTTTTAATCGGCATGAATGACCTAAGGGTGTTTAAAAATCAGTGGCAAGCGCAACCCGTGGCGCAACCGCCAGCAGCGGAGGGCGTGGGAGCAGCGGCACTTTCAGTGCTAGCTGCAGGGGCCGCAGCAGGCGTGTCGGCGCCAGCAGGCGCGGCAGCGGGGGCCGAGGTAGCACCCGAGCCGCCTTTGAAGTCGGTGGCATACCAACCCGAGCCTTTGAGCTGAAAGCCCGCCGCTGTGAGTTGTTTGGAAAACGTGGGTTTACCGCAGGCTGGGCAGTCGGTCAGCGGGGCGTCGGCAATTTTTTGCAAGACGTCCTTGGCATGACCGCAGGACCCGCATTTGTAGGCATAAATGGGCATGGCTAGGAGGGTTCGGTAAAACCCTGAATTATAGGCGTGCGCCCTGTGTTTTAAGGGGCTGGCACGTCCACCAGCTTGTGGTGACTGCTGTGGGCGTTGTGGATGGCTTGCCGCCCCAACGAACCGAGCACCATCCCCGTCAAACTGGCTAAGACACCGGCCAACTGGGCTGGGAACTCATCCCCAGCGGGGGTGGCCAAGAACAAGCCCCAGGTCAGCAGGCCCAGCACCAAGGCAAAGATCGCGCCTTGGGTGGTGGCGCGTTTCCAGTACAAACCAAAGGTGAGCGGCACAAAGGCGCCCACCAAGGGCACTTGGTAGGCGCCAGAGACCATCTCGTAAATCGAGGTGCCCTGCATGCGAATGGCGTAGCCCAGCACCAGCATGCTGAACACCAGCACCGTCACGCGCATGGCAAACAGCTCTTGCTTGTCACTTTGGTGCGGGTGGAATTGACGCCAAATGTTTTCGGTGAACGTCACGCTAGGCGCGAGCAAGGTGGCCGAGGCGCACGATTTAATAGCCGACAGCAACGCACCAAAGAACAAGACTTGCATGACAAATGGCATGTGCCGCATCACCAAGGTGGGCAGCACTTTTTGTGGATCATCGGCCATCAGCGCAGCGGCTTCGTCGGGCATGATGATCATGGCACTGACCACCAAGAACATGGGCACAAACGCAAACAAGATGTAGCAAATGCCGCCGATCACAGGGCCATGCGTGGCGGCCTTGATGCTGCTGGCCGACATGACGCGTTGAAACACATCTTGCTGCGGAATGGAACCCAGCATGATGGTGATGGCCGAGGCAAAGAAGAACAACACGTCTTTGGTGTTGGGCTCAGGCCAGAACTTGAACATGTCTTGACTGATGGCGAGCGCCAGCACTTTGTCGGCACCACCCGCCTGCCCTGCGGCAAACACGGCCAAAGTGGACAGGCCGATGACCAAGATGATCATTTGAATGAAGTCGGTGATGGCCACCGACCACATGCCACCAAACAAGGTGTAGGCCAAGATGGACGCCACGCCAATGACCATGCCCAGCTCCATGCTGACCACGCCATCGGACAAGAGGTTGAACACGAGGCCCAAGGCCGTGACCTGCGCCGAGACCCAGCCGAGGTAGCTGACCATGATGATGAGCGAACATGCCACTTCGACCACGCGGCCATAGCGCTCACGAAAGTAGTCGCTAATGGTGAGCAACGTCATGCGGTAGAGCTTGCCTGCGAAGAACAAGCCCACAAAGATGAGGCAGAAGCCCGCACCAAACGGGTCTTCCACCACACCGTGCAAACCGCCGTTGACAAACTTGGCGGGGATGCCCAGCACCGTCTCAGAGCCAAACCACGTGGCAAACGTGGTGGTGACGATCATGGCCATGGGCAGATGCCGGCCGGCGATGGCAAAGTCAGATGCGTTTTGAACCCGTTTGGCCGCCATCAAACCAATCGCAATGGTGACCAGCAAATAGACAGTGACGAGGGTGAGCAGCATTTTTAGTGCATCCTGATAAACACCTGCATGGCCAATAAGCCAGCTAAGAAACCACCACCCAACCACATCAAGCGTTGGAGCATGCGGTTGGTGCGGCGCTGCTCTTCAATCAGCAATTGCAATTGAGGGTTGCCGTCGCTTTGACGGTGCTTCAAGAAGTCGTGCACCAAGCGCGGCAATTCGGGTAAAAGTTTAGCGTAGCGTGGCGCTTCGGCCACCAGTTGGTCCCATAATTTCTTGGGGCCTACTTGGTTGAGCATCCACTTTTCCAAGAACGGTTTCGCCGTGCTCCACAAGTCCAAATCGGGATCAAGTTGACGACCCAAGCCTTCGATGTTGAGCAAGGTTTTTTGCAGCAATACGAGCTGCGGCTGAATCTCGACATTGAAACGGCGCGAGGTTTGGAACAAACGCATGAGCACCATGCCGAGTGAAATCTCTTTCAAAGGACGGTCAAAGTAAGGCTCGCACACGGCGCGGATGGCGGACTCCAGCTCATCCACGCGCGTGTCGGCGGGCACCCAACCGGACTCGACATGCAACTCGGCCACGCGCTTGTAGTCGCGGCGAAAGAAGGCTGTGAAGTTTTGTGCCAAGTATTCTTTGTCAAACTCGGTCAAGGTCCCAACGATGCCAAAGTCGAGTGACACATAGCGGCCAAAGGTGGCTGGGTCCAGGCTGACTTGGATGTTACCGGGGTGCATGTCGGCGTGGAAAAAGCCATCGCGAAACACTTGGGTGAAGAAGATGGTCACGCCGTCACGGGCGAGCTTAGGAATGTCCACGCCTGCGGCACGCAAGCGGTCAACTTGGCTGATGGGGATGCCCTTCATGCGCTCCATCACGATGACGTCGGTGTGGCAGAAGTCCCAAATCATTTCTGGGATCAACACCAAGTCGAGCCCCTCCATGTTGCGGCGCAGCTGCGCGGCATTGGCGGCTTCGCGCACGAAGTCGAGCTCGTCGTGCAAGTACTTGTCAAACTCTGCCACCACTTCGCGGGGTTTGAGGCGTTTGCCATCCGCCGACAGACGGTCGACCCATGCCGCCATCATGCGCAGCAGGCTGAGGTCTTTGTCGATCACGGTCAACATGCCAGGACGCAGCACTTTGACAGCCACTTCGCGCGTCACGCCGTTGCGGTCTTTGATGACGGCAAAGTGCACTTGCGCGATGGAGGCGCTGGCCACAGGTGTGTGCGTGAAGTCGACGAACACCTCGTTGAGGGGGCGACCAAATGCGCGCTCAATGATGGTCACGGCCTCATGCGACGCAAATGGTGGCACGCGGTCTTGCAGGTGTGCCAATTCGTCGGCGATATCAGGGGGCAGCAAGTCACGGCGGGTGGACAACACCTGGCCGAACTTAACAAAGATGGGGCCTAAGCTTTCTAGCGCTTCACGCAAGCGCTGCCCGCGGGGCGCGGACAGGTCGCGTCCCACCGAGACGATGCGCGCCAGCAAACGCAGGCCCGGCCTTGGGAAGCTGTTGAGTACCAACTCATCCAAGCCGTAACGCAAGACAATGAAGACAATGTAGATGCCGCGCAGCAATCGGGTCATCATGGCGCAGCCTTAGAGGTTTGTTGTTGCACAAAGGTGCGCAGCGCATCGACAGCGCGCTTTGCCGTTTGCGCCAAGGTGTGGGCGGGCGCGTCACCGATGAGTCGGGACAAGTCCTCCTCTGGGTCCCAGCGCACGTGGTCAATCAACCAGTTCACTTCCGCGGCCAACTGCACATCGCCTTCAATTCGAATCGCGGGCTTATCGCCTTGCAACACCGTCTTGGCCAACTCGAAGGGGGACGACTCGTTGACGCGCAACACCAAGTCAGCAACTTTGCCAGCACCATCCGGTGTGGTGAGTTCCAACAGGCCAGCAGGTGTGAACGCGCACTGAAAGAGTTGGTCGCGCCAGCACACTTGCACCTGCCGCCCTTTTTGACGCTGCAAGCGCTCCCGCGCAGCGGGTTCTTGCATGAGCACATGGTTTAAAAAGAGCACCACGCGTTGCTTCACTTCAGACACCGCCCATGCGGGCGGCGTGAAAGATTGCGGGAAATCTGCGGGTAGTTGGGCGCGCAGCGTGTCTGCTGCATCGGCCAACCAAGAAAAAGGGGACTGTGTTGCCATAGTCCCCAATTATTCCCTGTTTATGAAGCCTTATTGCAGGGCTTGCACACCTGCCACCAACCAGCCCAAGCTGCCGTCTTTGGGTTTGGTCATGTTCCAAACTTCACGGAACGGTGTGGGGCCAGAGGAAGCGTCTTCACGGATCAGGCCCGAGAACTCCACGCTCGCCATGTAGTTATTGCTCACGTCTTCGATGCCCAACAGGTGCGCGTCGAGCATGATCACTTCGGTGTGGTTGACTTGGCCAGCAGATGTGGACTCACGTTCCGCCAATTGCGCTTTGATTTCGTCCAGCATGCTGTCGGTCATCATGGCGCGCAGCGAGGAGATGTCTGAACGGTCCCATGCTTGCTGCAGGGTCATGAAGTTTTGTTTGGCCGCGTTGACGAAGCCGGCCGTGTCAAAGTCAGCGGGGATGCCCCAAGTTTGGTTACCACCCAAGGCCGAACCGATCATCGAACCACCGGCGGCGGGCGCAAAGTCGGTTTGTGTGTCCACAGGACGGGCTGACGAGTCGTTGCCCACATTCTTGGGGTTGTACTGAGGCAGTGTGCGTGGCTCAGCAGGAGCGCCAGCGCCTTCAAAGGCGTAGGGACTGTTCTGAGCCGATTCAGGTTGCTGGCGACGGCGCATGACCATGCCAATCACCATCATGACTACCAAAGCCAACACACCAAACATCAAGAACTGACCAAACTCAGCACCAAAACCCATCGAGTGTGCCAACCATGCCAAGCCCAGACCAGCGGCCAGGCCACCGAGCATGCCACCCATGCCACCAAAACGGCTGGGCGCGGCGGCTGGTGCTGCAGCGGGTGCATGGGGTGCAGCGTTGGGCGTGGCGGCAGGTGCAGGCTTGGCAACTTCGCGCTGCGTCACGTTGCTGGACTGCTGGCCCATCGGCTTACCGCCACCCAGACGCTTGGCCTCGGCGTGCAGGCAGGTGAACGCCATCGCGAGCACCAAAATCGTTGTCCAAAGTTTATTCATCTCGTTGTCTCCTATTTATCTTGATCGACTCAGCACTTGATTCCAACATGAAGTGCCACCACACCGGCGCTCATGTTGTGAAAGTCCACATGGCCAAAGCCACTTTGTTTCATAAGGGATTTCAACGCCTCTTGGCCGGGGTGCATGCGAATGGACTCAGCCAAGTAACGGTAGCTGGCATCGTCACCCGCGATCATCTGGCCGAGCTTAGGCAAGATGTTGAAGGAATACCAGTCGTAGGCTTTTTCTAGGGGCTTGGCCACCTTAGAAAACTCCAACACCAGCAGCTTGCCGTTGGGCTTAAGCACCCGGCACATTTCGCGCAAGGCCACGTCTTTGTGCGTCATGTTGCGCAGACCAAAGGCCACGCTGACCACGTCGAAATGGTTGCTTGGAAACGGTAGTTTTTCAGCATCGCACACCAAAGTGGGCAAGGCCAAGCCATGGTCGAGCAAGCGGTCGCGGCCCGTGCGCAGCATGGCTTCGTTGATGTCGGTGTGGACCACACGGCCAGTTTTGCCAACTTTTTTAGCAAAGGCCATCGCCAAATCGCCCGTGCCGCCTGCGATGTCGAGCACTTGCGAGCCCTCGCGCAAATCAGCCACCATGACGGTGTAACGCTTCCACAGGCGGTGCAGGCCGGCGGACATAAGGTCGTTCATCACGTCGTATTTGGACGCAACAGAGTCAAACACACCACGGACGTGCTGGGCCTTTTCTTGCTCGTTGACAGTTTTAAAACCGAAGTGCGTGGTGTTCATGATTTTGTCGATTTTATCAATGTGCGTGGCTGCTGCAACTGGAGCCGCCCTTTTCAGGCATGGGCGCATCGCGCTCGGTGCCCGCCTCTTTGAGGCGGCGCTCGTAGTCGGCCCACAGTTGGTCTTGCTCAGAGCCTAGGAAATACAGGTATTCCCAAGTGAACAAACCACTCTCATGACCATCGCTGAAAAAGGGCTTGATGGCGTAGTTGCCCACGGGCTCTAAACCTTCGAGGCCCACGTCGCGCTTGCCAGTTTGCAGCACCTCTTGGCCTGGGCCGTGGCCTTGCACCTCGGCGGAGGGGCTGTAGACGCGCATCAGCTCAAACGGGATGCGAAAGCTCGCGCCATCGGCAAAGCTGACTTCCAACACACGTGAGGCGCCGTGCACCGTGATGTCTTGGGGCGTGGGGGTGTTTTTTTGCAATCCAGCCATGCGCGTACTTTCTGAGAGTTAGACCAAGACGCGCTCAATGCCACCGGCATTGGCGTTGGCCACGTAGTCGGGCATCCACTGCTCACCCAACATCTTGCGCGCCATCTCGACCACGATGTAGTCGGCTTCGAGCAAACCGTTTTGCAAGTCGTCGCCGTAGCGGCTCAAGCCTTGCAAGCAGCTGGGGCAGCTGGTGAGGATCTTCATGTTGCCCTTGGCTTGACCGGTCATGGCACGCAAAGCGGCTTCGTCTTTTTGCAATTCTTCTTCCTTGCGGAAACGAACCTGCGTCGCGATGTCCGGACGGGATACCCCCAACGTGCCGGACTCGCCGCAGCAGCGCTCGCTCTTGACCACTTGGCTACCCACCAGCGCCTTGACCGTTTTCATGGGGTCTTGCTGTTTCATAGGGCTGTGACAAGGGTCGTGAAACAGATAGCCCGCCTGTTGTTCGGCACTGAGCTTGATGTCTTTTTCAAGCAAAAACTCGTGAATGTCAATAATGCGGCAGCCTGGGAAGATCTTGTCAAACTCGTAGCTTTGCAGCTGGTCAAAGCAAGTGCCACAGCTCACCACCACGGTTTTGATGTCGAGGTAGTTGAGCGTGTTGGCCACGCGGTGGAACAGCACGCGGTTGTCGGTGATGATCTTCTCGGCCTTGTCAAACTGGCCCGACCCTTTTTGCGGATAGCCGCAGCACAGGTAGCCGGGTGGCAACACGGTTTGCACGCCCGCGTGCCACAACATGGCTTGCGTGGCTAGGCCCACTTGGCTGAACAAACGCTCAGAGCCGCAGCCGGGGAAATAGAACACAGCCTCTGTCTCTGAGGTCGTGGTCTTGGGGTCGCGGATGATCGGCACGTAGTCTTTGTCTTCAATGTCCAACAAAGCACGGGCGGTTTTCTTGGGCAGACCGCCAGGCATTTTTTTGTTGATGAAGTGAATCACCTGCTCTTTGATGGGCGCTGCACCCACCGAGGCCGGTGGGGCCTTGGTTTGTTTGCGCGCCAAGCCCTTGAGCAGATCGTGCGCAAAACGTTGCAACTGCATGCCCACGCCCACCATGGCGGTGCGTGCGAACTTGATCGTTTCGGGGTTGGTGGCGTTGAGCATGAACATCGCGGCCGCATTGCCGGGACGGAAGCTTTTTTGCCCCATCTTGCGCAGCAAGTTGCGCATGTTCATGGACACATCGCCAAAGTCGATGTTGACCGGGCAAGGCGACAGACACTTGTGGCACACGGTGCAGTGGTCGGCCACGTCTTCGAACTCTTGCCAGTGCTTGATCGAGATGCCTCGGCGGGTTTGCTCTTCGTAAAGGAAAGCCTCGACCAACAACGAGGTGGCCAAAATCTTGTTGCGTGGGCTGTAGAGCAAGTTGGCGCGCGGCACGTGGGTGGCGCAGACGGGCTTGCACTTGCCGCAGCGCAAACAGTCTTTCACGCTGTCGGCAATCGCACCGATGTCGGACTGCTGCATGATCAGGGATTCATGGCCCATCAAGCCAAAGCTAGGGGTGTAGGCCTGGCTCAAATCGGCGTGGCGCAAGGACACATCGGTGTCTTGGTTGCGCAGCAATTTGCCTTTGTTGAAGCGACCTTCCGGATCCACCTTGGCCTTGTAATCAGCAAAAGGCTGCAACTCGGCGTCGGTCATGAACTCCAACTTGGTGATGCCAATGCCGTGCTCGCCTGAGATCACGCCGTCTAACGAACGCGCCAGCACCATGATGCGGGCGACCGCCTCATGCGCGGTTTGCAGCATGGCGTAGTTGTCGCTGTTGACGGGAATGTTGGTGTGCACGTTGCCGTCACCGGCGTGCATGTGCAAGGCCACCCACACGCGGCCTTTGAGCACGCGTTTGTGAATGGCGTTGCACTCGTCCAAGATGGGCGCGAGTTGCGCACCCGTGAAGATGTTTTGCAACACCGCACGGATTTGTGTTTTCCAGCTGGCTCGCAGGGTGTGGTCTTGCAGTTGTGGGAACAAGCTGTCGCACTCGCTGAGCCATTGCTGCCACAGACCACGCACCTCACCAATGAGCGAACGGGCTTGTTGCACGCGGTCTTCCAACAACTCAGGCGTTGGAATATCAGCTGCGTCGTCTGACTTGCCTAAGGGCAAATTTCCTTTGGCAAAAAAGTCTTCCAACGCGTCGCACAGCTCAAGCTTGTTGCGCAGACTCAGCTCGATGTTGATGCGCTCAATGCCGTCGGTGTACTCGGCCATGCGTGGCAAAGGAATCACCACGTCTTCGTTAACCTTGAACGCGTTGGTGTGACGACTGATGGCGGCGGTGCGCTTGCGGTCGAGCCAAAACTTTTTACGCGCCTCAGGGCTGACAGCCACAAAGCATTCACCGCTGCGGGTGTTGGCCATGCGTGCAACTTCCGAGGTGACGCGGGCCACTTCGTCGGCGTCGTCGCCCGCGATGTCGCCGATCAGCAGCATCTTGGGCAAGCCGCCGCGCTTGCTCTTGGTGGCATAGCCTACGGCGCGCAAGTAACGGTCGTCCAAATGCTCTAAGCCGGCCAACAACACACCGCTGCGCTTTTGCTCAGCAAACATGTAATCTTTGATCTCGACGATGCTAGGCACCGCGTCTTTGGCGTTGCCGAAGAACTCCATACACACGGTGCGTGTGTGCACGGGCATGCGATGCAAGATCCAGCGCGCGCTGGTGATCAAACCATCGCAACCTTCTTTTTGCACACCGGGCAGCCCGCTCAAGAACTTGTCAGTCACGTCTTTGCCCAATCCTTCTTTGCGGAAGGATTTGCCGGGAATATCGAGGCGCTCTTGGCGAATAAAAGTTTTGCCGTCGGCTTGGTAGTACTTCAGCTCAAAGCTGGCCATCTCGGCATCATGGATCTTGCCGAGGTTATGGTCCACGCGGATGACGTCGAGCCACTCAGCGTCTGGGGTCACCATGCGCCAGCTGGCCAAGTTGTCGAGCGCCGTACCCCACAGCACGGCCTTCTTGCCACCCGCGTTCATGGCGATGTTGCCCCCAATGCAAGAGGCTTCGGCGGACGTAGGGTCCACCGCAAACACGAAACCACCACGCTCCGCCGCATCGGCCACGCGTTGGGTGACCACACCAGCTTCGGTGTAAATCGTGGGCACTTTGTGTGCGATGCCAGGCAAGTCGACCATCTCGACTTCAGTCATGGCTTCGAGTTTTTCGGTGTTGATGACCGCACTCTTCCACGTCAACGGGATCGCGCCACCGGTGTAGCCTGTGCCGCCGCCACGAGGGACGATGGTCAAACCAAGGTCGATACAACCTTTGACCAAACCGGCCATCTCTTCTTCGGTGTCTGGGGTCAACACGACGAAGGGGTATTCCACACGCCAGTCGGTGGCGTCTGTTACGTGGCTCACACGCGACAAACCGTCGAACTTGATATTGTCGGTCGCGGTGTACTTTTTGAGCAAGCGGTCCGCTTGTTTACGCAACACCGCAATCGCATCGAATTGGCTGTTGAAGTTCTCAACAGCGCGGCTGGCTGCTTGCAGCAATTGACCCACCAACACATCGCGTTCGGTATCGGTATCGGGCGTGCGTCGGTGCTCGACCTCACCTAAGCGGTGATGCAGCGCCTCGACCAACTGACGACGGCGCTTAGGGCTGTCGAGCAAGTCATCTTGCAAATAGGGGTTGCGTTGCACCACCCAGATGTCACCCAACACCTCATACAACATGCGAGCCGAGCGGCCGGTACGACGCTCTTGGCGCAAGCGCAGCAACAGTTCCCACGCATCAGCGCCAAGCAAACGCAGCACGATCTCTCGGTCAGAGAAGGAGGTGTAGTTGTAGGGGATTTCGCGCAGTCGCGGGCTTTCTTCAGCCGTGGCGAGCAAGTGATTCAGCGAGGTGGGAGCATTCATGGTGTGATGTGCGCGCTAAGGCGCATGGGGCGCGAAATAAGTGGCCCATTTTACCGCAGGGGGCTTGGCTCTTGGCTGACGGGGGCTAAGAGCACTTACTGTGCTTAGGGCCGTAGCAGGTAGGGTTTTAGGGGCTTTTCGACGCCCAAAGCTCAAGGTAAGCGCCTCGGGCGCGTCACCTCAGCGTTGCCAGCCTCGACACATGAGCCATTGGGCGGTGCCACAAGTGCCAACCAGGGCCGAATAGGTGGCAACTTTTCCGTCCACACCCAACAAAACCAAGCCGCCCGCCAACACGGTGGTGCCCAAAACACCACTCACGACGGTCTGTTTCAGTAGACCCCAGTGGGCCAGAGGTAGCCACCAGCGGGCGCTCAAGCGGGCAAATAGCACACAAAACAGGGCGACGCCCCATGCCGGCGCGACGAAGTTCAACGTGTGAATGATTTGTTCTAAAGGACCCATGTGGTTCAATTTTATAATGTCGACTATGGCACTCTGGGCTTTAGGCCTCAATCACACAACAGCCCCGCTTGATTTGCGGGGCCGTTTTGCTTTTGCGGTCGACAAAATGGGTCCGGCCATTACCACCTTGCGCAGTGCATTTGCGCCTGGCAACGAGGTCGCCATCCTCTCTACCTGTAACCGAACCGAGATTTATTGCGCCGGCGATGAGGCCCAAATGCATCAAACCTTGGCGTGGTTGGCGCAGTCCGGCGGCGTCTCGACCGACGCCCTGACCGACCACACCTATGCCCTGTTGGAAGCCGATGCAGCCCGACACGCGTTTCGCGTGGCCAGTGGTCTTGACTCGATGGTGCTGGGCGAGCCCCAAATCTTGGGCCAGATGAAGGACGCGGTGCGCGCCGCATCCGAGGCCGGTGCTTTGGGCACCACGCTCAACCAACTCTTCCAACGCTCATTCGCTGTCGCCAAAGACGTGCGCAGCTCGACCGAGATTGGCGCGCATTCCATCAGCATGGCCGCAGCGGCCGTGCGCTTGGCTAGCCAACTGTTTGAAGATTTGGCACACACCAAGGTGCTGTTTGTTGGCGCAGGCGAAATGATTGAGCTATGCGCCACCCACTTCGCGGCCAAGAACCCCAAAGCCATTGCCATTGCCAACCGCACGCTGGAACGCGGCGAAAAGCTGGCGACCCAATTTGGCGGTGAAGTCATGCGCTTGGCTGATCTGCCTCTGCGCCTGCATGAGTTTGATGTGGTCATCAGCTGCACCGCCAGCACCCTGCCATTGATTGGCTTGGGCGCTGTGGAACGTGCGCTCAAACTTCGCAAACATCGCCCCATGTTCATGGTCGACTTGGCCGTGCCGCG
>Ga0007794_10000375_pt1 | contig 13884 bp, 11 predicted proteins | sample CryBogmetaGMA5M_FD_60365 | JGI IMG/M metagenome (GOLD analysis project Ga0007794, IMG submission 60365) | Freshwater microbial communities from Crystal Bog, Wisconsin, USA - MA5M | ecosystem: Environmental > Aquatic > Freshwater > Lake | place: Crystal Bog, Wisconsin, USA | collected 2009-07-06
GACATGGACAGGCTGCAGGCCGTCTTCTCCGGCCAGAACGAGCTGGCCGAGGACTCGCCCGAGGAGATCCTCGACGGCGAGTCGAACGGCAACGGCCCGAAGACCGGCGCCTAGCAACAGCCCTGACACTGACTGACATCGATGCGCCCCCGCCGGTTCTTGCCTGCGGGGGCGCAGTCTGTTAAGCGCCGGGGGACGCGCCTGTGCCCCGGCCCGGGCCTGAACCAGACACCGCCTGCCGCCGTCCGGCCGCCAGCGCAAGCCCCCATTGTAACCCTTGAAGGAGTGCACATGCGCCGCATCCCCGTCTCCCTGCTGCTGGCCCTGGCCCTTGTCCTGCTGGCCCAGGCCACGGCCCTGGCCGGGTTCAACGCCGAGGTCTTCCGCAAGAACTTCGCGGCCGGACTGGCCGGGCGGCCCAATGCCCCGGCCCTGACCGCGGAGAGCGTCAAGGTGGATATGGTGGAAAAGGCCGCCAGCTTTAACGGCATGGACATCTATGCCGTGAAAGGCCGCCTGGTGCCTGCCGCAGGCCAGTCCCAGCCCTTCCTGCTCTTCGTCAGCGCGGACGGGAAGTTCTACGTCTCGGACATCGTGGACTTAAGCGCGGGCAAAAGCATCCTCAAGGAGGCCCGGGACCGCGTGCGCGCGGCGGATCTCAAGGAGCTGGGGCACGCCATCCTCAAGGGCACGCCCGGCAAGCCTGCCCTGGTCTATGTGTCCGATCCCTTCTGCCCCTATTGCCGCACGGCCTTCAGCTACCTGCTGGGCAAGACCGGCGCCTTTTCCGAACTCAGGCTGGCGCATTTCCCGCTGCCCTCGCACCCTGGCGCGGACATCGCCTGCGCGCTCATGGCCTGGGCCGCGGCCAAGGCCCCGGACAAGGCCCTGGACTTTGCGCGTTTTGCCTACACCGAGCTTGCGGTCCCGTCCGTGCCGGAGAAGACCCCCGAGGCCCTGGACCGGGCCTGGAACGAGGTGGCGGCGGCCTTCCTGGCCCGGTTCCCGGAGTTGACCGCCCTGGGCAAGGATGGCCCGGCCATCGTGGCCGCCCTCAGCGACTCCGAATTTGTCCGCTCCGTGGCCTCAGACATGGCCAAGGCCTCGGACCTGGACATCAGCGGCACCCCGGTCATCTTCGTGGGCCAGACCCGGGTGTCGGGCTTTGACGAGGCGCGGCTGGATCAACTGCTGAAGTAGGGCAGCTGAAATAGAGGCGGGGCGGAAAGTCCAGCCCGGCCGGGTGGTTCCGGCCTCTGGACGCCGGTGGGACTCCTCGTGTACACTTAGAAAGTTGTGCGCGGCGCACCCCGCCGCCCTGGACTCCCCCCGTTGTAAGGAGGCTCATCATGCGAAAAATGCTCACCGGACTCCTGGCCGCCGCCCTGACCCTGGGCCTGCTGGCCGCCGGGCCTGCGGAGGCCAAAGTCTACAAGATGAAACCCGAGGAGCGGGCCGCCGCCCTCAAGGAAAAGAAGGCCCGCAAGGCCAAGAAAAAGGCTGGCAAGGCTACTGACGCCGCACCCGGCGGCTGGGTGGAGGTGAAGCCCGGCGCCGCGCCCGAACGCAAGGTCAAGAAGTCCGCCAAGGTGGACGAGATCGCCAAGACCGCCGAGACCAAGGGCCAGAAAGGCAAGAAGGCGGCGGCCGGAGCCACCGTTGGAACAGAGGGCAAGCCGGACAAGAAGCCCGTTGCCAAGGCCGCCACCAAGACGAGCAAGCGCACCGGCAAGAAGGCCGCCTCCAGGGGTGACCGCATGGTGGGCAAGGCCTACAGCGGCGAGTCCAAGGTGCATGGCACCAGCACCGAGGTGCGCCGACCTGGCGCCCCGGCCGCTGCCCCGGCCGGAGCCAAGCCTGCCGACGACCTCTCTGGCTATTCCGTGAACCGCCCCGGTCAGGAGAAGGCTGCGGCGTCTGCTGTGCCCGCTGCTCCTGCTGCCCCGGCCGTGGTGCCGGAGGTGCGCCAGGAGGTCCAGCCCGGCCCCATGGACTCGGCCAAGCCCGTGGGCACCGAGCACAAGGCCGGCGAGGGCCGCTTCTAGCCTGTCCGCCACCGCCTCACGGCTCAGACCACACAGCACACAGGCCGGGCCTCTTCCATCGATTGGGGTCCGGCCTTTTCTTTGGCCCGCTGGCCGACGTTTCCGTGGGGCAGACGAAGAAAGGCCCGGGGCAGGGTGCCCCGGGCCTTGTCGCTTCAATGGTCGGAGTCTTTGCGGCTACTGGACCAGGACCCAGGTGCCGTCGGGGTTGCGGTAGGCCTTGGCCTTCACGTCCTTTTCCTGGCCGTCCACATTGGCCTTGATCAGGATGTCGCGGTAGACCTTGTCCTGCTGCATGTACGGGGTGCCCGGGGTGGCCTCGTAATGCGCGCCGGTGTCCGGGTTCTTCCAGGCCAGGGGCTTGCCCGAGGGCTGCTCTTCGAGGGCCTTGCCGATCTGCGCGCGGTCGCCCTTGTCCATCTCGTTGCCGATGGCATAGCCCAGGAGCCCGCCGATGCCCGCACCGAGCACGGCGCCCAGGCCCTTGTTCTTGCTCGTCAGCGCGCCGATGGTGGCGCCGGTCATTGCGCCCACCCCGGCCCCGGTCTGGGCCTTGTCGGCGCAGCCGGCAACGGAGCCCAGGAGGAAGGTGGTCAGCACTGCGGAAACGATGATCTTTTTCATTGGGGTCCTCCTCGCGGGCGCTTGGCCCGCACGATTTTGCGATTCCTGAGCGGAAGATACGCCTTCCGCGGCCTTCGTCAAGATGAAGGGTGCCGATACCTTGAAGCAAATCCCAGGCCAGGACTGCGGTTGGGCCCAGGCCGGGCCCTGGCGGGCAGGGGGCCCCATGCTGTCCTCGTCGCGCGGGCCTGCGTGTGCACTTTGCCTGCCCAGGTGTGCAAATTGTGCACGGCCATGGGCAAAAGGCTGCACAAGGGCGCGGCTGTTCCGTCGGCCTCGGCCCGCTCCTGTGGCCGAAGGAATCGGGAATGGACGCGCCGCTGGTGACACGGGCTGTGCTTCCTGATGAAACGGGTCGGCCCGGCGAGAAGGGGGAGGGCATTCCCGCCACTTTTCGTTGACACCCTTCGATAATTGGAGAATATACGTTGGTAGCGTTCCGTCATCAATTATTACCTCTGGAGGCTGCCGTGCGTATCCGTTCCCTTCTGCCCGGTCTGGTAACACTTCTTGTGCTCTGCTCCGCGGGCCAGGTCCTGGCCTTCGATACACGGCCCAGCCCGCGTCCGGCCGCAAGCACACCGGCCGCAAGCGCGCCCACCGCAATGCCCAAGGACCCGCTCGCAGCGGCGCGCGGGTATGTCGACAGCAAGGACTGGTCCCGGGCCATTGCCGCGCTCAAGGATGTCACGGCCAAGGACCCCGGCAACGCCGACGCCTTCAATCTGCTCGGCTTCAGCCAGCGCAACGCGGGCGACATGCCCTCGGCCCTGGCCAGCTACGACAAGGCCCTCAAGATCAACCCCAACCACAAGGGCGCCCACGAGTACCTGGGCGAGACGTACCTCAAGCTGAACGACCTGCCGAAGGCCCAGGCCGAGCAGGCGAAGCTGCAGGCCCTGTGCCCCAGCGGCTGCGAGGAGCTGAGCGACCTGAACAAGGCCATTGCTGCGTACCAGAAGGCGAAGAAGTAGGCTCCGGCGCGCGCACCAGTGAAAAGGCCGGGGGGCGAACCTCCCGGCCTTTTCACTGGTGCGTTACGCCTGGGCGCTGTCCCGCTGTTGCCCGCCCTCGGGCGGCGGGCCTGCGCCGCTGCGCTCGAAGGTGTAGTTGCCCTTGAAGAACTCGTCCACATACCAGCCGATCTGGCCGTCGTCGGAGAGCAGCATGTCCAGCAGGCGCACGGCGCCGAGCAGCCGTCCGACCATGTCCAGCTTCTGCTTCAGGTCGCTCTGGGAGTACTTCTTGATCTCCCCGCGCACCATGTCGCCCTTGACCTCGACCTTGAAGCCCAGGCGCTTCAGGATCTGGGCGATGAGCGCGGCCCGGCGCGAGCGCCTGGCGATATCCGCCGCGCCGCCCTTGAAGGAGAAGAGGATGTAGTTGTCGTTGATTGACGGCCCGCAGAAGCTGTCCACCACGGCGAAGTGGTAGCCCAGGCGCATGTTGAAGTTCAGGTAGTGGTCGCTCGTCACGGCGTAGTTCGGGCCGCCCATGCTGCCGTCGGCGTTGGGGTCGGTCATGAGCGACTCGGCCACGATGGTGGCAAAGCCGGTGAAGCTCACGCCCACGCCGCCCAGCCAGCGCAGGTCCGGGTGGGTCATGCCGTGGAGCAGGGCCTGGAAGGGCGCGCTCTTGATGTGCTCCAGCTCCACGACCTTTTTCGGGGCCGTGGGGGTCAGCCCGCCGCCCAGGTCCACCACCAGGATGTTCAGCGGCAGGCCCGCGCGCAGGCGCACCGCGCCCTCGGTGTCGCCCATGTCCTCGCCGATGCGGAACATCTCGCGCATGCTCATCTCGTGGGCAAAGCGGATGACGTCGTGCAGGCTCACGCAGCCCTCGGCCGTGAAGTTCTCGGCCTTGGGGTCGAGCAGGGTCAGCGGCGCCATGTGCTTCAGCGCCTCCTGCGCGGCCTTGTACACCGGGCTGCCGCGCATCAGGTTCACGCAGGCGCGCTCGCGGATGAGCTCCGGCACGAGGCCGCGGTAGACGATGCGGCTGGTGGCGTCCACGGTGATCTCCTCGCCCTGAGTAATCTTCAGGGTGGCGTTCTCCGCGCCCACGAGGGTGGGCAGGCCGAACTCCCGGGCCACGGAGGCCATGTGCCCGGTGACGCTGCCCACATCGGTGACAATGGCCCGGATGCGGTCCATGACCGGCACATAGGTGGGCGAGGTCTGCCGGGCCACGAGGATGGCGCCCTGGGGCACGGCCGTGAGGTTGTGGTCGCTGGTCAGGATATAGGCCTGCCCGGCGGCGCTGCCAGCCGCGGCCATGGCCCCGCCGCGCAGGATGACCTCATGGCCGTGCAGGGGCTCGCCCGCCTCGCGCGGAAGCACGCAGCCCTCGCCCTGCGGGGCCTGCTCCACGCCGAGCGGCCGGGCCTGGAGGATGAACAGGCGCTCCTGCTGGTCCTGGGCCCACTCGATGTCGAGCGCCTGGCCGTAATGCTCCTCCAGCTTGAGCCCGTAAGCCGCGAGCTGGAGCAGCCGGGCCAGGTCCAGGCAGGCCTCGGCCTGCTGGGCGCCGGGCACGTCCTCCTCGATGATGCCGTCGGTGGCGCCATCGACGGAGCTCGCGGCGCTGTTCAGGACCAGGCGGCGCGGCTTCACCGCCACCTCGCGGACCAGCAGGTGCATGTCCTTGCGCGTAAGCCTGGCAAAGTCTGTCTGGCCCGAGCCGTCGACCACGCTGACGCCCAGGCCCCAGGCCGCGCTGACCAGGATGTCGTCAGAGTCAAGGGCGCTCGGGTCGTGGGTGTAGAGCACGCCGCTTGAACGCGCGTCGACCATGGTCACGCAGAGCACGGCCATGATCACGTCGTGGTCGGAGTAGCCCTTGCTGCGGCGGTAGTACACCGCGCGCGGGCTGAAGGTGCTGGCTACGACCTCCTTCCAGGCCCGGGGCACGTTCTCGGCGCTGACGTTCAGCACCGTGGCGTGCTGCCCGGCAAAGGTGGCCTCGGAGTCCTCGCAGGTGGCGCTGGAGCGCACGGACACGCGCACCTGCGGGCCATACAGGGCGATGAGCGCGTCCATCTCCCGCTGCATGCCCCGCCGGGTCTCCTCGGGCACCTCGGCCGTGAGGATCATGGCCTGGATCTCCTCGCAGATGGCCACGAGCTTTTCCGTGTCCTTGACGTCGATGCGCTTCATGCGCCGGTTGATGCGCTCGGCAAGCCCGGTGACGCGCAGGAAGTGCTGGCAGGCGTAGGCCGAGACCGCGAAGCCCTGGGGCGTGGGCAGCCCGGCGCGGTTGGCCACCTCGCCCAGGTTGGCGGCCTTGCCCCCGACCTCGGCGGTCATGGCGGCCGAAAGGGAGCGCAGGGGCAGCACCAGCTCGCTCTTGCGCAGCTTCTTGCGGCGCACCAAGTCGCGCAGCACCGTGATGCCGATGCGCTCGGTGGCGTCGAACAGGCCCGGGTACTTGCCCTGGGACAGGGCGTTCAAGTCCTCGGCCAGGTCGTAGACCAGGCTGATGAGGTCCTCGGAGCTTGCCAGCACATCATCCAGGGTGAAGGGCTTGTTCTCGTAGAGCAGGTGCTCGAGCTCGGTTAAAAGCTCAAGGGAGCGGTTGTTCTTGATGAGCAGGCTCTTGAAGTACTCGTACTTGCGCTTGACCGCAGCCTCTTCCGAGCGGCCTGCGTGCGCCTTCTGGCTGCCTAGGAGCATGTTCAGGAACTTGAGCATGCCGGACTCCGGGGGCTGGGGTTCGGAAGAGGGCTTACGATGTTCGCATGTTACGCAAAGCCGGGGCGACACGCAAGGACGGCGAGGGGGCCTGCCCGATTTGCGGTCGACATTGCGGCTCATTGTTGCGGCCCATTGTTGCGGCCCTTTCTTGCGACCCTTTCTTGCGAGGTGCTGCCAAACAGGCTAAGAAGGCAGGCGCGAGGAGGCGAGAGGATGTACAAGGGCAAACGCATACTGGGCACCATCAGCGCCCGCGGGGGCAGCAAGGGCGTGCCCGGCAAGAACATCCGCGACCTGGGCGGACTGCCGCTCATCGCCTGGACCATCCGCGAGGCGAGGTGCTCGGTCTACCTCGACCGGCTCGTGGTCTCCTCGGACGACCAGGGCATCCTGGCCGTGGCGCGTTCGCACGGGGCCGAGACGCCCTTTGTGCGGCCCCCTGAGCTGGCGCGCGACGACACCCCGGGCGTGGACCCGGTGCTGCACGCGGTGGCGGCCCTTGCGCCCCAGGCCTTTGACTACGTGGTGCTCATGCAGCCCACCTCGCCGCTGCGCACCGTGGCCGACATCGACGGCTGTATCCAGCGCTGCCTGGATCATGACTGGCCCTGCCTGATCAGCATCACCGAGGCGTCCATCAGCCCGTATTTCACCTTCAGCGTGGCCGAGGACGGGCTCATGGAGCCGGTCATCCGCCAGGAAAGCTTCCACACGCGCCGCCAAAGCCTGCCCAAAGCCTTTGAGCCCAACGGCGCGGTCTACGTGGCCCGCTGCGACTGGCTGGCCCAAACGCGCAGCTTCCTGACCGCCGAGACCCGCGGCTTTGAGATGCCGCGCGAACGCTCCTGGGACATCGACGAGCTGCTGGATTTCGAGATCTGCGAGTTGCTGCTCAAAAAGGCCGGGCGCCTGTCATGAGCGGGGCTCAGACCAAAGACGTCCGCGCTGCGGTGCTCCGGGCCGGGGTGATAGGCCTGGGCGGCATGGGCCGGCGGCACATCGCGGCCCTGGACGCCCTTGTTGCAGGCGGGGTCGGCATCCGCCTAGCCGGGGTCTGCGACATGAACCTGGCCGTGGCCAAGGAATTGGCGGCTGCACGCCCGGATGCCCCGGTCGCGGTGTCCGAGTGGCGCGAATTTTTGTCCGGCATCGACCTGCTCTGCATCGCCACCAACGGGCCCAGCCACCACGAGATCGTGCTGGCCGCGGCCGCAGCGAAGATCCCGTTCGTGCTCTGCGAAAAGCCCATGAGCACCAGCGGGGCCAGGGCGCGCGAGATGGCTGCGGCCTGTGAGGCTGCGGACACCCGGCTGGCCGTGAACCTCTGCCGCCGCTTCCTCACGCGCTGTCAGCTCTTCCGCCGGGCCGTGGCCCCCTCCGAACAGGGCGGGGAGAATGTCATCGGCCGGCCCCGGCGCTTCTGGGGCATCATCGGCGGCGGCGGCGTCGGCTGCGTGGGCCTGCACTATTTCGACTACGCGGCCTGGCTCTTTGACGCGCGGCCCATCTGGGTCAGCGCGGAGCTGACCCAGGACCCGGCGCCCAATGTCCGCGGGTCCCAATTTTGCGATCCCGGCGGCCAGGTCAGCGTGGGCTTTGAATGCGCCGACGGCTGGCGCTTTGTGGGCGATTTCGAGCTGTCCGAGGACGTGCCCCGGGCCTCGCGCTGCCTCGTGGTCGGCACCGAGGGCGTGGCCGAGTTCGACGACTTTGCGCCGCCCCCCGCGGGCAGCGCCAGCGCCTATGCCCGGCCGCTGGGCCAGCGCCACACGGTGAAGACGCGCCTGGTTCTGCCCGAACCCGTGTGCATCGACCACGGCCCGGCGCTGGACATCGTGCAGGCCACGCGGGACTGCCTGCTGGACCTGCTGGGGCCGTTTGAACAGCCCACGCTTGACGCGGGCATCGAGTCCGTGGACGTGGTGCTGGGCGCTCACCTTTCGTCGCAACGGGGCGGGGAGCGGGTGGCGCTGCCGCTGACCGGCGCAGGGCTCGACCTCGACGTGCCCATCACCTAGTCCCCGACAGGGCCCGGGCAGAAGCCCTGACGCCAGCCCTGACACCAGAAGGATAAACATCGCATGACCTCTTCCTTGACCCAGCCGCCGATCTCCGACCACCCCGTCCGCGTGGCGCTCATCGGCGCGGGCAACATCGCCCGCCAGCACCTGACCGCACTTGGCCGCGTGCCGGAGCTTGAGGCCGTGGGCCTGTGCTCGCGCACCAGGGCCAGGGCCGAGGCCCTGGCTGCGGAATTCGGCGTGCCCCTGGTGGCGGACAGCGTGGCCGAGCTGGTGGAGCGCGCCCGGCCCGAGGCCCTTATGGTCCTGGTCTCGCCCCAGGCCATGGTCCCGGTGGCCCTGTCCTGCCTGGACTTCGGCCTGCCGCTGTTTTTGGAGAAGCCCGTGGGACTGAGCGTGGCCCAGGCCGAGCAGGTCGCGCAGGCAGCCTCCAACGCGATGGGGGGCAGGGGCGTGCCCAACATGGTCGGCTACAACCGCCGCCACTACTCCATCTTCCAAAAGGGGCTCGGCAAGGTGCTGGAGCGCGGGCGGCTTCTGGCCGTGCATGTGGAGGGCAACGAGCGCATGGCCGCGGTGCGCGCCACGGGCCGGTTCTCGGACGAGGTGCTGCGGGCCTGGGTATTTGCCAATGCCACGCACACCATCGACCTCTTGCGCCATTTCGGCGGCGAGCCCGAGGAGGTCTGCGCCTTTGCCACGAGCCTGCACGAGCCCCTGGGCGACCAGTTTGCGGCGGCCCTGCGCTTTCCGGGCGGGGCGCTCGGCTCCTACACCGGCAACTGGCATTCCCCGGGCGGCTGGGCCGTGGTCCTGAAGGGCGAGGGGGTCACGGCCGAGTTCCGGCCGCTGGAGACCTGCCGCGTGACCTATGCCGACGGCACGACAGAGAGCCTCACGCCCGACGCCGACGACGCGGCCGTGAAGCCCGGCTTTTCCGGCCAGCTCCGGGCCCTGGCCCAGCTCGCGCGCACGGGCCTGCTCGCCCCGCCCTCCCAGGACCTGTCCGGCGCGCTTCTGACCATGCGCCTGGCCGAGCGGCTCAGCGCCCCGGTGCGGCCGCTGCCCTAGACCCCCTCAGTCCTCTGCGCGGCAGGCCGCAACCGGCCGCTGCTCAGCGCCCGGTGCTGCCGCTGCCGCAATCCGACCAATGCAGTAGGAATAGTGGGTCTGATTGACAGCCCGGCCCTGGCCGACGTAATCTGTTAGTATTGTGAAAGCTCTTGACCTTGAGGAGCGGCGGGGCTTCGGCCCCCGGCCCGGGGACGGAGCAGAGGAGCATGATGCAGCAGGGCAACGATCCCCCAATGCGCCCGCGCATCCTGCTGGCCGAGGACGAGTCCGTCATCGCCATGCAGATCGAGGAGCTCATCGAGGCCGAGGGCTACGAGGTGGTGGGTCTGGCGGGCACCGCGGCCGAGGCCGTGCGCCTGGCCACCAGCCTGCGGCCCGATCTGGTGCTCATGGACATCGTCATGCCCCCGGAGCCGGGCCAGGACGGCCTGGACGGCGGCATGGACGGGATAGACGCCTGCGCCCTGATCCAGCGCGACCTGCACATCCCGGTGGTGCTCCTGACCGCCCACGGCGAGGAGCATTTCCTGCGCCGCGCGCGCACGGCCCTGCCCAGTTCCTATCTGCTCAAGCCCTGCCAGAACACCCAGATCCGCGCCGCTGTGGAGGTGGCGCTGGCCATGCGCGCGCACCACGACCCTGCGGCGGGCTTCCGCCTGCGCGAGGCCCATCACCGCATCAAGAACAGCTTCTCGCTCTTGCACGGCATGCTGCGCATGCAGCAGATGCAGGTTGAGGACCCGGACGCGCAGCGCTCCCTGGCCGATGCCGGGGCGCGCGTGCTGGCCATGGCCAAGGCCCACGAGACCATGTCCCACCCAGATCAGGAGGCCGGAAACGGCGCCGGGGCGTTTATCGAGAAGCTGGCCCAGAGCCTGTTCGAGGCCAACACGCCCCAGGACCGGGACGGCCACCTGCGCCTGGACGTGGCTGCGGACGGGGTGAACGTGGAGTCCGTGCGGCTGGTGCCCTGCGGCATCTTCCTGGCCGAGGCCATGACCAACGCCCTCAAGTACGCCTTTCCGGACGGCTCGCCCGGGGTGATCCGCGTGGTCCTTAAGCCCGACGGCGACCACGCCGTGCTGGAGGTCTCCGACGACGGGGCCGGGCTGCCGGGCCATCCGGAGGAGCTGGGCCGGAATTCCTTTGGCCTGCAGTGCCTGCAGGCCGCGGCGCAGCAGCTGGGCGGGGCGCTCGACATCCGAAGCGCGCCCGGCCAGGGCAGCCGCTTCTCCGTGCGCTTCCCGCGGATCAAGGCCTAGGCCTCGCCTCGGCTGACGGGCCTGGGCTTACCAGAGCCTGTCGGCGTAGACCGTGGGCAGGCCCTGCTCCACGATGCGCGCGGCAGTGCGCGCGATGTCGTAGGCCACGAAGCGCACCTCAAGACGCCCGGCGCCGGGCTCCCAAATGAGATACTTGGCCCTGTTGTTGCCGTCGCGCGGCTGGCCCACGCTGCCTGCGGTGATGATGTGCCGAGCTCCCTGGGCCAGCGCGACCAGGCCCTTGCCCAGGCGTTTGCGCACGATGCGCCCGGACCCGGTCCTGGGCCCGGGAGTGAAGCTGATGCGCTCCAGTTCGTGGGTGTGCCCGGCAAAGCAGAGCTCATTGGGGTACAGGGCAAAGGTCTCGCGCAGGGCGGCCGCGTCCAGCTCGTAGAGATATTTGCTCACCAGGCCCGGCGGGCAGCCGTGCACGAAGAGCGCCCCATGGGCGGTCATGGTGCGCGGCAAGGTGCGGAAGTACATCAGCGACGCGTCGGACAGAAGCTCGCGCGTACGGTCCAGGGCCTTCTTCGCCTGGGGATTGAACCAGTTCCGGGCCTGGGCCTCCACCAGGCCCAGCTCGTGGTTGCCGAGCACCGAGGCCACCCCCCGCTCGCGCAAGAGCTGGACGCAGGCCTCGGGCTCCGGGCCGTAGCCCACCATATCTCCCAGGTTCAGGATCTCGCCCGCGCCCTGGGCGCCTAAGTCCGCCAGCACGGCGACAAGCGCCTCCAGGTTGCCGTGCACGTCGGAGATGACGGCCACGCGCTGCGGTATTGCTTGGGTCAGGACTTCTGCCATGCCTCAAGGCTACATCAGCCGTGAGGGGGATGCAACCCGGCCTTGCCCTGCGCCATTTTTTGCGGCAGAACACCCGGAAGGCTGCCATCCCCGCCCCTGACCCGGATTTGACCCGCCGGGCCGGGTGCTTCAACCCCTGCACCTGTGGGAACCAAGCCGCATGGCCAAGCTCAAGACCCTGCTCCTGCACCCCGACCCCGCTGTCCGGCGCGACCTGCGCCGCGCGCTGGAGGATGCGAACTTCCTCCAGGTGCTGGGCGAGGCGGTCAGCGCCTTCGAGGCCATGGAGCTCTTGGAGGCCATCCCCTACGGCGCGCTGTTCCTGGCCGTGGACCTGCCCGGCGGGGTCTCGGGCCTGGAGCTGGCGCAGATGCTGGCCGGCCGCAAGAACAAGCCCGCGCTCGTCTTTTTGGCCGCAGCCGAGGCCCAGGCCTATGCCGCCTTTGAGCTGGGCGCCACGGACTACCTGCTCTGGCCCGCGGTGGACGACCGCATGCAGAAGACCCTGCAGAAACTCTCGGAGTTCAAGGCCCGCTTCCGCGAGGTGCCCATGCCCGACAAGTGGGCCGAGGCCGCACCGCCCAGCGGCGCCGATGTCTGGGCCGAGGGCGAGGGCGAGACAGTGTCCCTGCCGCTGGAGGACGACGAGCAGGACCACTTCCTGTCCGCGCTCAAGCAGGCCTGGGACACCAACCAGCACCGCACCCCGGAGATCGAGAAGCTGGCAGTAAGCCAGGACGGCCGCATGTATCTGGTGCCCTACAGCCAGATCGTCTTTGTGGAGGCCTATGAGGACTACTCGTACGTCAACACCGCGAACCAGAAATACCTGACCTCGTACCGGCTGAAGTACCTGGAGGAGCGCCTGGCCCCGCACCGCTTCTTCCGCGTGCACCGCAAGTACCTGGTGAACTTGGACATGGTGACGGAGATCGCGTCGCTTCCGGGCAGCAACTTCATGCTGCGCACGGCCGGGCGCACGCGCATCGAACTGCCCATCAGCCGCCGCAGGCTGGCCAGCCTGAAGCAGGTGCTGGGCTTTTAGGCCCGGGTCGGCGTCCGTTCGCCAACCCTGGACCGCCGTACGCCGAATATTTCCGGCCCGGGCCCTGCGCATGGTGTACATGCGGGCCATGCGGGCCTTGCGGGCCATGAGGCTCAGGGGGCGCAGCAGGGGATCTTTCCCCGCCGCGCCCGAGGAGGACAGAGATATGGATCACTCCGGCACACTCGAGAGCCTGGCCCAGGAGCTGCGCGTCTTCCGGCCGCTGCCGCAGCTGGTCATCGAGGCCAACGTGAACCCCCAGGAGCTGGAGGCCTTCCGCCGCCAGGCCAGCCATGACCCGCTGGGCTACTGGGAAGAGGCCGCCGACGAGCTGGACTGGTACAAGAAGTGGGACCAGGTGCTCGACGAGAGCAATGCGCCCTTCTACCGCTGGTTCCCGGGCGCGCGCTGCAACATCGTCTACAACGCGCTGGACCGGCACATCGAGACCGCCAACAAGAACAAGCTCGCGCTCATCTGGGAAGGCGAGCCCGGTGACAGCCGCAAGTACACCTACTACGAGCTCTACCGCGAGGTGAACCGCTTCGCCAACGCCCTGCGCACGCTGGGCGTCAGCAAGGGCGACCGCGTCATCATCTACATGCCGCCCCTGCCCGAGGCCGTGATCGCCATGCTGGCCACGGCCAAGATCGGGGCCATCCATTCGCTGGTCTTCGCCGGGTTCTCGGCCAAGGCCCTGCGCGGCCGCATCCGCGACGTGCACGCCAAAGTCGTCATCACGGCCGACGGCTTCTACAGAAACGGCCAGATCATCCGCCTGAAGCAGACCGTGGACGAGGCACTTGTGGGCTCCTGCGCCGACTGCGTGGACTCCATGGTCGTGGTGCACCGGGCCAAGGTCGACACGGACATGCTCGACGGCCGGGACTTCTGGTACGACGACCTGGTGCGCCGCGAGCGGCCCGAGTCGCCTACCGAGGTCATGGACGCGAACGACACGCTGTTCCTGCTGCACACTTCGGGCACCACGGGCGAGCCCAAGATCGTGTCCCACTGCCACGGCGGCTACATGGTCGGCGTGCACCGGACGCTCAACCACGTCTTTGACATCAAGCCCACGGACATCTTCTGGTGCACCGCGGACCTGGGCTGGGTCACGGGCCACAGCGCCGTGGCCTACGGCCCGCTGCTCGCCGGGACCACCACACTGCTCTACGAGGGCCACCCCAACTATCCCCAGGCCGACCGCATGTGGCACATCGTCTCCAAGTACGGGGTGACCATCTTCTACACCGCGCCCACGCTCATCCGCATGCTCATGCGCTTCGGGCCGCAGTACCCGCGCCAGCACGACCTCTC